>Ga0315901_10007884_pt1 | contig 12489 bp, 10 predicted proteins | sample LakEriMetagenome_10_FD_203761 | JGI IMG/M metagenome (GOLD analysis project Ga0315901, IMG submission 203761) | Freshwater fungal communities from buoy surface, Lake Erie, Ohio, United States - Buoy 2 MA116 | ecosystem: Environmental > Aquatic > Freshwater > Lake | place: USA: Lake Erie, Ohio... | reverse complement strand
TTCATCATCCAAGTCACAAGAAAGCATCATGCCGTTGAAAGTTCTCGATGTTGGCAACTGTGGCCCCGATCACGCCGCCATCCGCAAACTGTTAACCAGTCGCTTCCAGGCAGACATTCTGCAGGCCGATCAGGCATCTGACGCCCTGCAAGCCATCGCCCAAAACCCCATCGATCTGGTGCTGGTCAACCGCAAACTGGATATCGATTACAGCGATGGAATGGAGGTGATTCGAGCGATCAAGGCGGATCCCAAGGGAAGTCAGATTCCAGTGATGCTTGTCTCCAACTACCCGGAAGCGCAGCAGGAGGCGATGGCCATCGGTGCAGTTGAAGGGTTTGGAAAACTGGCTCTCCAGGCTCCGGAGACGATCCGCCGACTGGAGCGGGTCTTGGGAACGGCATCCCACCCATGAATCCCCCCTCGACCATGCTGGTCATTCTCTCCATTCTCGCTGGCTGCGCCCTGGCCGCTCAGCCAGGTGCCAACGGCACGCTGGCCAAGGTGCTGGGGCATCCACTTCGCGGCGCCGTGGTCAGTTTCACGATCGGTTGGGTGGTCCTGCTGGGGCTGGCCATTTTCATGCAGGTAGGATGGCCCCGTTGGCAGCAGGTCCGTTCCGTTCCTTGGTGGGGATGGACCGGAGGTTTTTTTGGTGCCTGGATGGTGACCGTCTCTCTGCTGGCAGGCCCGAAGATGGGTGCCACTCTTTTCGTTGCCTTCGTCGTCTCCTCCCAACTGGTGGTCGCGCTGCTTTTGGATCACTACGGCTGGATGGGCTATCAACCGATTCCTGTCACCTCGGGAAGATTGCTGGGGATCGGACTGCTGATCGCCGGATTGATCACTGTCCACCTCTCCACAACTCGTTCGCGAGTCGATCGGGTGCAGGCGGTCCAGGGGGAAAGTGGCAAAGTGGAATTGCCCGAACCACGGGAAGGTAAGCCGACTGGTCGCATGGGCCAGCAAACGGAAGAGTAGAACCGCGAAGGGAAAAAGGTGCCGGGATGAAGTGCACGTTGGTTCCAGCCTTCCTGAAGGTTCTTCTAGGACTCCTTTCGGTGTTCGGTATGCATAGCCAGAACCGCCGCCTGGAAGCCGCCTCTCCCCGAGTCGCCTCTGCCCGAGTCGCCTCTGCCCGAGTCAATGTGCTCCTGATCCTCGCCGACGACCAGCGGGCCGATACGATTGGTGCTTTAGGGAATCCCCACATTCAGACCCCGCATCTCGATCAATTGGTGGCAGACGGCCTGTCGTTCCGACGGATGTACATGCAGGGCAGCGGCAATCCGGCCACCTGCATTCCGTCCCGCGCGATGCTGCTTTCCAGCCGCAGCCTGTTTCGACTCGACCCGACGCTGCAATCGACCGATACTTGGCCGGCTGCGATGGGGAGAGCAGGATACAGGACGTTTCTCACCGGCAAGTGGCATAACGATCCTGGGGTCATCGCTAGAGATTTTCAGTCGGCTCGCGATGTCTTTCTGGGTGGGATGAGCGACCCCATGCGGGCGCCGTTGAGGCAGCTTCTGGGGGGCAGGCTGTCGGAACCGGAGCCGGCCGGAAGGCACTGCTGCGAACGCTTCGCCGATGCGGCGATCGATTTTCTGAAGCAAGCCCCAACGGACCAGCCGTTCTTCTGCTATCTGCCCTTTGCTGCTCCCCACGACCCCCACATCGTTCCGGAGGATTTTCCGGTGCGCTATCCCGCCGACGCTCGGATGCTGCCCGACAACTTCCAGCCGATTCATCCTTGGGATAACGGGGAGATGACGATCCGGGATGAAAAGCTGCTGCCGTGGCCTCGGACCCCGAAGGCGGTGCAAGAGATGAATGCCGAGTACTGGCGCTATGTCAGCTATCTGGACCACCAGGTGGGAAGGGTTCTGGAGGCGCTTCAGCAATCGGCTCACGCCGAGAACACCCTGGTGATCTTCACGGCCGACTCAGGGGTCGCTCGCGGTAGCCACGGTTTGATCGGAAAGCAGAACTGCTACGAACATTCCTTGCGAGTTCCCTGCATCGTTGCAGGACCTGGGATACCCAAGGGCACTACCACCGATGCGCTTTGCTATCTGTATGATCTGCTGCCAACTGTGGGGGCTTTGTGTGACGTTTCACCTCCCGAGGGAAGCGAAGGGTTAGCGATAGACAGAGTGATGCGCTCTCCGATATCGACCGACTCCTACACCATCGACCGCAGCGCACTTGATCCTGCCTCTCAGGGACGCACTGCCCTGGTCTTCGGCTATCGCGAGGACCAGCGAGCCTGGTGCGATCGACGCTGGAAGCTGATTCGGTATCCGAAGATCGATGTGACGCAGCTATTTGATCTTCAGGAGGATCCTTTGGAGCAGCGAGATCTATCGGGGCTGCCTGAACATCAACCGCTTTTGGTAGAGTTGCGCAAAAGGATGGCCAAGGAGTTGGCGGAACTGGGGGATCGGGTGACGCTGGATAGTCCCGTCAATCGTCCGGCCAAATGGGTGCCTCCTGCTCGTTGATCGGTTGGCTCTCAGCGTAGCCCGTAGCCTGTGGTCACTCGGACTTGCCTTCGCGCTTCTCTCGCCAACCAGGCTTGCGCTGCCTTGCCTTGGGATGATGCTTCGGCTTGCTCAAGGGATCGAATTCGGGGAGGGTCACCTGCAGAGGCCTTCTAGCTGCTTGGACGCGGATCGCCTTGAGCTCCTTGCGGTCGATTCTGGCCAGTTCATCTAGTTCGTACTCAACCATCTGACCTTCCAGCCATTTCTCTGGATCATCGCTTTTTTCGACGATCGAAAAATGAAAGAAGATATCGTCGCGAAACTCATCGGAGTGGATGAAGCCAAAGTGTCGATCGGTCACGACGCGAACCACAGTGCCTACGCGCATCGGAATGGTTTCCTGGTGGGAAAGGGAAGGTGGTTGGCGAAGATCACGGGTGAGATTCTTCAGGGAGTTCAGGGAGTTCAGGGAGCGAACTCCTGGTCAGTGGGTTTGTGGTCAGCGGGCTTTTCGTTCCAGCAGGATGCGGAGCATGCGGCGGAGCGGTTCGGCGGCGCCCCAGAGCAGCTGATCGCCGACGGTGAAGGCGGAATAAAAAGTCGGTCCGATCGAAAGCTTTCGGATGCGGCCGATCGGGACTTGCAAGGTGCCGGTGACGGCCGCCGGTGTCAGTTGCCGGATGCTCGATTCCTTCTCGTTGGGGATCACGCGCACCCAGTCATTGCCGCTGGCGATCCTAGCGACGACTTCCTCAATCGGCATGTCGTTTCGCAGTTTGATCGTCAGCGCTTGGCTGTGGCAGCGCATGGCACCGATACGGACGCAGAGGCTTTCGATCGGAATGTGCTGCGGTCCCTGGGATGGCAGACCGAGGATCTTGTTGCATTCGGCATCCCCTTTCCATTCCTCGCGCGAGGTGCCATTACCAAGATCCTTGTCGATCCAAGGGATGAGGCTTCCTGCCAATGGGACTCCGAAGTGCGTTGTAGGAAACTGTGGGTCGCGGAGGCTCGTTGCAACAGATCGGTCGACCTGGAGGATCGACGCGGCGGGGTCGGCAAGCAGAGGTGCTGCAGCTTGGTGCGCCGCATGCATCTGCTCCAGCAGTTCCCGCATATTCGCGGCTCCTGCCCCCGAGGCGGCTTGGTAGGTCATGGCGGTGATCCATTCGACATGTCCTTCGCGGAACAGACCACCCAGCGCCAACAGCATCAACGAGACGGTGCAGTTGCCACCGACAAAGTCTTTGGTTCCTGCATCGAGCGCCTGGTCGATGACCGAACGATTGACGGGATCGAGGATGATGACGGAAGAGTCGGCCATGCGGAGAGTCGAGGCGGCATCGATCCAGTATCCCTGCCAGCCAGCTTCCCGCAGGCGGGGGTGGATGCTGCTGGTGTAATCGCCCCCTTGGCAACTGACGATCGCGTCCATCGGCATCAGCGCGTCGATCTGGTTGGCATCTAGCAGAGGTCGTTCCCCGAGAGGCGCCTTCCCTCCAGCGCTCGAAGTGCTGAAGAAATAGGGCTCGATCGCCTCCCAGTCCTTTTCGGCGTGCATGCGGTCCATCAGCACCGATCCGACCATGCCGCGCCATCCAATCAGTCCAACTCGCATCGTCCCTTAGATCCTGTCTGTCCTGGTTCTCGATAGGTGGGTGGTGTTTTTTCTTCGGCCATTGCAGAGGGCGCGAAGGAACAGTTTTCCGTGAGGTATCACTACGAAAGTTCGCGGAGTACCTTTTCGATGATGTCGCAGGCGATGTCGATATGAGCCAGCGTCGTGATGCCGGGAGGCGGAAGGAATCGAATGCGCGTCGGCTCGCTTCCAGCCACGAAGCTCATTAGCCCGGCATGGAACATCTTCTCCACCATTGTCTTGGCAGCTTCGGCCGATCCGTTGCCTGGGGTGAAGGCGATCATCATCCCTTCGCCGTAGGGCCCGGAAATTTTCCCAGGGTACTTTTGAGACAACGATTGCAGCTTGCCGGCGAAGTAGCGATGCCGCTGCATGTTCCAGCCATCGGGGCCGAAGCATTCGCTTTCCTGAAGGTGGTCCAGCGTCGCAAGGCCAGATGCGAAAGCAGAGGAGCTGGCGGTGAAGGTCTGGCTGAGCACCGGTCCTTTGGGCTGCAGGCTGGATCGATACAGTGTCGCGCAGACCTGCGTGATCTTGCCGATCGTCACAATGTCGGCGAATTCATCCAGCTGGAAGTGCTGGAATGCAAACGGTTGGCTCAATCGCGAAAAAGTCTGTACCTCATCGAATATGATCAGAATCCCATGCTCTCGGCATGGTTCCACTAGCGCGTGGAAGTAATCCTCAGTCCCTGGATAGTAGCCCCCTTCTCCTGCCACCAGTTCCATCCACAGCGTGGCGTACTGGCCGGGGAATCGATCGAGCAGTTTTCGGAGCGATCGCGACGCCTGCTCGACGCTCTCCTTGGGTCTGGCAGGATGGAACATCGGCAGGTGGTCAACCGCTAGAGCCGTCGGAATGCCGGCGCGGTAGGCAGGTCGGTCGGTCAACTGAGCCAGCGCAATCGAACGGCCGGCAAAGCAGTTGTCGATCGCCAGCACCCGCGAGGCAGGATGGCGATTGTGGAAGGCGATCTTGAGCGCATTTTCGTTGGCCATCGCGCCGCTGGTGCTGATCAGGCAGTGTCCCAGAGCGGCCCCATGGGCATTGGCCATCCGCAACAACCGCTCGCACATCGCCACCGTCATCGGACCCTGCTGCAGGTTCCCCTGCATCACCGTATCTTCCAAAGCCGCATCGATGGTGGCATCCAGGATTCGGGGATGGCTGTGACCCAGCCCATAGACGCCGATCCCACCGATGAAATCCAGCTTGATGCTGCCATCGGCCAGTTCCACCATCGGGCCGCGTCCCAGGCCGCTGGCTAGGTAGCGGAAGTAGGGCGCTCCGCCACGAGCTTTACCGAGTCGATCGAGCAATTCGGAGTAAGACTCCTGGCGGTCGGGATCGGGGCCGCGCACCGAATCGATGTGCGCGGTGTGATCGTCGAGCACTTCTTGGAGCAGTCGCTTGGCTTCGGCCAGCCTCGGATCAGAGCGAAGTCGATCGGCGGCCCCCAGCGGAATGGCATGATGCGGATGGCTGGTCATCTTCCTGGAATCCTCTTTCCCCATTACTCTGCACTCAGGTAGTTCGCGCGACCATCGGTCGGTCTGGTGATCCGCATGGCAATGCCACAGGGAATGCGAAATTATCGGCCCCTGTTATTCTCTTGGAAGAGCGAAACGAACGCTTCCAGAGGGATTGTCGCCAAAATTTAGGGAAAACCAAATCGCGGACCGACTTTCCGGATCGATCCAACCGGTGTCCCGACCCATTAGGTCTTCTATCGAGGAGTCGGCTTGTGATGACCACGATCCTACGCACGATCAAGCGATTGCCCTGGCAATCGATGCATTTCCGCATCGCCCTCCTGGCGGCGGTGGCGATCGCAGTCCACCTGCTGCTGGTGGCCTGGCTTCCGCAAGCCAGCGGTTCCCTGTCGAGCAGTAGCCGGGGGAGCGATCCGCGGTCCTGGCCATTGCTGGTGGCTCTGGCGATCGGTGGTACGGCGCTAGTGGCCGAACTTGCCTGGGGGGCGATCCAAGGGAAGTTCGGCGCCGACCTTCTGGCCGCCGTATCGATCGTTACCTCGGTGCTTCTTGGAGAGTACCTGGCGGGGACGATTGTCGTGCTGATGCTTTCGGGAGGCCAATCCCTGGAGGAATACGCCGTCCGTAGCGCTTCTTCGGTCCTCGAGGCGCTGGCTCGCCGCATGCCGACGCTGGTCCATCGCAAGCGAGGCGATTCGATTGAAGAAGTGGGGGTAGACCAAATCGTTCCGGGGGACCGGCTGTTGGTCTACCCGCACGAAATCTGTCCCGTTGATGGAACGGTGACAGCCGGTCACGGCAGCATGGATGAATCGTATTTGAGTGGTGAGCCGTATCAGGTGTCCAAAAGCGTCGGGTCGCAGTGCATGTCGGGTGCCATCAACGGCGCGGCGGTGCTGGAGCTGGAGGCGACGCGGGCTGCGTCCGATTCCCGCTACTCCCGCATCATGCGCGTCATGCAGGAATCGGCTCAGCAGCGTCCCACCATCCGCCGACTGGGCGACCAACTGGGGACGCTTTATACCCCCTTGGCGCTGGCCGTGGCGCTGCTGGCTTGGTGGGCCAGTGGCGAAGCGCGACGATTTCTGGCCGTCCTGGTGGTGGCCACCCCCTGCCCTCTGCTGATCGCCATCCCGGTCGCAGTCATTGGCGCGATCTCCCTGGCTGCCAGGCGCGGCATCATCATCAAGGATCCGGCGATCCTGGAGCGGCTGAAGCTGGTGCGCACGGCGATGTTCGACAAGACCGGGACGCTCACCTACGGCCGTCCGGCGGTGACTGCGATCTTGGCAGCTCCCGGACAATCGCCGGAGACGATTCTGCGAATGGCGGCCAATCTGGAGCAGTATTCCAAGCACCCCTTGAGCGGCGCGGTGCTGGAAGCGGCCAAGGCAGCGCACGTGCCGCTGATGCCATGCGAGGAGGTGCACGAGGATCCCGGGCAAGGACTGCGAGGTCGATGCCAGGGGACGAACGTCCATGTAACCAGCCGCAAGTTGATTCTCTCGATCGATCCCGAAAGCCCTTCCAAACTGCCGGCCAAGGCCCCCGGTATGGAGTGCATCGTGGCGATCGATGGCCGTTATGCGGGCCTGATCCAGTTCCGCGACCAACCCCGCCCAGACGGGCATTCGTTCATCTCCCATCTGAAACCTCTGCATGGCATCGAGCGAATCCTGCTGATCAGCGGCGACCGCGAGGAGGAGGTGCGCGATCTGGCGACCAAGATGGGGATCGACGAAGTGCATGCTTCGCAAAGCCCAGAGCAGAAACTGGAGATCGTCCGCCGACTGACCGCCCAGGGAGATTCGCTCTATCTGGGCGATGGCATCAACGACGCCCCGGCTCTAGCCGCAGCCACCATCGGCATCGCCATGGGAAGCGGCAGCGAGATCACCAGCGAGGCAGCCGATGCCGTCATCCTCGACAGTTCGCTAAGCAAGGTAGATGAGCTGCTGCATATCGGCAATCGGATGCGTCAGATCGCGCTGCAAAGCGCGGTCGGTGGGATGCTGCTGAGCCTCGGGGGGATGATACTGGCCGCAGCCGGTTGGCTGGCCCCCGTCGCCGGCGCCATCGTGCAAGAAGCGATCGATGTGATCGCGGTGCTCAACGCCCTGCGCGCCTCGTCTTTGCCTAGAGAGCTGACCGATTACCAGTCGTCGCCGACAGTTCCCGATAGCGCTTCCAATCCATCTTGATCGCACCGTCGGTCACCGCGACGATGAACCGATGGAATTCATCGCGCGCCGGTGACATTCTGGATGTAGTCGGTTTCCTCTTTGCGATACGCACTGCCATCGGCGCGAAGCACGTCGTGGAACCATACAGGTGGTTCGGTCTGGTACTTTTTCTCCCACGAATCCCACGGATAGATCGTCTGCGATTTGCCGCTGACAAACCCCCAGCAGTAGGCCGCCACCTTGCTTGCCTTCATCCGCTCCAGGTGCGGCGCGAAGAGGCTTCCGTTGGGTCTCGCCATGAATTCGGTGCACAGCAGAGGCCTGCCGAAGATCGCCAGTCGATCGATGCACCGATCCATCGAGGCGGCATCGCCGTAGCAATGGAAGCTGATGACGTCGCTGTGAGCCAGCTGGATTTTCTTGCAGTCGTCTAGCTGCTGGATGTTCTCGGAGTCCCGCCATACACCGCTGGTCAGAGGCTGGGAGGGGGCGGCCTGCCGCACCCACGCGAAGACCTCGGGCAGTAGCTTGTTGACCAGTTGCGGCTTGTCCCTCGGCTCCAGGCCCGGCCTGCCCTTCGCTCCCCCATCGAAATTGTCCGGCTCATTCCATACATCCCACAGGAGAATGCGGCGATCCTGGGAGAAATGCCCGACGACTCCCTGAACATACTCCTTCAGGTGCGGATAGGCCGATGGATTCTTCAGCACCTCGATCCCCGGGGACTGAACCCAGCCAGAGTTGTGGGTGAAGGGGATAGGGGGAGGTTGGGGACCAAGTTTCGGCAACGGATGCCAGCAGCTATCGAAGAGCACAGGCATGGTCTGGATCGAGTGCTTGTCGGCGATTTCCAGAAACTGTTCCATACGCTTTAGAAAGCCTTCCGAATCCTGCTGCCAGAGAAGATCGTGCAGGAAGACTCGCACGGAGTTGAATCCCAGTTTTCGTGCGTAGCCCAGTTCGCGATCGATCGTCTCTGGATCGAAAGTCTCCGCCTGCCACATCTCCAGTTCGTTGACGGCGGTGCTGGGGAGAAAATTGCATCCGACGGGCCATGACTGCTGGCTGTACCACTGCACAGCCCGTTCCCTGGACCATCGGCCCGGCCCATCCTGAAGTGATGCGGCGTCGTCGGCAGCCCTGGCCAATGGAATCGTCACGAGAGCCGACAGCAGCATCAACAGAATTCGTGGCATGGCAAGAAATCCTCGCATCGGCAGCTGGTCTTTCGGTGGACCCAGAAACAAGGCTGAAACATCTGCCCGCCATGATCGTCTCCCGCTGCGGGCGCGCCAAGAGAAGAGGTGGACGGATCGACCTGCCCTCCCCTCTGCAGGCGGAACCGATCGCGATCGTCGGGAGCTTTGGGAAAAGGCGCGGTATACTTTCCTGGTGCGACGAACCCGATAGAGTCGATTTTCGTGGGAGTGTCGAGATGACCGCAAAGGAAACCACGCTGGCTCGGGTCATGCAGGGGTTGATGGAGCGATACCGTCATCGGGTTCCCGACGTTCAGCGCGTGGTCGACGGGATGATCGACCGTGGCATGATCGGTGGCTGGGAAGATCTGGAGAACGACCACATCGCTTTTCGCACCATGGGATGGAGTCCCCTGGGGATTGCATCGCTGGAGAAAATTTTTCTTCACTTGGATTACCAGCGGCGCGATTTCTACTCGTTCGAGGGAAAGAAGCTGGATGCCTATTGGTATGCTCCGCCGAGCTCCAAGTACCCTCGTATCTTCATCAGCCAACTGCGGGTTGCCGACTTGTCGAATGAAGCTCAGGTGATCATACGGTCCTATCTGGAAGGGATTGAGCGCGACCCGGTCGCGGACATCGACCTGGATGACTGGGAAGCGATCGACCGATTCCTCCACCGGCCGCTTTGGCGCTTGCCGACGTGGAGCGATTATCGGAGGCTAGCGGGCGAGAGCGAGTATGCGGCGTGGGTCCTTTACAACCGGTACTACTTGAACCACTTCACCATCAGCGTTCATTTCCTGCCACCACCCTGGAACCGGATCGAACGTTACAACGAATTTCTGGAATCGATCGGCGTGGTGCTGAACGATGCAGGTGGCAAAATCAAAATCAGCGAAGACCGATTGTTGCTGCAGAGTTCCACTGTTGCACAAACGATCGAAGCTCCCTTCACGGAGGATGGGAAAGAAGTGGTGCATACGATTCCGGGATCGTATGTGGAGTTTGCCGAAAGAAAGGTGCTGCCAGACTTTGTGCACCTGGGGGAACGGGAGGCGGGGCGGGAGCATCGGCGCGATGGCTTTGAGACGACCAATGCCGACAAGATTTTCGAAAGCACTTTTTCAGCTCAGGTAGCTCGCGGGTCTCAGGGGGATTCCAGAGACCATGCGTCCGATCGATGAGGAGTTGGCGTGGTTGTAAATTCAGGCCGAACGCCTGACGGTGACAAGAAGCGATCGGTGGGCATGCGAGGAACCGAATCATGGATCAGGCGGGGACGGGGCAGAAAAGCAGGCGTGGTTTCCTCGGCGATTTTGCCACAGGACTGCAGGGGATGGCGCTGGCCGGATTGCTGCAACCAGGGATAGTCCGAGCGGAACGGACACCGATTCGACCCAGGATCGATCCCCAGCGCCCCTATGCTCCCAGGTCGACGCATCATGCCCCCAAAGCACAGCAGGTGCTGATGATCTTCTGTTCGGGAGCTCTCAGCCATGTCGATTCCTTCGATTACAAGCCGGAGCTGGCGCGGCTGCATGATACGCCAATGCCGGATAGCGCGGGGCTGGTGACATTTCAAGGAGAGAACGGCAATCTGATCCAGCCTCTTTGGAAGTTTCATCCACGCGGCCAGTCGGGCAAGATGACCAGCGACCTGTTGCCTCGTATCGGTTCGCTCGCCGATGACTTCTGCTTTCTGCATGGGATGACCGCCAAGAGCAATACCCATGGTCCGGCGGAGAACCAGATGAGCACGGGATTCACGCTGGATGGATTCCCAGGGATGGGATGCTGGGTCACGTACGCGCTGGGTTCGGAGTGCGAGGACCTTCCGTCGTTTGTGGCGATTCCCGACCCGCGAGGTGTGCCTCAGGTTGGTTCCAATCATTGGAACTCGGCGTTTCTTCCCGCTGCGTTCCAGGGTACGCCGTTCAGCGCGTCACGGCCCATCCCGCATCTGGCGCGCCCTGCATCGCTGGGTGAACAAGCCGATCGGGCAACGCGCGCCTTCCTGAAGGGGCTCAATGAGCGGCACTTGGAGGAGCGGCCTGGTCGATCGGATTTGGCGGCCCGGATCGCCAGCTATGAGATGGCAGCGCGGATGCAACTGGCCGCTGCCCAGGTGGAACGATGGCAGGACGAACCTGCCTACGTGCTGGAGGAGTACGGGGCACTCGATACCCAGTCTCCCAACAAAGCTGGATTTGCCAGGAATTGCCTGATGGCTAGGCGGTTGCTGGAGCGAGGGGTTCGCTTCGTGCAGCTGTTCAACGGTTCCTACGCCATGGGAGAAGGTGTGGGCAACTGGGACGGACACAAGACGCTGCGAGAGCAGTACTCAGTGCATCGAGAGGTTTTGGATCAGCCTTGCGCGGCGCTGCTGGCCGATCTGAAGCGACGGGGGATGCTGGAGCAGACGCTGGTCGCATTCGTGACCGAGTTCGGAAGGATGCCGACCTTTCAGAAAGGGGCCAATGGCCGCGATCACAATCCCGCTGGATTCACCGTTTTTCTGGCGGGCGCCGGAGTCCGCAAAGGACACTCCCACGGTGCCACCGATCCCTTTGGCTACAAGGCGATCGAAGATGTCACGACAATCTATGATCTCCACGCGACGATTCTGCATCTCCTGGGACTAGATCATCAGAGGCTGTCGTTCTATCACAACGGGATCGAACGACGATTGACCGATGTGCATGGGCATGTCATCGACCAAGTCCTTGCCTGATCGGACGATCGCGCTTCAGCGAAAGATGTTTTCCAATCCGCGATAACTGACTTCAGGGACGGTGGGCGACGGAGGCGCAGAGGTGGGGACAACTGCGGCGCCAGGTCCCTGAGTAGGCAATCGAGCTAGATCGATCGCCGTATAGCCACGCGAATCGGGCATCGACCATCGCTGGGGATCATTCCCCTCGATGTTGTTGATCGCGTAATAACCAACTTCCATCTGCAGCGTCAGAGGTTCCGAGCCTTCAGGGGTCAGTTGCAGTTCGACGCGATGGGGAAGCGAGTATTGCACCGATTCGTAGAGTTGATGCTGGCTGAGCGTTGCGGATGCGATCAACCGACCGGTGGGATCCCGCAGGAAGATCTGCTTGGGATATCCATATTTGGGATCGATCACCAAACTGCGAAGGCCTGGCCCGTTCGCCATGGAAACGCGCGTGTGCACTTCCAGTGCGTCGTCGGCGCGCTGCTGCATCGGAGCAGCCAAAGAGTTCGGATCCAGCGACACAATACCTAGCGCCTCGACCATCCAAAGCGGTGAGACGGGGAGAAGCGGTTTGGAGGCGAGAGATTCAAATTGATCGTGTCGGGCAAAGAGCAGCGTTGGAGATGGGCCGTGGCGAGTTGCCATCCAAAAGACTTCTTGGTTGCTGCCCAGATCGAAGTCGGTTCCGGTGATCCGGTTGAGCCCTCCCTGAAGGCGAAAACCGCGTGGTCGCTGCCAGACCATGGAAGCGGAAAGTCCGGGAAGGC
>Ga0315901_10007877_pt1 | contig 12494 bp, 10 predicted proteins | sample LakEriMetagenome_10_FD_203761 | JGI IMG/M metagenome (GOLD analysis project Ga0315901, IMG submission 203761) | Freshwater fungal communities from buoy surface, Lake Erie, Ohio, United States - Buoy 2 MA116 | ecosystem: Environmental > Aquatic > Freshwater > Lake | place: USA: Lake Erie, Ohio... | reverse complement strand
CGGTTTGACGAGGATCAATCTCTGCGGCGATGCGCACGGCGCGGGCCGTGGCCTTGAAAATACCTTCGGCGATGTGGTGGGTGTTTCTGCCGTAATGGAGCAAAATGTGCAAATTGCACTGCGCGTTCGATGCGAACGCCTGCCAAAAATCCTCGATCAACTCACTGTCAAAGTCGCCTATCTTCGGAGAAGGCATGGGGGCTTGGAACACCAAGTAAGATCGGCCACTGAAGTCGATCGCGGAGGTTACCAAGGTCTCTTCCATGGGGAGAACCATATGTCCGTAACGGCGAATTCCAACCTTATCACCCAAACATTCGCGAACAGCTTGGCCTAAACAAATGCCGACGTCTTCGGTCGTATGGTGCGCGTCGACTTCCAGATCGCCATTGGCATGAACTTCCAAATCGACGAGGGCGTGCCTCGCAAATAGAACCAGCATATGGTCGAGAAAACCGACCCCGGTTCGTATGGAGTTTTTGCCAGTTCCATCGAGATTCAATCGCAATTCAATTTGCGTCTCAGCGGTTTTCCGCTCGAGTTGGCTGGTGCGAGATGGTGTCATGGGTGCTTGTAGAGTAATGGTAAATTGATTCGTACGGAGTGGATTTTGCCGGGGTTGGCAAACCGCCCAAGGTATTTCGGCTAGCTGAATTTGCAAACCCGAGGAAAGCCCCCAAGGGCTCCTAAAGGGAATCCCAGAGGCAATCCCAGAGGAAAATAACGTGTCCAGGGATGGAGAACTGCGGAGTCCTTGTAGTGTACACGCGCCCATCCGGCCGAGTCATCCAGTAGACTCGAATCGTCCCGAGGATGCCCTGTTCGGAGCAGTATTTGGCTTTCTGGAGGTTTAGAAGGTGCGGATAATAACGAAAAATCTATTCGACAAGCTCGCGATTGATTCCCCCGAGGAGGTTGTGACCATCCTCGCGGAATCCAAATCGACGCGAATCGAAACGATCCTGTCGCATGGACAAGCGAGTCCCGAAGGCTTCTGGTACGACCAGCTGGAACATGAATGGGTTGTCGTCTTAAAGGGATCAGCTAGGCTCCGTTTCGAGGTCGACAACCAACACGTCGACCTCGGTCCCGGAGAGTGCGTTTTGATTCCTGCAGGCTGTAGGCACCGAGTCGAGTGGACGAATCCGGCAGAACCCACATTGTGGTTGGCTATTTTCTATTCAGACTCCTAGGATCGCTCCGAATGGGAATTGGTTCGATCCCCAAACAGCCTACATCTGCTCGCGAACTTAGCCATCGACTTAGACCTTGCCCACTTCTTAGACCTTGTCCACTTCAGGATGTGTCCATGGAGTTCGGTACGGCCGACGAAGCATCGAGGTGGCTTGTTCATCACCAATGACAATGCTCTTCGTGGGATCATAGCGCAGCGATCTTCCCAGCTGCATCGACATATTGGCCAGAATGCAAGCAGCGGTCGAAATATGGCCTTGTTCGATATCCGCTACCGGTTTGCCGCGTTCGGTAATCGCCTTCAAGAAATCAAGCATGTGGACTCGAATTGCCGGGGCAACGTGCTTTTCAAGATCTTTCTCGGTTTTATCCTCTGGATACTGATCCAACTCATAAGTCACATCCTTGTGAATGGGTTTGGCATCGCCGCCTCGAGGAATAAAGTCATAACTCATCACGCTCATTTTAAGGGTTCCCCGTTCACCATAAAGTGTCGCACCCCATGGATAAGCTGGATCGGGTGCATCTCCCCAGGTGCGATGCGTCCAAACTACATTTAGCTCTGGAAACTGAAAGGTCGCAGTTTGAGTGTCGGATATGTTTGCCTTGGAGTTTTTGTCGACATAGATACCACCGTTGGAATTGATTTCAGTGGGCCAACCGAGGTCGAGCATCCATCGGACAGTATCGAGCATGTGGATGCACATATCGCCGAGAATTCCATTTCCATACTCGGTGAAGGCTCGCCATGAACGGGGATGAACGAGTTTGTTGTAGGGACGCATCGGAGCAGGGCCGGTCCACATCTCGTAATCGAGATTCTCCGGTGGTGCTTGATCGGGTGGGTTCTCCCTTGCCCGCATGTGGTAGTAACAGTAGATCTCTGCATGTGAAATTTTTCCGAGCAGTCCCGCATCGACAATATTTTTCTTCGCCTCGATCAAATGCGGAGTGCTGCGTCGCTGGGTTCCCACTTGCACAACTCGTTTGTATTTTCGTGCCGCAGCCAGCATGGCTTGGCCTTCGACGACATCCACGCTGATCGGTTTCTGAACGTAAATATCAGCGCCGGCTTTGACCGCTTCGATCATCGGCAACGCATGCCAATGATCAGGGGTTGCTATCAATACAATGTCCAAGTCTTTTTCGGCAAGCATCTTTCGGTAGTCCCCGTATGTACGAGGCCGTTTGCCAGACTTCTGACGCTCCTTGACCATATCCGCAGCCTCGGTAACCATCTTGCTATCGACATCACAGAGAGACACCACTTCCACCGGAGCGACTTGCAGCAAGCGAAACAGATCGGCCTTGCCATACCAACCGGTACCGATCAATCCAACCCGTTTGGCAGGTGCGTCTTGCAACGCGGCCAAAGTATTTTGATACGTGGTGAGAAGGGCACCGCCTGCGGCCAAGCCAGTCCCTAAAAATTGTCGTCGTTCCATGGTGATATTTGTTCGTCGTTGGCGAAAACAGAAAAAACAGGAGGCCTTGGCTGCGGCGTCAAGGACATATCGAGTCGTTGATTATAACCAAGCCACACTCCGCGTGCATGCAACCAACGGAATACAAACTCCGGAATGCAACTCCCGTGCGATCAAATTCATGCGATCAAATCCGTCCGATCTCAACGATGCGCTTTGCGAATCCCACCCACTCGGTTCATGTTCCAGAGAGCTCGTGTTTTCGCAGCTCAAATATCGAACCCCACGAATCGAAAATCTAGAAAAGCTCCTTCGATCTTCTGACCAGCTCAAGTTAAACTTGGGGAGTTACGAAGGGGACACATTCACTCACACGACGAAGCAAAACAAATGAGAACTCGATGGGACGCGATCGTCGTCGGAGGTGGCGCTGCTGGATTGTGGGCTGCAGGCACCGCAGCAGAACGCAACAAGCACGTTTTGGTGCTGGAAAAAAACAACAAGGCTGGCGTTAAGATTTTGATGTCGGGTGGAACCCGGTGCAACATTACCCACAACTGCGACACTCGAAAAATCGCCGAAGCCTTTGGGAAACAAGGACGTGTTCTCCTTTCCGTACTCAGTCGTCTCTCCCCACAAGACGTCGTACGTGAATTTGAAGCCGAAGGCGTTGCTACCAAAGTCGAAGACACGGGTAAGGTTTTCCCGGTGAGCGATCACGCCATCGATGTTCGCGATGCCGTAGTTCGTCGATTAGCGAGGCATGGAGCCGAGTTGATCACCGGTTGCGCGGTCGATTCGGTGCGCCCATCGAGCTCAGGTGAAGGATTCGACGTCACTGCTCGTACCTCGAGTTCCTCGTTGGAGCTTTGGACCAAAACGGTGTTGATAACGACAGGAGGTCTCAGCTATCGAGAATGTGGGACGACTGGAGATGGGTATGCATGGGCTGAAGCGATGGGGCATTCGATCACTCCTCTTCGCCCTGCGCTGACGCCATTGGTCTCGAACGCAACCTGGGTCCATGAACTGAGCGGCCTGACCCTGGACGACGCCTTGGTGACGGCGCATCTCGCCTCCCAAAATGGAGCTGTTATCAAAGTCGAACGAAACACATCGCGAGGTGGATTCCTTTGGACTCATACCGGTTGTAGCGGCCCAACCGCCATGAATGTGTCGCGGTGTTTCTCCGATCGTGCTGAACAGGACCAGTTATCCCTTCGGATCGACCTCCTTCCTAAAGAATCTCTCGCCGAATGCGAGCAGTGGCTTCTCGATGAATCGCACAAAAGCAACCGTGCGATCTCAACCGTTCTGAGTCAAAAGATCCCCAAACGATTAGCCGTATCGATCCTCGATCGACTCGGCGCGGTTCACGACCCACATATGGCTGAACTACCTCGCAAACTCCGGACTCAAATCGTTGAAATGATCAAAGGTTGCCCGGTACCGATCCATGGAACTCGAGGGTATCCAAAAGCCGAAGTGACCGCCGGTGGTGTTGCACTTGGAGAAGTCAACTTTCAAGACATGCAAAGCCGAAAGCACCCAGGACTTTACTTTGCAGGCGAAATCCTCGACCTCGACGGTCCCATCGGCGGTTTCAATTTCCAAGCCGCTTGGAGCACCGGGCATACCGCCGGACTTCACCTCGGTTGATACGATACCAGCATGATGCTTTTATCGTTTAGCATCCATGGAATATTGCAATAGGGAACGGGTTCTAAAACGATCCCATCGTTTGCCCCGATACATTAGCGACGGCTCTGCTGTTCTCGGCATTGCAGTCATCCTAGCGTTGCATGATAGCGTCGGCAGCTTGCCTTCCGCTCCGGATCGCACCTTCGATGCTTCCCGTATACCCGACTCCCACCACGTCGCGGTAATCGCCACAGCGATAAAGCCCCTCGCCGATCACTACATCCGGTGTCGGTGAAGTTACTCCGGAAGCAATCGACTCGCCCATGGGGCGAGGTAGGGCGAACGGTACCGAGTACGTTTGCTCGTGCCGCCAAAGATCAGCCTCCCAGCCAAACCATTCGACCAGTTCCCTTCGAACAGCAGTCAACAGATCGTCAGAGACCAAATCCTGTTCTCCGACAAGATTCACACTCAACAACGCTCTTCCAGACGGGGCGTAACTGGATTGCGCGTCGCTTGGGAAGGCCACATGATGGATTCGACCATAGGGGTTCCCGTTGAGCATCAACACCGGCTCATGCTTTACCGCACGTTCGACCGAGAAGTAAAAACATGTCGTCGAAGCAACAGCAGGTCCACTCCTTTTGCTTGATTTCAGCCCCAACAACTTCGATGCGGATGGCTCTTCGGTAGCGACCACAATCGATGGGGCATTCAATTCGGTTCCGTCTGCCAACTCTACTTTTCCCGGCTTGACCTTGGCAACAGTCGCTCTCAAGCGGAGGGATTCGTTTGGTATTCCTTCAGCCACTTGCTTTGGGATGGCCTGCATCCCTTCGGCGGGTAACGCCGCGTAACCTTTGCTAAATGTCCTGAAAATAAATTCCATCCTCGATGACGGAATGCTCAGTGAACGGTCTAGAAAGATCCCCCCAAAAAAGGGACGAAAGAAACGCTCGATGATCGAGTTCGAAAACCCGATCGCTCGCAATCGTTCGATGCTCGGCATATCGTGGTTTGCCAAAATCTCATCGACATTTTGCTTCATCAGTCCATTCCGAAACCCTAACAGTTTCCATTTGTCCGAAATCGTTGCGACCGTCGAAAGCGATGTTTGGATGGCATCCGAGAGAAAGTTCGACGGAGAGGAGCGACTCGGATCGGTAACGAGGGACCAACTTCGTCCTATACGAACTCTCGCACCCGCTGAAAAATGCTTCAGATGCAATCGGTTCAAGTCCAACTCGAGAGCGGCCGTTTCATAGCCGGTCAAATATACTTGGAAGCCATGATCCAAAAGGTAACCGTTCCTGGAGTCGGTCCGGATTCGGCCCCCCACCTCATCCGATGCTTCGAGAACGAGGACGTTACGACCAGCGCGGATCAATCGCCTTGCTGCGATCAACCCGGATAACCCCGCACCAACGATGACCGCGTCCAACGTCACTCGGCACCATCCTCTTTTTCCGCCTGTGCTAGATTTCGCAACCTCGGGTTTTCGAGGTAGGCCAAAACCAATGCTACATCCGATGGCGTGATCCCGCTGATTCGTCCAGCCTGATCCAAATTCAGCGGGCGGATGCGCGAAAACTTTTGCCTCGCTTCATTCCGTAAACTGACGATAGCGCCGTAATCAAAGTTCTTTGGGATTTGCTTGTCGAGCATTCGCTGCTGCCGTTCCACCTGGACCTGTTGTCGCGAAATGTAACCTGCGTACTTCGTGTCGTACTCAACCTGCAAACCGATTTCTTCAGGGAATTGGGCGAGCGATTCCGGAAACATTTCGCGAAGCTGCTTCCACGTGACTTCGTTGCGTTTCAAGAATCGATCGCCGGTGATATCACCGATCCGAAGAGCGGCAACAGCGCGACGGGCCGCTTCAATGCATTCCGTCTTTTCGACGAATCGGCGGTACCGATCCTGTGACACCAACCCGAGTTTGTACCCGATCGGAGTTAAGCGTCGATCTGCGTTGTCCTGTCTCAACATCATGCGGTATTCTGCACGGCTCGTGAACATGCGATAGGGTTCATCCACACCGCATGTGACAAGATCATCCACGAGCACACCGATGTAGGCGTCATCGCGTTTCAGTAGGAGTCCCTCTTGCCCCTTGAGCCGCAGGGCCGCGCTTGCGCCCGCGACCAGTCCCTGCGCTCCCGCCTCCTCGTACCCAGTGGTCCCATTGAGTTGCCCTGCGAAGTACAAACCTTGAACTGCTTTGGTTTCCAGCCACGGATAGAGTTGGTCGGGGGGGCAAAAATCATACTCGACTGCATACCCATAGCGCATGATTTGCGCCTTTTCCAGCCCCGGTATCAGCTTGAACATTTGGTCTTGAACATCCCGGGGAAGGGATGTGGAAATCCCGTTGACGTAGACTTCTTGCGTAGATCGTCCCTCGGGCTCCAAGAATAGCTGGTGCCTGTCCTTGTCGGAAAACCGAACGACTTTATCTTCGATCGACGGGCAATAGCGAGGCCCCGACGAGCGGATCTGGCCCGTGTACATGGGCGCCCGATGGAGATTAGCCCGAATCAACTCGTGGACTTGTTCGTTGGTATACGTGATCCAACAAGGCATCTGGGGATGGGGTAACGCATCGGTCATGAATGAGAAAGGCTGGGGTGTCTCATCGCCTGGTTGGATTTCGGTTTTCGAATAGTCGATGGTTCGACTGTTGAGGCGAGCAGGCGTCCCCGTCTTAAATCTCTCGATCCGAAATCCCAAGCGATCGAGCGATTGGCTGATGCCCGAGGTCGTGCCTTCTCCCGCGCGGCCACCAGGTGTCTTCGCTTCCCCCGTATGCATGATGGCTTGCAAAAACGTGCCTGTCGTCAGAACCACAGCTCGAGCGACGTAGCATGCATCGCCTCGGACACGCACACCGACAGTGCGCTCTTGGCCTTCGACGGTCTCGGTGAGAATCTCTTCGACGAGTTCCTGACACAGATCGATGTTTGGATTTTCCTCGATCTGGCGTTTGATATCGAACTGATACGCCTTCTTGTCGGCTTGAGCGCGGGGGGAGTGCATCGCGGGCCCCTTGCGACTATTGAGCAGCCGGAATTGGATCCCGGTCCGATCAATCGTTTCGCCCATCAATCCACCGAGGGCGTCGATCTCGCGAACGATCTGGCCTTTGGCAACGCCACCAATCGCTGGGTTGCAACTCATCTGCCCGACCGTATCCAAGTTCCCGGTCAGAAGTGCGACGCGTGCACCAACACGTGCTGCAGCAGCAGCCGCTTCCGTGCCGGCATGGCCAGCCCCAACCACCACTATGTCGTATTCGTATCGATTGATCATTCCTGAGACACTCGCATTTCTCAGGCATTTTAGCCGGCCGATCCTTTTTTATAAGTCCTAAAAAAGCCCTTCCGGCAGAGAAGGAACCGCGCCTCGCTGGGTACAGACATAGGCAGCAACCCTGGCCGCTCGCCGATGGGATTCCGAAAGCGTTACTCGGTTGAGGATCCCCATGATCAACGCCGCAGAAAACGCGTCGCCTGCCCCCACCGTGTCGATCGCGTGGACCGTGACGGGCTCCTGCACATCCAATTCGCCATCGAGCCAAACGACAGAGCCCTTGGCCCCCCGTGTCAATGCAACACATCGCAGGGCATACCGATCTGCCAGTCGAATCATCGTCTCAATCTCATCCGAGTATTCGACTCCTAGCAGTTCGCAAATGCGAGGCAACTCCTCGTCGTTCAACTTGGCAATCTGGCTGAGTCCAAGCGACCTATCGATGATCTCAGGGTTGAAAAAATCCTGACGCAGGTTGACGTCGAACACCCGCAAGCAATCCTCCCGCGTTGCCGATACAAAACGGGTGATGGCGTCCCTACTAACCGAATTTCTCTGCGCCAGTGACCCAAAGCACACCGCATCACATTTCGACGCTGCGTCGAGCCATCGGCGATCGCAGGCCAAATGATCCCATGCTACATCAGCCGCGAATACGTACTCCGGTTTTCCTGTCGCATCCAGTGTGACGCGAACGGTACCAGTCGGATGCGCATCGTCGACACCGACCAACGCCAACGACAAATCATGCTCCCGCATCCACTGCATCGCTTGAGTTCCCAGTTGGTCGCGTCCGACAGCGCTAACTATCAGCGATTCGGCTCCTAAACTCGCGGCATGGCATGCGAAATTCGCTGGAGCGCCACCGAAGAGAGCCTTGTCGTCATACACATCCCAAAGAATCTCCCCCAAACCCACCAAGCATTTGCGGCTCGGTGCAACTGTGCCTCCGGATTCTGTGCCCCCTGATGTCGGCTCGAACGTTTTTTCGTTTTCATGATTCACAGATCTCCACCAATCCTTTTTCTAAGCGTTCGATGTCATTTTGGTCGTTGTATGCATGGGTTGCGATGCGCAAGGCTCCATGCCGCACGCTCAGCACCACTCCTGCGTCCAACAAACGGCGACGGACTTCATAAGGGTCCTTGCCAGCAAACTGAAAACTAAGGATCCCACTCGACGAATCCGCCGCTGACTCCCGATGGTCGTTTTGTACACACCATGGAAACACAGCACCCATGCGTCGCAATATTTCTCTGAGACTATCCGCATTTTGCAAGACCGCACGGGCAATGCCATTGTCCGGTCGATGGCACCCAAACTCCAGCAAGAGTTTCAAGCTCGCTTCTAGGCCTATCAAGCCAACGTGGTTGGCAGAGCCACCTTCGTAACGTGAAGCAGCGCGCTTGTACACGGCTCCTTCAGCATTGAACTCGTGACTGGATTCGATGGACCCCCAACCGACCATCACCGGCGCGATCCGTTCCAAGTTTGACTCGCGGATGTAAAGGAAGCCGGCCCCCTCGGGCCCCAACATCCATTTGTGGCCGTCTGCAGCTGCGTAATCGATAGGAATTTCAGAGGTATCGAGCGGGAAAACCCCGAGCCCTTGGATGGCATCGACAAATAGCTGGGCTCCCGCCCGATGCACCAACTCGCACAAATCCGCCAACGGCAATCGGTATCCCGTCGCGTAGCCGACCCAACTCACGGTCACCAGTCGTGTCGAACCATCGATCGCAGCGCGAATGCGGTCGAGACTCGGCCGACCATCGGCATCGACCGCAACACGCCGAACCTCCACCCCCCGTTTCTCCAGTTCCAGCCATGGCAACAAATTGCTCGGGAACTCATTGGCAAGGACCACAAGGCTGTCCCCCGCACGCCACGGGTACCCGTTCGCGATGATATTGATTCCGAAAGTGGTGTTCGGAATTAGGGCAATTTCCTGCCTTGAGCAGTGAAGCAACTCGCTTGCTGCCCCTCGGAGTCGGTTCGCTGCAGCCGACCACTCCGGCCACCGGACGTCACCATCCACCGAGGCGTCCAACGCCCAGCGGCGGACAGCATCGGCCGCTCGTTTGGGCAACGGCCCGACCGCCGCGTGGTCAAAGTACGCCCAGCCAGCAGCGACCGGCATTTCGGCTCGAAACGCGTGCACGACGTCGCGCCCAAGGCCATCTGTACCGACAAATCCCATCGTTTTGCCCCGAAGCAGACCGTTTTTTAATAAAAATGAACAAGGCCCAGCGCGGCCGATGACACTGGAAAAAGTTCAACTATACTAGCCCTCGGATATCGACGAGAGCGGTTACGCATTTTCGAGGCCGATCCGCCGCGAAAATCGTCCCCCGACCACAGACGGCTTCCGGTCACTCAAGCTGTTTTGGCGGCTCACCACCTCGGAGTTATACAGGTTTCGATATGCTATCAGGCGTTCACTAGCTGTCACCTCTCATCCTTCGTATGCCCTCGAATGAAGTACAACATGTGCCGCCCGTCCAACCCGTCAACTGGGAGCATCCCTGAAGAGCACCGAGGTAATTGATGCCCAGATTGTTGTGTTTAGGCGGACTCGTCGTCGCTGGTTTAATTTTTCTATTGTTTACCGTGGATCTCGTCATGACGATCCTCGGCATGGGTGGCATTTTTTGGTACCCGAGCTATCTCATGGATGCCGTCTTCATCGCCTGCTCGGGGATGTTGGGGTATCTCGCCTGGGTCTCACTCAAAGAACTCAAGTAGGCTCCACATCGCTATCGCTGCGGTGAGCTAAGCTAACCGTGCACGGATATTATCCGGCCAGCAAGTCGACCGTACAATCGCCCTAGAACCCGTGCCAACGCGGTTTCAAATTGTGGTTTCAGACGGATCTCAGGAAGAAAAACCCATGAAGTTTGACACGGATGGTTGGTACCTCACTCGAGGATGCTGGGGTAAGCTCCAAGCGATATTGATCGCGCCTCGAAAAGCACCACCGCGCACCGTAGTTACCCTCTGTCACGGATTTGGGGCGCCCGGCACGGACTTGGTTCCCCTCGCCGAAGAAATCGTGCCCCAACTGTCCGATGACACTTTAGCACCCGCGTTCCTATTTCCCCAAGGCCCAATCGATTTGGGAGAAATCTACGGGATGGACGGCGCCAACGCATGGTGGGAACTTAACATGGCCCGTCTGGCACAACTGGCTGCCACCAACGATTTCAATGCGCTGAGAAACGAAGTTCCTCCCGGAATTGATGAAGCTCGAGAGGCGCTGGAGAATTGCATCGCCGAGTGCGTCGAGAATCAGGGATGGAATGCCCCCAAAATGATCTTCGGTGGATTCTCCCAAGGCTCCATGCTTTCGGTAGACCTAGCGCTCCGTTCACGGATACACCGTTGCGATGGATTGATCCTTTGGTCCGGTGCACTGATTTGTGAATCCCTGTGGCAACAATCCTATGCCCTGCGGGGCGACCAAGACTCTCCGACCTCGATTCCTTGTTTCCAAACGCATGGGCGAGAAGACACGATCCTACCAATCGGTACCGGACGAGCACTGAACGAGTTCCTGCAAAACCTTGGTTTTGAGAACAACTACCACGAGTTTCAAGGCCCACATACCATTCCTGCGATCGGCATCACGGGCGCCGCGAAACTGATCGAATCGGTATCGCGATAGCACTGTCGATGGTACGGAACGGTGCCTGATTGGTATTGTCTCTGAAAACTCAACGTCACCGGCGACTTTCGATCAAACATGACAAACCACAAAACTCTCGCCTGTGAGACTTGATCTCCACCATGCCGAAAGTTTCAATAGTGTCATGCCTCCGTAAGGGAACCTGATTGAGGTCCCCTACTGGCACCAGCTTTTAAGCTTACAAACCACAGTTTCAGGATAAATCGCTCAGGTGCAGGCACACGCCAACTGCCGTAAACATTAAGCTCCCCACACAATGCTCCATCAAACCATCCATCGGGAAATCGTCTGGTTCTATCCTTGGCTTCGCAAGATGGCCAGCGGTTTGATGGCCTCAGAACGACGCTCCCATACGCTCCAACCCACCGCGCTGGCGAACGAAATTCTTGCAAAGCTGATGAGTTGGAAGGGGGATATCTCTGGCGATACGGAATTATCTCTCCGAGTCCTGGCAACCACCGTAGCTAAGCAAACACTAATCGATCGTGGACGGCGACGGACGAACAAAGATCTCTACATGGAGCGCATGCGTCACGAAAATGCGAATCAGTGGCTTCATCAGGAAACGCCACCAGCCGGTTCTCGGGTTCCGATCGTCCTCGACGTTATCCAGCAGTTGGAATCGGTCGACCCTGACCTGGCAGTTCTGGTTCGGATGCGATTTTTCGAAGGCTGTACCTTCCAGCAAGCCGCTGAAAGACTAGACATGAGCCCCCGCACTGCCGCACGGCGTTGGGCCTTTGCAAAAACGTTCCTCGCCAAAGCCATTGAACGCGAAGAATCTCGGTAATACACCGCAACCCTGTCTAATCCTTACGATTCGATACTTTGCTCGCGTAACCCTCTGGCAGTTCTTTCCACAGCGATAGTTTTGTGGCTTCGGGAGAGTAGTTGGCATGACGTAAGCATTGAGCGCCGGCAAAACCGATCGGGGTATTGGGCGTGGGGTGATAAATCAGCCGGTTGGCCTTCAAGCGGTACAGTACTTTAAGATAGCGCGAGTTTTTGACCCATCGCGTCACATCGATCGACTCGAAAAGATTCCGATCGTGAGTGTTCTCGCTCAACGTCACCATCTGTACCCAACGCCCCTTGGTTGCCTCACTTGAGACGTACATCTCGGCGACGGCGGTAGCGTCGAATTGGGGAAAGACGTGCATGTTGAGATCCAGAATCCCGAGGGCAGGGTGCAATGAGCGATCCCACTCCCATTTCAACTCCAATTCTCCCCATTGACCGGA
>Ga0315901_10007876_pt1 | contig 12494 bp, 10 predicted proteins | sample LakEriMetagenome_10_FD_203761 | JGI IMG/M metagenome (GOLD analysis project Ga0315901, IMG submission 203761) | Freshwater fungal communities from buoy surface, Lake Erie, Ohio, United States - Buoy 2 MA116 | ecosystem: Environmental > Aquatic > Freshwater > Lake | place: USA: Lake Erie, Ohio... | reverse complement strand
GCGGTCTGCTTCACGAGTGGCGACGTTCCCGCCTGCGTGGTCGAGCGTTCGATGGTGACACGCACCGGATTGCGTTGATGTCGACGGGCGATGGCGTCGATGCGCGGGGGCATGGTGGCCGAGAACAGGACCGTTTGCCGCTCCTTCGGCGTCGCTTCCAAGATGGCCTCGAGGTCCTCGGCGAAACCCATGTCGAGCATTTCGTCGGCTTCATCGAGCACGACCATCGCGATGCCGTCGAGTTCGAGGGTGTTCTTGCGAATGTGATCCAGCGCGCGGCCGGGGGTGGCCACGACCACGTGGCATCCGCGACGAAGTGCGTCGATCTGGCGACCGATGGGCTGTCCGCCGTAGATGGGCACGCAACGCGCGCGCAGATCGTGTCCGTACTTGTACACGGCCTCGGACACCTGCATGGCGAGTTCGCGGGTGGGCACCAACACCAAGGCCACCGGTGACGGACGATCCTCGTTGGCGTCGAGCAGTTGCAGGATGGGCAACGCGAAAGCCGCGGTCTTGCCGGTGCCGGTGGCCGCTTGACCGAGCAGGTCCTTGCCCGCCACCAGGTGCGGGATGGCCTCGCGCTGGATGGGGGTCGGTTCCTCGTAGCCCAGACCCGACAGGGCCTTGAGCAGTTCGGTTCTCAGACCCAGATCGGCAAAGCCGGATTCCACGCTGCGTTCGTTTTCCATGAGCGTTTCTCCTGCTCTGTGCGGCACTCAATCCTACGGCAGTAGCGCGCGGAGCGGGCGTATGTATGTGGACACCCATGAGATGGAACGCGAGCGTGGACGTGTGTCCACGCTCGCGTTCTCGATGGTCACACGTCCCAGTCGTCGCGGAGTCGATTCACGATCGTCTGGGCCCGTCCCAGAGCGATCGATGCTCGCTCGCGACGGATCCCCAACTTCTGGGCGGCGTCGGTGACGCTGTAGCCCTCCAGGTTCACCAACGTGAAGACCTGACGTTGGAGGGGGTTCAACGCCGTGAGCATGGCCTGCATCATCATTTGATGCTCGTTGTCGCGGGCCACGTCGATGCCGGAATCCAACTTCTCGATGAGCGACAGGGCTTCGGACGAATCGTTGTCACCGTCCTCGAACTCCTTGGCGGCCACCGTGTGCGTCGGCGCGTACCCCGAGGGTCCCCAGCCGGCTTGGTCCAGGTACTCCATGAACATGGTCCGCTCGGTCGCGTCGGCGTTGTACGGCTTCAGCGGGGACTGTCGGTGCTGGCTTCGAATGAACTCGATGAGCCGCTGTTTGGTGGCCACGCTGACGATGGCGGCCGGTGTGTAGGTCACCATCAAATGGGGCCGATTGAGCAACCACTCGCAGAAGAACTGGGTGATGTCGTCGGCCTCTTGAACGCGGACCTCGCCGCGCCGAATCATGCCACTGAGTCGTCGGTCGAGCAGTTTCATGATCTGCTCGAAGTATCGGTCCCGGTCCATTGGTTGTCCTTTCGCTTGGTGATCGTTCTGGTTGGTGGTGTGGAAGGTGTTGGCGGGAGTGCCCTTTCCGTGATGGGGCGTCGGAACGCCGGTGGTTGGTGGTCTCGGCAGAAACGATCGCGGAGATCGAAAACGTGCGCGAGGTTCTGGCGCGGATCACCCGGCGCTGCGAACACGTTGCAGGGCGTCGATCATCTGATCGAAGGCCCGACGGCTGATGGTGCGAAAGCGCACCACCTGCACGTTGGTCTCGGTGTCGAGCAACGTGCGGAAGGCCACCTCGAACACGTGCGGACTCGGGAATCCGAAGATTCCCGACGAGATGGCCGGTGTCACCAGTCGATGGATCTCGTGTCGATCGGCGACGCGAAGGACGGATCTCCAGGTGCGTGCCAGCAGTTCGTCCTCACCGTGAAGCGAGACGGTGTGTCCACTCTTGTCGTAGGGGCTGCGCCAACGAGGCCCGTGGGCGTGGATGACTCCTTCGAAACCGATGCCCGTGCCGCGACCGGCGTCGCTGAACACGGCCGTGCCGGCATCGAGCGGGGTCAGGCCCGACTTGGCGAGTCGTTCACTCTCGCGACCGAGCTCCTCGTGACCACAGACTTCCCAGATGCGCGCCGAGGCTCCGCCGCCACGAGTGACCTCGGCATCGGAGGAATTGACGATGCCTCCGTTGAAAGGTGCGGCGATGTCGGCCAATTCGATCTCGATCTTCAACTTGCCGGTGTCGGCCGGCATGGACGCGGCGGCCAACGGCGCGAAGTGCGTCTTCACCACGCGCAGCATCTCGCGCACGGCATCGTCGGAGGGAGCCACGCCGGTGCCGTGCAACGTGACGTCCTCCCGCAACGCCACCGTCCAGGAGTTCTCGACGCGAGGTGCGCTGAAGTGAGAGTCGATGGCGGACAGGACGATGTCGTCGGTGAGTGGCGTCATCGAGGCGTTGAGTTCGGTGAACAGCAGTTTGCGTGTCGACAGATCGTCGTCGTGGGACGGACGGGAGCTCTCGCGAATCTCCCGACCGCCCAGATCGGCCACGGTCTTGCCGGCGTCCAATTGACCCTTGATGTTGACGAGGGTGTTCACGTCATGGTTGGTGAAGAATCGTTGGTTGCCCTTGTGGGGGAGGGCACGCTGCTGAATCTCGGGCAACTGGTTGACCATGAGGCCCTTGGTGAACAGACCACGCTGGATGTAGAAGCGCACCGCGCGCACCGACAATTCACCGATGTTGAGCTCGCGCGCTTGGGCGTTGGCGCGCTCGACCAACTCGGTGATGTCGAAGTATTCGGTGTTCGTGTCGTCGGGCATGGTTCGGTGTTCTCGTCTCGTCAGTTCCACGCCTGGGCCAGGTCGGCGATCGCCTGGCGTGCCTTGCCCAACTCACGTTGGGCCCACTCACGCCGGTAACCGAACATGTTCGCCACCTCAGTGACCTTGTACTGGAGCCCTTCGACAAGGAGGTAGATGTCCCGCTGTTCGGGGGTCAGCACGCTCACGACTCGGGCGATGACGTCATTGGAGAGCAGACGGTCCATCCAGTCGTCGTTGCCCTCGAGAGCGTCGGCAAGGGTGAACATATCGTCACCGTCTTCGAAGAGGACATGGTCCAGTGACCAGATGGCGTTGTGAACCTTGCCGGCCTTGTGGTCGTACTCGCCTTGGGGCAACTGGCGTCCCTCCTGGCGGAGAAAGTCGATGAGCCTCTGGGTGAAGCTCGCTGACACCAACGCTCGGGGGACGTACTGCTCCCGGAGGTCGGGGCGACGCCACGCCCAGACCATGAAGTACTGGACGAAATCCTCCGCCTGGTGGATGCGAAGTTTGGTTCGCTTGCCCACCATGCGGCGCACCACTTCTTCGACTTCTGCAAGGTAGGCGTTCTCGTCGCCCGGTTCGCTCATTGCGGTGGTGATCTGGTTTCTGCTCATGTTCTTCGGTCCTTTCTCTGACTGGTTCGTGGTGAGCTCGGGTTGGCGATGGTCGCCGTGGTCTTCTGTCCTGTACGTCGTGCCGGTGGTGCTCCTTCGGTGTTGCGCGGGGTCTTCTCCCGCGGTTGTTTGGTGCGGGGGGATTCCCGCAGGCCTCACTCTATGTCGCCGAACTACTACTTGTCAAGTATCAAATGTAATCAACAATCTGACACTTTACAACCCTAAAGGAAGATTTGGTGGTAGTCCCTCGTTGGTGAATGTATTGTAGCACATGGGTGTATCACGGTTCGAACGGGGCTATCACCCCTGCTCAGCGCATGTTTCCACGGGGAGTTTCGGGAAAAGCCGGGAAGCGGTCAGGACACCAGCACATGGTGGAGCATGACGGCGCAGATGATGCCACGGGCGGTCCAGGCCACAGTCCGGGGCCAGTTGGTGACCACCAATCGGTGTCCGATCGTCGCATCGGGGGCCTCGGACATTCGGGCGTGCAACGGCACCGACAACAGCACCGTGCTCCCCAGGGCCACGGCCAAAAAGACGGCGTTCACCCAGACCCAGATCGGTGCCACGGCATCGGGCGTCCGCACCAGGAGTCCGAGAGTGGTCACACCCTCGACGGCCATGGGCAATCCCACGACCTGGGCGGTTCGCCGCTGGTGCTCGATCGCGACGGGTCGGGCTCGGTCGGTCCCGATCAGGGCCAGCAAGGGGTAGTGGACCCGCTGAACGAACCAGATGAGCCCCACCATGGTCCACGTGGCCACGGCATTCAGCAACAACAGCAATGAATCGACATCGTTTTGCTCCACGGGGCACCGTATGTCGCAATCCCCCGTGTCTTCACATCGTGGACCGGCGAGACTGGACCCGTGCGACCGGTGTTCTGTCTTCGACTCGACGGGCCCGTGTGGCCGTCGGCCCAGCAGGCCACCGTGCGCGACGTCGTGACGCGATGGCTCGAGAAAGAACATCCGACCGACGAGCGCGAGGCCGGAGTGTCGGTGCGCATCGACGACGAGGATCCCGATCGTTGGTGGCGGTGCAGCATCGACCGGCCCGTCGGCGACGGGTCGATGGCCGGTATCACCATCACGTTGGCTACGTCGGACGCCTCGTCCACCCTCGAGATTCGTTGTTCGGTCACTCCCGCCGGTCGGCGCATCACGCGCAAGCCCCCGTCGACGAGCGTGATGTCGTTGCGCATGTTGGCCAGTGAACTGGTGGCCTCCTGCCCGATCTACGACGCGGGTATGCGTCTGCGCACCACCGTCGCGGTGATCGATCGACCCGACGGCGCCGAGGTGATGGCCGCCTTCTGCGATGCTCCCGGACGCGTGTTGCCACTGATCATCGAATCGGTTCCCGATGGTGGCCGTCCGGTTTTCGATTCCGGCCGCCTGTCGTTGAGCCTCACCGGTTTGGCCCACATCGTGCAGATTCACGGTGACGCCTCGCGTGTCGCATTCAACCGTTTGTACGGCAAGGACATCCTGGTGCGTCAGGGTCTCACCATCGTGTGGCCCGGTGGCACCGAGCACGCCACCTCCAACGGCACCGGCTTGTCGGTCGATGCGGGAAAGACCGAACGCGGTCGGGTCATCGACATGGTCACCGAGTCGGCGGCCGGTTCGTTGGCCCCGCTACGCGCGCCCCTGTTCCGTCGTCGTTCCAACGATCCGGTCGTCGAGGCCGTCGAGACACCGGCGGCCACGGTTTCGTCCCCGACGTCGACGAAGGAACCCGGCCCGAACGATCCCGCCGCCGACCCCGAGAACGTTCCGTGGTCCGAGTATCGCGCCGTGCTGGAACAGTGGCAGGAGGATCTCAATCGCCTCGACGACCTCGAACAGGCCATGGCTGAGGCCGATCGGGTGATCGCCGAGAAGCAAGACCTGCTGGAGAACCGCAACGACCTCGTCGAGACCCTGGTGTTGATGAACACCGAACTCGAGTTGCGCCTCGGCCGTTCACCACAGGGGCTACGCGCCGTCAGCGCGATCGACGCGGTGAATCAGGCCTCGCGCATCTGCGAACACCTCACGTTCCACGACAACGCCTTCGCCACCGCGCGCGAGTTGGAGAACATCGACGCGAACCGACTTCTGCAGGACTTGGTCCGCTTGAACGTGGTGGCGGCCGACTGGCAAACCGGACGAATCAACAACGCGTCGCTCACCATCTCGTGCCGAAGCCTTGGTCTGAACTACGCCGCCGGGGTGTCCGACACCGCCGAATACAAGTTCGGTAGTGACTACGCGTTCATGTGGCGTGGACGCACCGAGTTCGCTCTCGCCCACATCCGCAACGGGAAAGGTGCCCGCCTGTACCGCGTGCACCTGTTCTTCGACGACGACGCTCACCAGGTCGTGGTGGCCTACGTGGGTCGTCACCTGCGCGGGAAGTTCGGCTGATCGGCCTTTCGGGGGCCTCCGCACACTTTCGGCAACCCCGGCCGTTCCTTCACGTGTGACCCAACCCGGGTCGAGAAGGAGCACCGAACATGTCCACCACCGTTCTTCGTTCGACCGCCATCGGTCGGCCCATCACCAAGCGTGGCGTCGCGATCTTCCCCGTGTACCGACCGGGTTCATCGCCCGCCGGCCTCGGTCTGGCTCGCCCCGGGGAGGGATTCCAGGTGCGCGAGAAGGCCAGCCCGACCGTCCCCGTCCTCGAGGTGGAGAACACGAACCCCGAGCCGGTGGTGCTGTTCGCCGGCGAAACCCTGGAAGGTGGGCGGCAACACCGCGTGCTGAATCAGAGCGTCATCATCCCGGCTCACACCGTCGCGGACATTCCGGTGTCGTGTGTCGAGCAAGGTCGCTGGCACGGATCGCAGACGTTCCACGGAGTGGGAGAGATGGCCCCACCGTCGATCCGTCGCTCGGCGAACCGCCGCGACCAGAGCGCGGTGTGGAGTGACGTCGACATCTTGTTGTCCTCGCGCCGGCTGCAGTCCGCGACGAGTTCGCTCGACGACTACTTCCAGAGTCGCCCGGCATCTCCCGACACGGGGCTGATCGACGAGATCGCTTCGTGGGGTCCGTTGCCCGAGCAGACCGGGATCGTGGTCATGAATCAGGGTGCGGTGGTGTCGTTCGATCTCTTCGGCGAATCGACACTCCTGGCCTCGATGTGGGCCACCCTGATCAGTTCCGCCTTCGCTTCGGTGGTCACGTCGGACTCGTCCTCCACGAACCGGGCCGACAAGGCCCTGAATTTCCTGCGTCGATTCGAGCGCGAGGTGCGCGGGCCCCTGGGTCGCTCGGACTTCGGGTTGGGTGAGTGGCGCCAGGTGGTGACCGATCGGGTGACCGGGCAGGTTCTGGCCCTGAACGACCAGCTGGTTCACGCCTCGGCCTTCCCCTCGGGTTGCTGACCGGTTCGGGCACCGGGTCGACCGCGGGACGCGGGTTTCGGAACTGTGTCACACCCTCTTGGCATCGTTCGGTGTCGGCATCCGCCGACATCAACAACGACCGACACCGGACACCCGGGTCGCACAAGGAGACCATCATGACCACTTCCCCGTACACCCCCCGTGAACTCACTTTCATCGCCGAGGCGCTCGTTCGCCTCGACCGCCGACTCAATTCGTGCGGACTGCCCGTCGTTCTGCGCGACGAGGTGGCCAGTGCCATGGATGAGTACCTGACGAGGAAGGTCCGCGACCTCGTCATGCGATACCCGTCGGGCGCCACGTTCATCGATGCGGTGTTCACCACCCGTTGCATCGATGCGTTGCGCACGTGGCGCGCCCAACGAGGGGAGGGCGCGCGCGGCGAGCGCATCGTCGAGATCTTCGACGCGGCCACCGCCGACACGTACGCCGACGTGCGTCTGCCCGATCCGCTCGAACTCAGTCACGCTCAACTCCGAGCCGGCCTCATCAAGCGTTTCGGCGTGCGTAAGGGCCAACTGGTCTTTCGCGTGAAGGTGCTCGGTGAGGACACCAGTGTCGCCGCGGCCGAGTTCGGCATTTCGCGTTCCCGAGCCGCGCACATCATCAGCGAGGTTCTGCGCGAACTGGGTGACGATGACGGGCTTTCCGGGGGGTGGGTCGCATGACCCGCGCCGTCGAGTTCTCGGTGTCGTATCGGGCACTCTCGGATTCGGCACTCATCTCGTGTGCCGATTCCGAGGTCGCCGAGGCCCTGGGCGTGCCGGTGGACGAGGTCGATCAGCAGCAACTGGATCATGACACCACCGTGGAATCTCTGGGTGTGGAACGAGGTGACGCACTCGAGCACTACTTCCTCGCCGCACAGGTGTTGGGGGTGGCGTTACGAAGTCGTCTCGGCCTCGTCGATCATGTGCTCCCCACCCGGTTGCATTCCACCTTGATGTCGTTGGTGCATGAATCGACTCCCGAATCCGCCGACCACTTCACCGCACGTCGGGTGACCACGTGGGTTCCTCTGCATGAATTGACGAGGGTGTGGTCCGCTCGCGCCACGACGCGTCGGCCCAGCTTCGAGGTGAAGGCCGTGACCGCGGCCCTCGACGATCTTTCTCGGGCGTTCGGTCGCCGAGGGTTGCGTCCACTCGCTCGCCAAGGACATGCCGAGATCAGTGAATCGTTGTGTTCACTCATCCACGACCTCGAGGAGGCCGATGGTCTTCCGGTCCCGATGGCGGTGGCTCGCACCACTCGCGCGCTGTCGAATGCCCCCGAACCTCTTCGTGACATCACCGTGCCCATCGGCGAAGCCGTGATCGATCTGGCATCGAGCGAATCCTGGGTCGACTCGGCGCGCATCATGCGTGACGCCCGCCAGCAACTGGCGCGACATCGTCCCGGCGACGGACCGAACGTCTGAACGTGCCCTGACTGCGCAAATCAGTGTGAACAGGAACTCGCGAGCCCCACGCCGTTCGGCCACACTGCCCCGATGAGTTCGCGGGCCAACAAGAAAGTCAATCCGATCGAGCGGGTGCTCAATCTGTTGACGCTCCTGTCGCGCGCCGACGCCCCGATGACCCGCGAGCAGATCGTGGCTGCCATGGCTCGCGGTGAGTCGCCGTATCCCACCGACGAAGATCCACAGCGTCAGTTGTTTACCAGCGACAAGAACGTGATCACCCGAGATCTGGGCATCCCCGTTCGTACCGTGGCCGGCGTGGGCGACGAAGCCGGTCAAACGCGCTACTACATCCGCGAGGAGGACATGTGCGTCCCCGACCTGGCTCTCACCGATGACGAGTTGTCCATCTTGTCGTTGGCGTTGGAGTCGTTGCACCTGGCGGTTCCTCAGGCCGGCGAGGCGTTGATGAAGTTCGACGGCCGTCTCGGTTCGTCGCCGCTGGCGATGAACATCGGTTTGCCTCTCGTGGTGGTGCGCATGTCGGAAGCCGCCAAACAACGTCGGGTGGTGCGTGTCGTGCACGCGGGCCGACCGATCGACATCGAACCCATTCGCGTGGTGTTCGACAAGGGCACCTGGTACGTCGTGGCTTACCATCGTTCCGACAAGAAGACCTGTGCATGGCGGAGTTCTCAGCTCACGGATGAACACGAGATCCTCGACTGCGAGCCGATTCTCGGGCGCCGCCGATTGTCCGATCGTGAACTTCGCCGACTTCTTCACGCCGCCGAGCAGGACGAGTTCGTGGCCACCGTGCGGGTGGACGCACTCGGCGCCTCGTTGTCCTGGTGGGATCGACGAGTGATCGAGACCGAGCCGTTGGTCGACGGCGGACTCCGCATCAGCGTGGCCGTCGACGATCGGGCGCGTTTTCGCGGGTGGTTGCTCGGGCTCGGAACACACGCGGTGGTGGAAGGTCCCACCGATCTTCGCGATCACGTCGTCTCGTGGCTCGATGCCGCGGCACTCGACATCGACGTCGTCCCCACGCCGCCCACCCGCCCGCCGTCACCCTCGACTCGACCGGGCCCTCGTCCACTCGGAGAACGGCTCCAGCGATTGATCTCCATACTTCCGTGGTTGCGCAACACCACGTCCACTCCGGTCGCCGAACTGGCGGGCCGACTCGGCGTGAGTGTGGAGATGTTGCTCAAGGATCTGGAGGCGGCATCCATGTGCGGCGTGCCTCCCTACACGAGTGACGCACTGTTCGACTTCTGGGTCGAAGGCGACATGGTCCACTTTTGTGGGGACGGTTCCCCGACCGGACGTTTTCGTCGTAGTCGTTCGTTGATGACCCGCAGTGTGCGACTCACTCCGCGTCAAGCGACCGCACTGTCGTTGGGCTTGGCATCGATGGCGGTGGCCCTCGACGAGACTCAACGCACCACCGGTCCGTTCGCTTCGTTGACCCGCAAGGTCGAAGAGGCCCTCGGTGAGATCCCCGTCGAGATCCGTCTGGACGAGGCACCGTTGATGGCCGAGATGAACGACGTCGTTCGCGAGCATCGCGAGATCGCGGTGACCTACGTGAACGGTGAGGACGAGATCAGTGAGCGTGTGCTCCACCCGCGGCTGGTGTTCGTCGACAAGGGCGAGACGTACTTGATGGCCGATGACGTGTCGGCCACCCCGATCGAGATCGATCGCGTGTTTCGGATGGATCGCATACTCGACACGACGACCACGGGCGTCGTCTTCGATCACCGTCCCGTCGAATGGTCCGGGTGGGGATTCCGGGGTGAGGCCGTCGAGGCCGTTCTGTACATCGCTCCAGGCAACGGTTGGTTGGTCGATCGCTCGACCCTGAAGGCCTGTGTCGTCAACGACGACGACTCGATGTTCGTGTGGGTCGACGTCGTCAGTCGCACGTGGCTGGCCAAGCTGTTGGCGCGTTGCGGACATCCGTCGTGCGTGGTGTCGCCCGATCGGCTACGCGACGCGACGCCCGCATGGGCACGCACCGTGCGGGCCCAGTACGACGCCTGACGCGCGACGGCTCGCATTTCGATGTGAGTACATGTGAGCCATTTCGCAGCATTATTGGTGTCTCGGGGTCCCGAAACTGGCAACATGGTGGTGTGAAAGCGCAACTGACGCTGAAGTACCGAGCCCTTTCGGACACGGTGCTCGGTTTCGTGGAAGGGATGATCCCCGATGAGGGGGACTCCGCGCCGACTCCCGACATCGAGTCGTCGATCGTTCGTGATCGGTTGGATGCCGACACCACTGTCGAATGGGCACCCATCGGTGGTGTCGACGTCTTGGTCGGATTCCAGCAATTGCACGCATCCGTTCGACCACGAGTGGAGGGCTTGCCGGGCCTCGTCGGTGTGCTGGTGACCGAGTTGATCCTGAAGGCCAAGGACGACGAATCGTCGTCGGACGCCGCCGGCCCGGCGGCCATTTTGCGCACGTTCGAGATGCGTCACGACGTCGACGTCGCGTTGTTGGTGAAACCGACGGCGGTGACCGAGACTCGACGGGCGTCACGCGCGACCACCAAGGGTGCCGAAGCTGCGCTGCATCATCTGATCGATCGAGCCGAGATCATCGAGCAGGAGGACCCGGCGTCACGGCGAGCACTGTCGGCGTTGCGCGACCTGGCGACGTCCATCGGTGACGGTGATGGCTTGTCGAGCGAGCGCACCGCCGAAGCGACGTTTCAAGCCATCACCAATTCGGGCATGCGCAGTCGCCGACACAAGGACATGCTCCTGAGGGTGGTCGACGACCTGCGCGATCAGCGCACCTGGCCACGAGCCATCGAGAACGCGATGGCGGCGCCGGATCCCGAAGTTCTCTCGGAACTCGACGCCGCCGTCGACGACGACTGAGCGGTCGCGACGATCAGTCGCGAACCGTGGGTTGCCACGTGTCGCGCAGGAACTCGGTGAACGTGGTGTTCCACGGCCGATACCGGTGCCAGCGCGCTTCCAACCACACGTGGGCTTCGGCCTCGGTGAGGGCGTAACGCCGCATGGCCCAGGCTTTCAACACCAATCCCGTACGGCTACGTCCGCCGTGGCAATGCACGAGCACTCGATGCCCCTCGGCCAGCAGCGCGTCGATGGATGACACGGCATCCTCGACGGCAGCCAGCAGATTGGCGTTCTCGTCGTGACCCACCTCGTCGCGCATGTACAACTCGCGACGCACCGCATGATGATCGAGTCGCCCGTCGATGAGACACAACGAGATGGTGGCGAAGTCACCGTCACATTCGATGGCACCACCCAGATCCGATGCGAACACCGGAACCTCCTCGTCGACCCGTTGCGGATGCGCGGGCGGTTCGATCGCTGTGCGACTGGCCCGATCGCGACCCAACAGCAGGCGGGCCGTGTCCAACAGATCGGCGTAGCGATAGGTGGTTCGACCCGTGGGCGTGTCGAACGAACCGTGCACGTGGGTCATCCAGCGTGACGGGATGCCCTGCACCGAGTACACGGCCCCGGCCAACGCCCCGGCCACGCACGCCACGGTGTCGGTGTCCCCACCGAGATCGATGGCCAAGCGCATCGCCGATTCGAAATCGTTCGAATGACGTAACGCCCACACCGCCTGCGCGAGGCAGATGGTGGCGGCACCGTTGGAGTGATCACCGTCGAGATTCGGTTCCCACCGGGGCGACATCACGCGGGCGAACTCGGCTCGGTGTTCCTCGTCGACGAACGACAACACGTCGTCGATCTGCGTCAGCGGGTCCGCCCCCAGAATGGCTCGTCGGCACAATTCGGTTCCGATGGCGGCCGACCAACCGGCCAGCGGATCGAAATGGGTCAACGCCGCCTGAGCGCGGGCCGCGGTCATCACGTCGACCGGGTCGTGAGCCACGAATGCCAACGCGACGGCCCAGGTGCGCATGAGGGCCCCGTTGCTGGCCGTTCGGCCTCGACCCTGATGGGCATCGGTGGCGGCAACGTGACGATCCTCGTGCGAGAGCGCGGCGGCGGTGGTGGTTCCACAGTCGGTGGCACCCGCGCGCCAGGCCCGGAATCGGGTCCACAGATCGTCGAGGTTCAACGCTCCGCAGGCCAGGAGTGATTCGGCCAGAGCCAGCATCATCTGGCTGTCGTCGGTGAATTCTCCCGGGGCCCAATCGAAGGCGCCACCGCCCACCATCTCGGTCGAGCCAGCGAGAACGGCGGAGGGGAAGCGGCCCGTGAAGGCACCGCGGGGACCGAACTCGAACGGGGCGCCGAGGGCGTCACCGACGACGGCACCAATGAGGGCGCC
>Ga0315901_10007870_pt1 | contig 12505 bp, 17 predicted proteins | sample LakEriMetagenome_10_FD_203761 | JGI IMG/M metagenome (GOLD analysis project Ga0315901, IMG submission 203761) | Freshwater fungal communities from buoy surface, Lake Erie, Ohio, United States - Buoy 2 MA116 | ecosystem: Environmental > Aquatic > Freshwater > Lake | place: USA: Lake Erie, Ohio... | reverse complement strand
TCGTCGTCATCATCATCTTCATCGTCATGAACATGCTCTTCAACATCTTCGTTCTTTGACTTACGTTTACTGAAATTCAATGACATTGGTTCCTCTCTTTGTCAATTATAGTATAACCAATCTATTACTTGTTGGCAAGTTCTTCTTTTTGTGCCTTAAACATTTCGTTGATATGCTTGACTGCACCGTTCCAATTTGTAAAAGGAAGGTACTTTTGTTTGTATGCATCTGGATAGTTGTTTACCAGAGTTACAATAACTTTTTCTCTCCACATCCTAAATGATCTTTCGTGGATCATAATATAATGTTCAATATCGTTCTCGGACATACCTTTTTCTTTAAGAATTAGTCTTTTACTTTCTAAAACAAATTGAATATCCTGCTCTGCCAATACAAGAGCAAGCAACAAATCATTTGTTACTTTTTCTACTGCTTTACCCAAAACACCAAATTCCAAAGCAGAAGAAAATACTTTATGGAATAAAATGCCTGCAACAAACCATAAAATACCAGATAAAATTGTCATGCTGTTCCTTATGAAATAAAAGGGCCATGTTATTTCTAACATGGCCCCGAATACATGGCAAATATTCTATTAAACTATTCTGCGGATAACACGTTTGAGGACTTCGTTTATTATTTCATCATCAGTTACTAAGTCCACATTGTCGAAAGCCAAAGACTCTTTCATTTTGTGCTTTAGATCACCCCCTTTAAGGTTATGAGTCTTTTTGGTGGCTTTCTTGTCTTTTTTATCGTGTTTGGCCTCTTGGAGTTCATCCTCCATTTCGCCTTCTTCTTCCTCACCTTCCTCATCTTCCATATCGACTTCTTCTTCATCGCTGGCGAGGTCCATATCTAAATCCATATCTTCTTCTTCGTCGGCCTCTTCGGCACCTTCAAGTTCAGCCATAACTTGTGGTAATACTTCTTTTAATGCATCTCTAAGAACGGCCTTGAAATCATCTGCGCCACCCTCAAAATCTGCTTCGGTTGATGGTGCTTCTGGTTCCATATCCATATCATCGGCTTCCATGCCTGTTCCCATATCGTCACCTGTATCGGAGGGACCGGCATCGGCTGCTTCATCTTCGCCCATATCACCAGTACCTTCAAGACCAGTATATGTTTCATTTAATACACTTTTCTTAAAATTATCAATCTTATCTTGTTTGATATTTGCAAGTTTCATAAAGTTAGAAACTTGGTTTTCTGTGAGTAATGTTTTCTTTGCCATGTAATTGAACTCCTACGAAATTAAATAGTAAGTATTTTACAAAAAACCTAATTTTCTTTTTCAATAATATCAAAAATATTACTAATATCTTGTTCCGAGAACAAAAACTCTTCTAATTCTTGCGCTTTAGTAATTAGTTTTTGTTTTCTTTCAAGTCTTGCTCTAGTTCTAATATTACCTCTTTCAAGTCTTTTTTTATTCATCCAAGCGTTAAATTCTGGATCATCATCAAGATAAGCATCGATAACATCCCTTAAAAAGTCTGCTTGTCGTTTATATCCATCTTGAAAAAGTTTAACAATTAGTTCTGCCTGTTTTTGTCTTTCAATCCAAAACCTAAATCTTTTCCAATCCATTAGTGATTTCTTTCAAGAATATGTGTTCTACTTTCACCGATACTTGCACCAGATTGTCGAACAAATTGTGCTTTTGCCCAATATTCATTTATAGTTCTGGCTCCACTATATGAAAATGCAGAACGAATACCGTTTTCAAGTTGTTCAATAATGTCAAATGTTGGACCTTTATATGGTACGGTTGTTGAAATACCTTCAAGAGAAGATGATTTACCACGCCAATCTATTTGTGCATCTTTGGATGCCATACCACGATATACTTTACGTCTTTCTCCAGTTTCGGACAAAATAATTTTACCGGGTGTACAATCAGTTCCCGCAAGAATAGAGCCAATCATTGCAAAGTCTGCTCTTGCTGCAAGTGCTTTTGCTATATCTCCACTATTCTTTATTCCACCATCAGCAATAATTGCAACATTGTGTTGGGTTCTGGCGCAATCTATAATTGATTCCAATGAAGGAACACCATGACCAGTTTGTATACGAGTAGAGCAAATGCTGCCCCCGCCAATACCAACGCGAATAGAATCAACTCCCCAACCAGCCAAACGATCAAATCCGTCAAGCGTTGCAACATTACCTGCCATGATGTGCGGTGCCTCGCCAAGTTTACTCCTTAGTTGCTGGGTTGCTCGTTGCATAAGGATATGATCTCCATGTGCAACATCGATACATAGAATTTTTGCTCCTAAAGTAACTAGTTGCGTCGCACGTTCAAGGTAATCTCCACTTACACCAATTGCAAAACCAACCTTTTCTCCAGCAACATTTTCTAAAATTGTTTCTGCCATTTGTGATTGTTTTTCAATTGTGTTGTATCGATGAACAATACCAAGACCTCCCATGCGAGCCATAGCAATAGCCATTTTTTCTTCACAAATGGTGTCCATAGGTGAAGCAATAATTGGAAGATTAAATTTAAGATTTCTGTTTTGGTCTAACCAATTACCAATTTCAACTTCTCTTCTTGATTCAATGTCCGAGTATTGTGGAACAAGTAGAACATCATCATAAGTTAGGGTTTCCTTGAACATTATTACCTCTTATTAAAAGAATCTAAAAAATCTGCCATATCATAAAGTGAATAACCAGAATCTGGATCTGGGTTTTGTGGATATGGTATTTCTTTTCTACTGTCTTTGTCAACAATAAAAACAGTTGGCACACCAGATACCTTAAAAAACTTAAACATTTTTCTTGAGTTGTTTGCATTGCACTCAGCAAATTCATAATCATTAAACATCATAGAAAGTTGCTCATATACGGGTTTTAACCCAGAACATAAATGACAAGTGGGATTATAAAATTTAATTACAATTGGTTTATCACAACTTTTTAATACAGTAGAAAAGTTTTGATCATTTATTTGTTTTATTTTCATATTGTTGAATTAGCCTTTCCACATACCATTTTGCTTTTTGCAAATCTTGAAGTGGTTTACCTTTATATTTATATCTTGAAAGATATTTAATAGCATTACCAGCACAGAATTCTTCACCCCATCCTAAATCTTCAATATAATCAATTACTTCAATTGAGCCTTGATTGTAATGATCTGGATGATTTACTTGTTCTTTTGGTGTATCCATTAGTTTTCCTTCACCAAATCTTCTGCCCATGCTTGAACATCTTGTCTACACTCTGGACAGTATAGTTTTACTTCTTGGCGTTCGTTAAACACCATAACAGTCCAAGTTTGTGCATGTTCTCTACTCTTTCTGTCAAATGGCTTTGAGCATCCAATACACTTATCACCCATTTTTCCAAAGAGTAATAACTTTTCTTGAAGAACAGGATTTTCTCCATTTTTCTCAGCCTCCCTTCTTTGTTTTCTATTCATAGATTAGTCCTTCTACATTGTGTGGGTTTGATGAATAATAAATTTCTTCTAGTGAATCGCATTTATCTTTACAAGTTTGTGTAATGAAACTTTGCATATCACTCAAATTACTAAATTCAATCAAAGAACGGTCATAATATAACTTAAAGTGACCCGTCTGTTCAAGTATATCACACTTATTTACAATTAGATGTGTTGCTCCACCAATTTGTACTGCTTCAACAAGTTTGTCTAGATTAAGCCAATTTACTTTACGTCTGCGACCTGTTGTTACCCCATATTCTTTTCCTGCATCTGCAATAGAAAGAAGTTTTGGATTCTCAAGTAGACAGGATGGAAACAATGGATCTTCGCCAGAACGTGTATCATAAATTTTTGCAGAAGCATAAATGTTTCTAATTTTCTTTGGACCAAAGCCAAGAGAACAAGCAGCATATGGCAAAGTCTCCGAGGATGTTACAAATGGATAATTGCCATAATTGATATCTAAATGAAATCCTTGTGCTCCTTCACACAAAACATTGCCATGCAACTTATCACGAAAGATAAACTTTTGATCTAACTTAGAGTCTTGAACAAGTAAACCAGTTCTACCATACTTATCACGATATGCTGGTGCAATACCTTGTGAGGTTGTTCCCATCCTTTCTGCATAACGTTGTTTATCTTCTTCAATGTGTTTGCCTGTAACAATATGGCATTTTGGATGTACTTTTACTAATGAAGTATCAATACCTCCTGCTTCAAGTTCTGCAATTTCTTTATAAAATGATTCAATATTTAGTACACAATTGGGACCGATAAGAGAAGTAATGTTAAAGAATACGCCACTAGGAACAATATGTGTAGCGAACTTCCTGCCTTCATGATAAATGGTGTGTCCCGCATTTGATCCTCCTGCCCATCGGGCTACAAAATCATAATAGTTTGTTCCATCTGGGTTTTTCCTATTTGCAAGGAAATGTGAAACTTTACCTTTGCCTTCATCACCCCATGATGCGCCATAAACTATATCAACATTATTGACTTTATCCATTTTATCCTCTTTAGATTTCTCTGCCTTTACAATCCATCCTACCATACTTTGGTGGGACATACAATGTGTCCCCTCCAAATACCACAACCATTGATGGAAATGGTGCTGAATTTGCAGAACCACCAAACTTTAATCTACCTTTAATAAAAAAGATTTGATTTGCTTTAGTGCAATAATCATGGAAAAACTTAGTATCAGTTCTTGCAGCAACAAGCATAACGACAGTTGTGTTTGGCTTTTTACTTTCTTTAAGTGCTTTTTCAACCCATACTTTTACATTAGAATAGGGAGGATTTACATATACTGTATTTCCTCCCCAATCTTGTGAAAGTCCATCATCTTGTTGTGTAAAAAACTTAGAACATTTAGTGTTTTGTGCAGTTGCACATGGATCAAGAGTAAAATTATAACTTTTATTTAGACCATCATAAAAGTCCTGCGATGTTGACCACTCATCCTTCTGTGAGGAAAACATTAGATTTTGAGTTTTTGCGTTCACTATATTTCCTTTCTGTGTCAGTTAAATTTTCAACAAATTCCCAATCATAATAAGTATTTAGTTTATGAGCCCCAAGTGGCAAAACGTGAAAAACTGCATACATATCACTATCATCTTCACACATATCTTCGCCATGATTACGGAAATCATAGTAATGATTTATGTAAACACCATATACAATTGTGTTGTCTGGATAAACTTGGAACTTTATTACGTCACCAACTTTAACGTCCCGTGGAGCCGAACCCGTTGGAATTTCTATTCGTTTCATTTAATTCCTCAACAAATTGAAAATCATCAATTGAAATGCGTTCTGGAATTGCTTGTGCAATTCTGTCACCTTTATTAAAGGTAAAGGCAAGATTAGAAGTGTTGTGAAGAACAACTTTCCACTCACCACGATAAGATGAGTCAATTACACCAGCAAGAACATCAATACCGTTTTTTACAGCAAGTCCGGAACGAGGGGCAACACGCATATAATATTCTGGGTTAAATGATGTAGAAATACCTACAGATATTGCTGCTCTTTGTCCGCCAAGAAGAATTCCTTCTTCGGCAGCATAAAGGTCAATTCCAGCATTTCCAAACTCTCTTTGTTTTAGATCGACAAAGTTTTCAAGTTTTTTGACTTTAAGATTAAGGCTCATGTTTTTCCTTTGCTTGTTTCAATTTAACAAGTTCTTCTATACTTTCAAGCCAATCAGTAGAGATTTCTATTTCTTTATTATCATCTTCAATGGGCCAACCACGCTTTGACCAATCTTCAATCATGGCTCTCCAAGTTTTAATTGGGATTTCAATCTTAACAGATTTATTGGTTGCCTCAAAATTTACGTTATAGATATCAAGATGCACATTAGAAACATCAAATATCTCTTGATATAGATGATATTGTGAATCATGCGAAATAGTAAACTTTGTGCTCATTACAACTCCGTTATTGTTGTAGCCGAACCTCTCCAATCAATTTGACAAATTGGAGCAAAGTAGTTTTCATTATCAATATTTCTTGTATCTGTCCAATACAAGTAGCCTCCAACATAAACATTTACAGTAACGTTATTTTCTCCAATATAAGCAGAGCCGGGATAATCATGAACAAATACGGTATATGCTCCACCAACTGGATAATCAATATTTATGTTTTCTGGACCTGTGCCGGGAATATCATCAAGGTCTAAAATAGGATCATCATCTGTAACACCTCTTACACCCCAATCAAGCATACCTGTGGTGCAATTAGCATAGTAACAATCACTATTAGTTCCAAGAACACCAGAGGGCTTTAGTAAATGCAAATCCATATCATCACCAGAGTTTGTCCAGAACATTTCAATCCAAAGACCATCTCCCGCATTTGCAGTTAAAGTTGTAACACAAGGCTCGGATACTTGTCCAATATCGTTTGTTACAATAAGTTGTGCTACATAATCTCCAGCCAAATCTGGTGTGAAATTTCTTACATTTGGAGAAATAGATGAAATAGTAGCAGTAGAACCAGCAGGAGAAGAAAGCAAAGTCCACTCAAATCCAATAATGCTTTGTCCATTTGTATCGTATGAGGTATTTCCAATCCACTCTGCTGTGCCATAAATTGCATCAACAACTGATGGTGTAACCGAACAAACGGCAATAGGCTCACCAATAAATGGAGGACTACTATCACCTGTTTCATCTGGTGCTGTATCTTGTGTATCTCCGCTGTCGATGACAACGCTAGTGTCCGTATCTATTGTATCTTTTGGTTTTACATTTACGTTATTCTCTAATACACAAGCAAATAAAAAAGTAAGCATGATTTTTCCCTTATAATAAATAGTTATGCTGCTTGCTTATGAAGTTGCAAATACTTCATTACAGCGAGTTCTTTCATTTTTGCTTCAATCATAATATCAACATCGTGACCATAAGTGTCAATATATTTGTAAACAAAATCGGAGTGTGCTTGTGCAGGACACCTAATCTTTTGCTCTTCGCAACGGGACTCGGAGTAATGAACAACTGGCTTTACATTACCCCAAGTAGATACGGCAATAGCAAGTGCATCAGCATGAGGCATTGAATTATTATTAAGTGTATGATGGTGGTAATCAAATACAATTGGAATTGAGGTTCTCTTATAAATTGAGTTATAGAGTTCTTCAGTTGTGTAAAGCGATGGTTTATCGTCATTTTCAAGTGTGAACCTTCCTTTGATATTATCTGGGAGCAACTCAAAGTTTCTTAGAAACTGCTCAATTGCAGCAGGCTTATTCTTGTATGTTGCTCCAACATGAATATTGATCTTGTTGTAATGTGTATTAGAAAGTCCCATAAGATCCATGATATCTGCATGAACCTTTAGGTCTTTGATTGTATTGGTAGTTACTCGGTCATTTGACGAAGTTAGTTTGTTGAAAGGACCGGGATGAAATGTAAGTCGTTGGTTATTTGCTTTTGCCCAATCTCCACACTTTTTAAGGATTGTGGAAATTTGTTCAATATTTGGTAGGTTGTAAATGCCATACTCGGATGCCCAAGGAAACATATCGGAGGACATACGATAGAAATTAAATCCGTTCTGTGTATTCCAAACAAGGATTTTGTACAGGTCTTGCACGTTCAATAGAGCAAGTTCGGCAGCATAATTGATGCCACGGTCCTTGAACGTCTTTTGGATCATTGTTCTATTGGTTGTAACACGCTTTTTTGCAGGAACGTTAGAAAGTCCAAGATTGATGCACGCATAACCAAAGTTTACAGGCAAAAGAAAAACCCCGTGAGTACATTTACTATACTACACGGGGCTTCAGGGGTCAAGATGTTTGTATAAAAAGTTTTATTCTGCTCTAACAGGCAAACCAATATCTTTATCAACACCTAATTCCTTAAATAAAGACATTATTCTATTTGGTGTTTGTTCGTGATATTCACCCGCTTTCAAGCGTTGATAGTTTTGAGGAGATAGATAATAATATTTATCTTGATAGGCAAAAGAATAAGCACCATTATTGTATCCATGCCCTGTTTTGCCTTTGGCAAGACTGTTTAAGTCTGGTATTTGTATAAACCCAAGATTTCTTAAATTATCTAATGGTTGTGCAAAACTCATTTCTTTAATAAGTTCTTCTTTGATTATTTTACGAAGCATATTTTCAGTAATTTTTGTTGTCTTACTTTCACCAATCATGCTTTTAATAGGTAATCTAGGATTTTCTTTTATTTCCAATTTATCGAACAAAGAGTAAATTTGTTTTAATTGTGCTTGTTGTTCACTTTCTGGTAGTTTTTTGCGTGTAAATCCATCTTCATCTTTAGCAAAAAAATCTAAGTAATAGTATCTGTTTTTGTGAATAAAAGCAAATTGGTCTTTATCGTTTTTATTAAACAAACTTTTGTGTAGAAACACCATCAATTCACTTGCTGGGTTTGTAACGATATTACGGACTTCTCTAAAACCTAAGTTTAACAAATGTTCTAATGGTGTTACATTTGCCTCTACTTCTGCTTTTCTTGCTAATTCGTCAGTTTCTTCATTTATAATTCTACGAAGAACAGATTTTGTAAGTTTCATAATATAATTCCTTTACTTCTATAAATAGCGAGAATCAAAAATAACGTTCCATTTTTGTTCTAAAGTATACATAATTCCAGAATGTAATTGGTTTGTATTGTCTTCAAGCCAATCTTGGTCTACCCATTTATAATCATCATTTTCCCAATCTAATATAATTGGTTTTGACTCAAATTCATCTGTAACTTTTATAATGAAAGTTGTATATTTAAAACCATCTTCATCATCTTGGTAAATAGTTTTATCTATTACATCGTATTTATCCAATGACAAACCACACTCTTCTTTTAGTTCACGAATAGCAGAATTAAGCGGCGTTTCTCGTCCATCGATGGCACCGCCGGGAATTCCCCAAGTTCTGCCTTCTGTTACTTTTTCGGAGCGTAGTAATAACAAAACACGCTCACCTGTAGTAAGCAAAACGCCACTTGCCTTCTTTCCCCAATGACCTTTGTTGGTATATTCTGTTTCCTTTAAGACTTCTTTGATTAAAGAAATTAAATGGCGTTTTGTTAGTTTCATATGATTATATAGTCTTATGCTAATAATTTTAGTTGATGTTTCAAGGAACGAACAGAAAATCCCCAAGTATCGTCGTGATCTGGTTTTCCCATGTATGGTTTGTGTAACATGATTACATCACCATCTTTAATACCCCAACATTTAATTTGAGTTTCTGTATTTGTATCATCGATGGTATTTACAATCCAATATTCTTTACCAGTTGAAGTTTTACGTTTGATAATTTCTTTTGGAATAAACCAGACAAGACCAAGTTCTGGATCAAACTCGGAGATTGGTGGAACCATCTTTTCTTGTAGTCTATTTAGGATCTCTGTTGGTGCAACAAGATTGATTGGATAAACACCAGTAAGTTCAGTTAGGTACTGGATCTTTTCCTCTTGCGAGAAATCACCTTCGGGGGCATAAGTCTTGATATTTTCATCAAGGTCTTTTTGCTTACGAGGACGATCTACAGCAACAGCAGACCAGAAATGCTTACCACCTGTAAATCTCTTGTCGATAAGACAACTCATAGCACCAGAACGACAAAGAACATCAAGTGCCTTTTTGTTCAGTTTGCTATATGACATTTTATCGTTGAACAAGAATTCTTCAATTGTCTTAAATGGGCGATTATTGGTGATTTGTAGAATTGCAACCTCGCCAAGTCCTTTGATTGAAGTCAAAGGTTGAATAAGTGTAGAACCATCCTCACTAATTTCCCACTCAGTTCCAGAAGTATTTACATTAAGAGTTTCAATATTAAACCCATGTGACTTAGCAATATTGATTGCTTTTTCCTTGTCTTTGTCGTTTTCTTTGTCAAGGAAACTAGCCATCCACTCAGCCTTATAATAAGTTGCTAGCCACGCACATTGGTACGATAGAATTGAATAGCAAACGGCGTGAGACTTATTGAAACCGTAACCCGAAAAGTACTCAAAAGTTTCCCAAAGTTTCTGTGCATCATTGGCCTTAATACCCTTTTCCACACAACCTTCGACAAACTTGTGATGAATTTTGTCTTTTTCCTCAAAACCCTTTCCTGTTCCTTTCTTCGTTAGAAGTTTGCGAAGTTTATTACCTTCATCAAGGTCCAAGTCCTTTCCAAGTTTGTGAGCAAGAAGGGCAATTTGTTCTTGGAAGATAAGGAACCCATAAGTATCTTGCGTAACTTGCTTTGCGATAGGATGAATATACTTGATAAGTTGTGGTGCTTCCTTTGCAACTACATAGTCTTTATCTACGTTAGCAGACAAAGGACCGGGACGATAAATCGAAGTGATAGCAGAAAGGTCGATAATATTATTTGGCTTTACCTTTTTGCAAAACTCTTGTGCTCCACGTTCTGTAAACTGGAAGATACCAGCCCAATTTCCCTTGTGGAAGATATTCTTGTAAACTTTCTTATCGCTCAAGTCCATTTTGTCTGGATGTAGTTTATCGTTATAGAACTTCTTTACATCGTCAAAGGTTGGATCTTTGATGTTGTAATGACGCTTTAGAACGTGACGAATTGCACCTTCAATCATACGAAGAGAAGCAATACCAAGAATATCAAACTTGATAAACCCCATTGGCTCCAAATGACGAACATTTTGTCCTTCTGCCCAAGGAGTTTGACGAACGCCGTCCGAGTTGATTAGTGGCATATGAACGTCAAGATTTTCACCCACGACCACGCCACCAGCATGGCGGGAACACGACCTTACCTGTCCATAAAGCATATCAATGTGATTTGCAATATGTGGATACTTCTTCAAGAACGATTGAAGTGTTGGTGAATATTCTTTTACTTCCTCAAATGTTGGAGTATAAACGCCAGCCTTAATTCCATGTGCTTTTTTGGCAGCAGGAGTTGCCTCAAACATCATCTTGCCAGTTACTTCGTTTACTTCCTTAAATGGAATATTATAGAACTTGCTAATGTCTTTAACAAGTGACTTAAGTTGTAGAGTATTCCAGTTAGAAATTGGAACTACGGTAGTATCACCCCACTCCTTAATTAGAATATCCTTTAATGTCATTGGATCGGATACGTCGTAGTCAATATCTGGAAATCCATCTTGGTTTTTAGTCATGAAACGCTCAAAGAGAAGTTCATGCTTGATAGGATCAACCTGTGTAATTCCAAGAACATATGACACAAGCGAACCAGCAGCAGAACCACGACCAGCACCAACAAGTTGAATTTGCTGTGCTTTGTCACTAATTGCTTTCATGGTAAGGAAATACTTGCTAAATCCTCGTTCTTCAATAACTGAAAGTTCTTGCTTGATACGATCAATATACTTTTTATTCTCATGCAGATTAAGAGAACGCAAACCATCAAATGCATAATTTGAGAGTGCTTCGGCAGCAGTATATCCAGCAGGAACAACAAATTCTGGCAGACGAACTTGGTTATCTGGCATGAAAGTTTCGATGCGTTCGTGAGCAATCTTATATGTATCTGTAATTGTTTGCATAATTACATCATCATCATAAGTAAATCCGCAAGAAGCAGAATACTTTTTGTAAGATTGCCAAACTTGTTCGCCGTTCTTTGGATATAGTTCATATCCAATCTCATCTACGCCAGCAGGAAGTTCACCTTCCTTTTCTGCCCAATCTGGTCTTCCTTTTCCAAGCCAACCAAGACGCTTGTAAAGTTCACGGTCCTTCCATGCATCTGGGTTTGGATAATGACTATCACAAGTTGTAACAACACCAATACCAAATTCATCCTTCATACGAAGAACATATTGATTTAGTTCATGTTGTTCTTTGATGTTGTTCCATTGAACCTCGCCATACCATCGATCACCGAAAATAGCAACCATACGCTTGGTTGTATCACGGAAAGCAGCAAGAACGGCTTCTTCACCCTTATCACGATTTTCCCAATAACAACCGGCATACACACCACCAAGACAAGCAGAAAGTGCAATTACACCTTCGTTATACTTCTCTAGAAGAGAATAATCAATACGAGGATAACGATAAAAGTTTTCGTTTTTGTATGACTGTGAAATAAGTTTGAAAACATTGTTTAGACCCTTTTGATTTTGTGCAAGAAGAACCAAATGACGACGACGATTTAGAATAGACTTAATCTCTTTCTTCGATGCATTTTCATCTTCAATAGTTGCACCAGAAACTGCTTCATCTGCACTCTTCTTTTCGGCTTGAATACGCTCATATTCAACACGCCAATCTTCAATAGATGGAATAAAATAGGCTTCACAACCAAAAATAGGCTTGAAATTCTTGCCTTCCTTGTGCATTTTCTTAGCATGTAGAACTTGCCAAGAAAGACCGTTCATATTGCCGTGATCTGTAAGTGCCAAAGCATCAGCACCATTAGAATAAGCAAAATCCATGTGCTCGTCTGGTTTTCCAAGACCATCAAATATACTGCCGACACCAGAGTGTGCGTGAAGTCCAACGAACGGAATATTATTCATTTTTATTACCCATAGTGTTAGTTATTTTTTT
>Ga0315901_10007867_pt1 | contig 12511 bp, 13 predicted proteins | sample LakEriMetagenome_10_FD_203761 | JGI IMG/M metagenome (GOLD analysis project Ga0315901, IMG submission 203761) | Freshwater fungal communities from buoy surface, Lake Erie, Ohio, United States - Buoy 2 MA116 | ecosystem: Environmental > Aquatic > Freshwater > Lake | place: USA: Lake Erie, Ohio... | reverse complement strand
GTCTGGCTCGTGTTGCAACACTCAGACAGGCGCATTCCGTTCTCGCTCATCAAGAGGTTCATGCCAACCCCCAACAACCTGAGCAAATCACAACAATGCTCCCCTCGGCGATTTCAGAAATGCGTATTAACGTTGGTGCAACACCATGAGGAGTGCACTGACGCATGGTCACATACATTCTAAAGCACAGAGCAGAGTCCAAAAGGCCTATGGTAGGACGCTCAGTCTGGATGTCGTTTGCGCTCGCTCTGTTCACTGGCTGCTCAAACCATCCATCGCGTCTTGAACATCCGGCTCGGTTTTATGAAGCCTGGGATGTTATTAATCAGCCATCTCGACTCGGTCGTACATTCGAAACACGTTTTGAAAATCTCCCAAAGTCGGGACAAATCTCGAAAATTCCTTGGTCTGATTATTACTGGGCAACTCAAAAAGCTGGACTTGCGTTTCGCTGGTTAAATCCAACCTCTTCCCCATTTTCGTACAAATTGTTAAGCCGTCTGGACGCACTGACGTTGTCGGATTCTGAGCTCGGCAAGCTCTCTCCTGCCGAAAAACTTGATCTCTTTATGGGACGCTATGACTTTCCTACGGTCATCTCAGAACGCAAGCGCAGCAATCCCCGCGCTGCCAGCTGGGAAGGTCTCTGCCACGGATGGGCGCCTGCAGCGTTGGAATTTGAAGAGCCGCGTCCCGTCAAAGTAGAGTCTCCTCAAGGGCTCCGCATTCCATTTGGATCATCGGATGTGAAAGCACTTTTAACTTGGTATATGGCGTTTCAGAATCCCTTACCAGCCTATGGTTTAGGAGGACGCTGTGATTTTAGCGGCCCTCTCGGCATGGGAACAGCTGCTTGCCGCGATGCAAACGCAGGTGCCTTTCACATCGTGCTCGCCAATATGATTGGGCGGTTTAAAGAAGGTTTTGTGATGGATATCGCGCGTGCCGCTGAAGTTTGGAATCAACCGACTTATGCTTTCAAAAGCCGCGAAATTGGACGCCAAGGCCCTTCTCCGGGTGCTGCATTAGGGACCAAACAAGAAGTGATCGTCGAAAGCGAAGTTAACTACACCATCGAGATTGAACCACAATGGAATGCACTGGACGAGCATCGAGAGCGCCAGAGCGTCAGTTCCGTGGTCTATAGGTACAGACTCGAGCTCGATGCCCAGGGACAGATCCGTGGCGGAGACTGGCTGCAAGATGCGCGCCCCGATTTTATCTGGTTTCAAAATCACGGCACTTTTTCGACCGCTTCAGCAGCGATTCAAAAAATTTACGAGGCCTCACGGCGCTGAACTGTTAATGTTCCTGAACTAACAGCGCGCCTGCAACCACTCTTTCCCTTCTTTTGGCTGAATCAGATTATTTTAAATGCTTAAATGAATGATCAACCCAGGCCTTAACGAGAGCGCCTGACAACCAAAAAGCATAAAGTGTCTTCTGGTGATTGAGCTGGCGTCCGCCAATGACCGCCGGTGAGGTATGTTTCAGAGGGTCTCACATCATCAGAAACGCATCGGGATAAATGGTTCTGATGGAGAGTCCAATCTTCTCCGCCCCGTGTTGATTGCAAAATTTCAAAGCTCAGATCGCCCCATTCCTTTTTGCACACAACACGACATGTGTATGAAGACTTTGCGACATTCAATGAGTCATTCTCCGAATCCGATTGATCAATGAGCGTTTCCGCATCATTAGAGTGAATGGAATCACGTAACTGCAAGTCACCTGATAAGACCCACATCTGGTCCTGCGGAGTCACAGACGGAAACGTCACAGGCCGGGTAGGCAATGGTACTGTGGGCAAGGGAGTCGGCGAAGGGACTGGACGAGGCAAACTTGGACTTGGCGACCGACCATCTTCTGATGTTTGTGCAGACAAAAATGACGATGCAGAGGCCTGAAACTGCTTTTTTGACACACAGACCAGAATGCCGACAGATGAAACACACAACCACGTATTAAAAAACTTTTTTAATCTTTTTTCATCAGCACCAAACATAATATCAGCACCCCTCCTTTTGACTGCGGTCCTTATATCAGTGCCGAAGGGTTGACTCAGCGGCACAATTTTTCCTTCTCCAAAGCATCGAGCAGCGCCGATAAACACGAAATAATAGGTTCAATTGGCAATGAGGACATCAACTATGAAAAAGGCGGTAGGCTCAGGTTTTTATACGGAAGCATCCATTTTGGTCGTCATGAATTTTTGCTTAATGCTCAATGCTTGTGCCCAGCGCACATACAATCAGGCTAAGACAAAGGACCTAACGACAGTCAGCGAGCAGACAAAGGTCACAATATGTAAGACTGTAGAACCGAGCTATCAGCTCGCAGGGACTGACGCCAAAGCCAGCGTGCGTGTGGCATGCGATGGTCAATGTCGGGCAGATGATTATCGACTCCGCAAATTTTATCTCTCAAATGAAGAAAAAGTGCAGGGGTTTGAATACTCAGTCACACTAAGCAATGGCAAAGAGATCCGAAATCTATTTGTCTTTAATCCGGAAAATGGTCTCATGAAGGCACTTCTTTCGTCAAAAATCGATAATCCCGACATTCAAAAAAGTTTGAATTTTTATGGGCTCGAGCCTTCGTCGGTCACAAACGTCACTATTCCTAACGATGGCAAGCTGCTCCTGAACAGCGGAACAAAAGCGTCACTATCAACGGCGGGGCTCTTTGATGGCGGAACATTGGATTGCGGAGGCCAACCCATTAGTGGCTCAATTGAGCTCAGCCAATTCAAAGATGAAAATTTAAGAGATGTGAAAATTACGACTGCATCGCCCTAAACGTCGGTCACGAAGAAGAACTTCAGAATTGACTTTCAAGTCCTATCACAACACCAACCCAGCTAGCCGTCCCCAACACAAGATCAGCACCGGCAAGAGCGTAAACACCGGGCGTCGCTTGCATACGTGCGTAACCGCCCGTCAGCAAGCCAAAACCATAGCGGTTCGATTCACTTCGAGACTTCGATGTTTGAGAAACCATGCGCTGAAGCGCCAATCCACCCTGCACTGCCAAATCAACTTTTTCCCAAGGAAAGGGAGACATCAGAATTCGAGCTTGCGCGCCCAAACTCTGCACGGCCCAACTGAGATCTTCAACCGAATCCACTGCAGTGAACGAATGATAAGCGACACCTGCTGTTGTGCTTTTGATCGAAAAAATCGGCAGCGACAGGTTCAAATCCGGAAATGAGCGTCCTCCGTAAAGTCCGACAGCAAGCCGATCACTCGACAGATTTTTCTCTCCCGCAACTCTTCCGCCACCGAGCCCCGTCCGGGCCTGAAAGACCCAGCCATGCGTAGCGGCACCCGTTACGTTGACAGAATTTTTTTGCTGGACTTGTGTCTTTTCCTGTTGAGTTTGAGTCTCTGGAACTTGCCGAGCATCCGTCCCTGCGTCCTCTTTATGACCGGGTGTGGTCGCTTGAGGCTCCTCCTTTTTGACGCTCGTCGCAGTGGCCTGAGGCTCGACTGCCTCCATGGAAGAATCATCGGCACGAACACTTGGCGAAGCGTAGAGCGCAACCACGGAAAAAACTATATTTAACCGAGCAATGAACGAATGATTCTCTGCCATTTTTAATTCCTTTTCGTGCGCCACTTGCAAGGTAAAAATTGAGGTTCAAATCAAAACCTGTCGTCAAATTCCCAAAGAGAACATCCAGATCCGCTGGTTCTCTTTACGATCAAAAAACAGATTAGGTTCGACGTAAGTCGCCAGGCGCAATTTTACAAACGATCTCAATTCAACTCCCGCACTCCAGCCCCCATTACCCCAACCTGCGTCGACCAAAGCCCGCACAAAACGCGATCGGAATCCTCCCTCAATACCAAAAGCGGGTTTTAATTCAGCAGCAGAAGGGCGATTGATCTCCTTCATTTCTGCAGAGAGTCTTACAAATCCCGGACCATCAATCGGAGAAAGACTGAAGCCAACGTTCACAACCTGTTTGATTAAGTCCGGAGCACCGACAAGATCAGCGTTTTTGAGAAAGCCTACATTGGAAAAAAGAGAAGAACCCGTTTTATATAACTTTGTATCGCCGACATTGAGTATTGCCAGACCAAAGGTTGGCGACATTGCCTCCACAGGAGTTACCATGAATCCAACATCCAACCCTAACCCCTGGCCAATGCCAAGAATATTCTTTAAAGAATCACCTTTAGAATCTGCATCTTTCAAAGATAAATTTGCGCGACCACCCTGTCCCCTGAGGCGATAGTAAGGTGCAATCCCTGCACTCATTTTTCCATCAAGAAACTTGCGGGCATAACCAAAACGAAAATCGCCATCTGCCAAAACTGCGAAATCAGCAACCTCCGGCACCAATTTGGCATGCACGCCTAAGCCCAGATCAACGCCTAATGTAGCGGCCATCCCCCATCCCGGTGAGGCCCAGTAGGATTGCGTTTTACCCCCTGCCGCAACAGTGCGAGAGGAAATGATCTCGCCAATTTTCGAGAAAGCATCAATTTGAGTCGACAAGTCCGATGTTGAAGCCAACTTCTGAATCAGCGGGGTTGTCGCATCTACGTCATCGAGAATCGAAGTCAGTCCTCCCGAGCCCGCGCTTCCAGAGAGTGTCGTATCCAACAACGCCGCAAAGCTGGAGTCTAGGTGCGCCAGACCTGCCGGGTTGTAGAACAATGCATTTTGATCATCAGCAACTGCGGTAAACGCTCCACCGAGTGCAGCAGGCCGCGCGCCAATGATCTGACTGGGGAGCCGAAGTGAAGTGACGTCTGAATAAGCCGCAGCAACTGGCAGTGTTGCAAAGAGTCCCACCGACGATTTAAGCAACAGTCGCTTCATGCCCAGACACTCCTCTAAAAGCAAAACTTCGACTTGGTGTCGAAATATTCAGAGTGTAGAAAAAAGGCCCACTTGGTTTCAAGGAACTTCGTCAATACGGTGTCACCTGTGGCTTGAGAAGCTCCTCGTACCGAGTCACGATCAAACGACAATAATTAATCCAGTCGATGGAGACGCTCGTCGCTCTGCCATGAACAGCTGCTTCATTTGCAAGCCTCACTCCGTCACGGACCTTTTCGAGATCTTTTTCCGCGTATATTGCTGCATACTCGGCTTGTTCGACATTTGTTTTGAGCTTGGGGCGGTTTGAAAACCCCAAAAACGGCAAAGTCGAGGTCAGCATTTTGGGAGAATCGATCACCCTCACTGGAACAGTGGCGTCATTTGAGCGACGGTTAACACTCATTTCACTCACAAGTGCCTCGGTGACAGCCTTTTCTATTTCAAAACGCTGAATTTTTTCTCGCAGCTCACTGTTTTTACTTTGGCATCCAGAATATTGCTCCCATAGACTGCGCATTTCTGTACCATGCCGTCTTGATACCATTTCGCTGTTTTCCCGTTCTTCCAGCAGATTCGACACAGGTTCTGTGATGTCTGTCTGCATTCGGTTCAGCAAAGACTGAAGTTGCTGTTTTGCAACCTGCAGCGAATGAATCTTCGCCTCGGCTTCCTGGATCTGATACTCAAGTGAATGACGCCTCAGCTGCGCAAAAAGGGATTTAGCAAGCCAGTAGAGACGCGGTCGGCCCTGTAGGGCAAAAGACTCTGACTTTTTCAATACTGCCTTGTATAATTGCCTCGCATTGTGGAGGGATTCATCAACAGATTTACGCAGAGCAGAAACCTGTTGCCAATCATTTTCAAAACGCTCACAGCAGTCTGAAAACATCCGAATGACATCGTCATTTTCGATCATCTCTGCAGTCAGCGCGTCAGCCTCAACCTGCAAATCCTGAGGATGTTCTTGGGCAATCTTCAACAATGTCTCAAGTGATGCCATGACCATGAAGTAAACTCTCCTCAGCTGCTTTCAATAGTTCTGACATCTGCTCAACTGCTAATTTCCAGCGATTGACGGCTTCTTCCTGCTTTTCAATTTCAATCGAATTCAGACACATAAATTCATGTTTGAGCATCTCTTGGGAGACCTGCAATCTCTTATCCCACTCTCCATCCAACGCACGAATCAACTTCATGCTCGGGCTTTTCAATTTCGCGAATTCGCCTTCAATCGTCTTGCTATGAATCTCTATCTGTTTACTTAGGTATTCATTCTCAGCCATTTTTTCCTGAAAATAACTTTCAATCTCAGTCTTAATTTCTTTGTCTAATTGACGCGTTAATTCCTCAAAAACAATTGAAAAAAGATCACCACAATCAACAAAGGTCGTCCTAATCTGAATCGCCACGGCAGCAGCAAGATGCTCACATTCACGGAGTCTCTCCGAAATCTCCAAAAGCTTTCTTTTCTTTTCATTTTCAAGGCGGGTTATCAGTTCCTCATCTTCCCGTGCTCTCCGCGACCAAAATATAATCCTGATTCTATCGAGCAATCCAGTGGCCGAGTGGCGGCTTTCTGAGCGCTTTTCCTCTGCAGTCAACTGTTCTTCAATTGAGCGAACTTTCTTTTGAGAATTCTCTAAAGCCGCTTTCATTTTTTGGAAGGCGAGAAGTTCTGCCTTCCATCGCCACGTTAACAAGGGCTCTTGAACATCAACAGGAATGGAAGATTCCAATAGCTTCCACAGCGATTGCCTTTTTTCTGCCCATTCAGCCTGGAAGCGACTCGTCGGGTTGACGTAACGACGCATTTGCGAATTCACCTGCATGACCCAACGGGGTAGCCCTTCAATGAATACCGGCACCTCGGACGAGGTACTCCGCTCCGAGCGAATGTCATCAATAAGCAAAACCCTGAGCAGCTTGTTCAAAGAGTCCAAAAGTGGCTGTAATGCTCGGGAATTCCGACGCTCTTTTTGAGCTGAAGAATGAAGGTTAATTCGTGCAACGAGCATCGACAGCGTGCGACTGTCCGCCAGCGCTTCGCTCATGCTGTTTGCGGTTTTGCGAAATAAAACTTTCATACCGTGAAGGTATCAGGTGTCGCTACCCATCGGGTGGGAATTTTTGGCCGTCCTAAGGCTAAAACATACAACACAGTTTAACCGCAAAATTGTTAGAACGATCGCCAGAGATGTTCCACCCATTTCTGCTCCGCGCGTGACAGTTGCTCCCACAATTTGTGCAAAAGATCGGGACGCTGCAGAGCTGTCCGCCTTATTTGCTCGCGGCGGCGGTACCGGGCAATCTCTGCATGATTTCCAGAAAAAAGCACGTCGGGTACTTTTTGCCCCTGAAATTCAACAGGCAACGTATACTGAGGGGCCTCCAGCAGACCATCTTCAAAGCTGTCCACCTGCGGGCTTGTGGCATTACCCAAAACCCCCGGAACAAAACGCGCGATTGCATCCATCATACAAAGGGCCGCCGGCTCTCCTCCGGACAAGACAAAATCTCCCAAAGACAATTCAACGTGAGCTCGCTTCGTCACAAATCGTTCATCAAATCCCGCATAACGGCCACAAAGAAACACCAAATGCCTGGTTTCTTCGGCCAGTCGCCGGGCCCAATGATTGTCAAAGACTTTTCCTCCGGGTGAGACATGAATGACCTTTGATGCCTCTGTCACGACACTGTCAAGTGCTTGCTCACAGACGCTTGGCAACAACACCATTCCATCACCACCGCCACAAGGCCGTCCGTCCACGGTTTTTCGGTGATCGGTTGCAAAATCACGAGGATTGACCGTGTCAAAAGACAAAATTTGGTTTTTAATCCCGCGAGAAAAAACGCCTTCATCGAGAAGTGCGTCGAACATCTTTGGGAATAGAGTGAAGGCCGTTATTCTTAACGTCATGATTCGTGTCCATCCAAAAAGACACTCTCATCCTTCACAATAATAAGCTTTCTACTTTCCTCTATTGTCAGGATATAATCATTCAAGAATGGATAAAAAATAGTCTCTTGAGACCCGTTTTTGGCGATTTCCAGAGTTTCCTGTGCTCCAAAATTATGAACTGCAAGAACGGTTCCGAATATTCCCGGTCGTCCCTCTACTTCCACCTGACAACCAACTAACTCTCCGACAATGTATTCATCTTCATTGGTCTCAATATCTCCACGAGCAACAAAAAGATGTGCATTGTATATTCGCTCACAAGCTTCGCGCCCATTGACGTTCTCGGACTGAAGCGCAAGCTTACCTCCACTGACATAGGCTTTTTGCACCTTTAAAATTCGTGTTTGTCCGTCAGATTCCATGAGAAGAATTTGCGAATATCCTGGCCAATCCGTGCGATGGTCTTCCGTTTTCAGAAAAAAAGCACCGCGTACACCGTGTGGTCGGCCCACCTGCCCCAACCAAAGATACCCCTCCGGAATCCGGCTCGGTGGCTGTGTGCCATGATTGCTCTTCATTTGTCTCTGCTCCTTGGGGGGATGACCACTCAGCATTGGATCGCGGCGCAAAAAGCAGGTATGACAGCCGCAACTCTCGGGGATTTAACGATGACTCGCCAACAACGCAAGACAATTTTCAAAGAGTCCCCGCCAACCCTATACATCGTTGCAACACCCATCGGCACGCTCAGCGATTTTTCTCCCAGGGCGCGGACGCTTCTTGAGTCGGTCGATTTCATTGCCTGCGAAGACACACGCCGTACGCGTGAACTTTTGTCTGCACTGAACTTGCAGCATGGTCCTTTGATTAGTCTTCATGAACACAACGAAAGGGACAAATCAGAGTCCTTGGTCGAAAGGATCATTGCATCACCGCGACAAAACGCAGCTTTGGTTAGCGATGCCGGCACTCCCGCAGTCAGCGATCCGGGAGCTTTGTTTGTTCATGCCTGCCACACCCAAGGTGTCCGGGTCGAGTCCGTTCCGGGACCATCCAGTTTAGCCTCCGCAATTGCTGCATCCGGGTTTTTGAGACCCCGGACAATCTTTTCCGGTTTTTTGTCCCGGCAATCCTCAGAGCAATGCGAAGAGTTTCAGCGCTGGTTGCAGGTCAGCCCCTGCCTTGCCGTGTGCTTTGAAAGTCCCCATCGAATTTTGGCGACTCTCGAAACCGCCGCCAGCGTCTTTTCATCGTCCGTGACTGTTTGTCTATCGCGTGAGATTTCCAAAAAATTCGAAGAACATATTCGAGGTTCAATCGATGAAGTGATAAAAAAAATATCACAAGGGCAAACGATTAGAGGAGAATGTGTTCTGACGTTTGATATTCCGGGCGGTCTGCGACCAGCATCAGCACCAACCCACTTGTCGGCCAATGACCTCGTCATCAAAGTGATTGAAATTGTACAGGCTGATCCCTCTGCCCACATCAAAGAGCTGACAAAAAAACTCGCACAGGAACACGGTGCCAATACCAAAGAACTTTACAACTTGGTCGTCAGGGCTTTGAAAAGATGACGCAACCCAAAAGCTGTTTAAACGATCAACAATGGACAAGAATAGAAGAACTCTTAAACCAGTGGTTTGCACATCCGTTTAACCGCTCAAGCTGGCTGCCCTTCAACTCAACTTTCATTTCTCGCAGTGAGGCTTTGCTCGCGGCCTCCATTTTTAAGCGCGGAGCCAAAGGAATTGTTGACGAAGTCACAGGAATACAGACGCCAGTTGCCCAACAGCATCGAGAGATATCCCCACCGCTTCCTCAAGCATTCTCAAAGTGGAATGATTTTTTTCAATACCTTCTCTCTTCACAGGCTCAAGAAAAAGAAACCTTTTTAGTGATCGATCGCTCTTTGGCCAACCACCACCCTGAGATTTGCGAATCATGTCAGCGGGCACAGTTCTCTTATCTAATCATTGATTGCACGGAAGAACTCAAAAGCCTGAAGCAGGCGCGTTACATAGATGCTGTCATGGGTCCTTCAGTCCGCCAGATGATTGTTGTCGGAGGAGGAATCTGCTGTGATTTGGCCGCCTTTGTGGGAGGCTTTCGAGGAGTGGACGTCATTCTTGTTCCGTCAACACTTCTGGCATTAGTCGATGCTGGGCTCGGCGGTAAAACCGGAGTGAATCATCCGAGTGCGGGTAAAAATCAAATCGGTCTGTTTGTCGACATCCAGGGAATTGCTTACGTCTCTTCCCTACTGACCTCTCTTCCTCCGCAAGGAATGCATGACGGCTTGGGTGAAGTCTTGAAACACGCATGGTTGAGTGGACAATTTGAACGTTGGGAATTAGCGCTTAACAATCTTTTGTCGCAAGCACCTCGCGATGCTTTTTTGCGCGACGACGTACAGTCGCTCGTCAAAGAAAACATTTTCTTTAAGCGCAGCGTCGTTCGTCTTGACCCTTTTGAGGCCAACCTCCGAATCCTGTTGAATCTTGCCCACACCGTTGCTCATCTTGTTGAAGCTCTGTGCTTGAATCAAAACTATCGCACAACAAAAGATGCGCCCATGTCTCATGGACTAGCGGTCATCATCGGACTCTGGGCATTGATTCGTGCTGGCCTGCTAGTCGGCGCACCGACTGCCTACATGGAACAACTCTGCAAACTGCTGGAACTGAGTGGTGTTGAATTTCCATTGTTGGACCTTCAAGACCACTGGAACACCGCCGTTCAAGTCCTTACGCAGGATAAAAAGAATTACGAACCTGGAAAGCTGCACTCTTCTCAGAGAGCAACCGTCCGCTGTGTCTTGCCTGCTTACGGTTGCCTCAGAACCCTACCCTCTGTAGAGCACCTGCAAGACTTCACCGATGCTCAGACGAGACAGATCCCGATCGAACCTTTTCTTCGTCATCTTCAATCGACCGGACTCTTTTTATGAATCAATTACCAGCGACACATTGGCAGTTTGATCTTGTTCAAGGACAACTCTGGCTCACGGTTCAGCCTGATGCTCACATCGCGACCCTGCACTTTGCAGTCGGGCAGTCAAAAAACGCCATCTCTCCTCTACTGGCTGCTGCACTTTGCACTGTCTGTGATTGGCTGTCAGGTGCAGAATCAAATCACCCGGTCGCTCAACTGGTCAACGAGAAATCTTTATTAGTTCTCGTTCTTCGCTCACACTGCAGCAACGTTTTTCTTTCCGGCGGAAATTTAAAAGACATCGTCCAGATGACCCGACAGGAGGGAGAACTCTTCACACAAAGGATGCGAACGTTCACTGAACTGTTGCGATCAGGCCCGCTCGTCAGCATTGCTTTGCTCAACGGTTCTGCCATTGGAGGCGGGAGTGAAATTGCGTTGGCGTGCGATCTCCGATTATCCACGTCAACCTCCGCGAGCATCCAGTTTGCACAAACCGCATGGGGAGTCCCTTCTGGTTGGGGCGGAATGACGGATCTGACACGCAAGAATATTTTTCATTCAGAGCGACGACGAGGAATTTCATTTGCTGCACAAGAAAATCTTAACATCGATACTCTTGTTCGTCTCCAACTCATCGATCATCAGTGTGAAAATGCAAAAGACCCGTTGGCTCAAGCAGATGCTTGGGTTGGAAGTTTTGCGCTCAGGCTTGCGGCTTGTCCAGCATCACTCAGAACGCAGCTCATACACGAGCGACCTTCACTGACATCAGATTCATTAGATGCTTTTGATAGAGCTCTTTTTGAGCAATACTGGCTGTCTGAGGAGCATCTGCAGCGCGTTTCATCCCGATTCTCAAACCGTTCTGAGCCTCGGAATCAAAGGGAAGATTAGAGACAAAAAAAGGACATAATTCATGCCGAAAATTGTACAATTCATCAATCGTAAACAATCGAATTTTTTTTTCGAACTTTGTCTGATGTCCGTCATGCTTTTTGGCTGTGGCGTCAAAGCGGCTCCCTCCCCCGTCCTTGAAGCTTCGCCCAATCGTTTACAGCGAGAGGTGCAACGCCGAGCCGCAGAACAAAGTGAAAGCGAGAAGCCAAACAAGGACCTTCATTCAAAGGCAAAGAAAAAAATTCCAGAGAGCAAAACAAGGAATGAACAGGAGTTGCCACTCCCATGAATCGCAGAACACTTTGGCCTCAGACGCGTTTTTTTGATCTTTTTGATGTCGAACACCCAATTGTTCAGGGTGGAATGGTTTGGGTGAGCGGCGCAAAACTGGCTGCAGCGGTCTCTAATGCCGGTGCTCTTGGATTGATTGGCGCGGGCTCAATGAAGCCTGATCTTTTGCGACAACACATCAAGAAAGCCAAAACACTCACATCTCGCCCCTTCGGGATCAACGTGCCTCTTCTTTATAAAGACGTCCAAACCCAGCTAGAGACTGCTCTTGAAGAAGGCGTCAGAATCTTTTTTACCAGCGCTGGTTCTCCCAAGACCCATACACGCTGGCTGAAAGATCAGGGAGCCGTCGTCGTACATGTCGCAAGCACACCGGAGCTGGCCCTTAAATGCCAAGAGGCTGGAGTCGATGCCGTTGTTCTTGAAGGTTTCGAAGCCGGTGGTCATAACGGACGCGATGAGCTCACCACATTTGTCCTTTTGCAGCAAATTTATGGAAAATTAAATATCCCTTTGATCATTGCGGGTGGTATTGGTTCCGGCGCGGCTATCGCAGCCGCATTCACTATGGGTGCTGATGCCGTTCAAATTGGAACACATTTCGCTGCAACTGTTGAAAGCTCAGCACACCCTGACTTTAAGCAAGCCATGATT
>Ga0315901_10007864_pt1 | contig 12514 bp, 10 predicted proteins | sample LakEriMetagenome_10_FD_203761 | JGI IMG/M metagenome (GOLD analysis project Ga0315901, IMG submission 203761) | Freshwater fungal communities from buoy surface, Lake Erie, Ohio, United States - Buoy 2 MA116 | ecosystem: Environmental > Aquatic > Freshwater > Lake | place: USA: Lake Erie, Ohio... | reverse complement strand
GATCGGGCCGGAGATCAGCCGCTCCAGCAGGGCGGCGAGCACCAGGGCGAGGACGGCGCCCACCGCGCCTGCGGCCGCCCAGGTCTCCGCCTGTTCGCGCAGGCGCGCCTCCACCGGGCCAAGACTGGAACGCAGCGAAAGCGAACCGACGATCTCGTCGAGCTCGACCGGCACCTCGACCACCAGCGAACCGCCGGGCACCACCCCGGCGGCGCTGCGCGTCTGCGGACAGGCCGTGACGTCGGCGGTGGTGTAGCCGGTGAACAGACGACCCTCGTTGTCGTACAGGCAGGCCGCTTGCACGTGGGCGATGCCGCTCAGTGCATCGAGGTTCTCCTGCGCCAGCGAGGGATCGCCGAACAGCAGGGCCGCGGCGCTGCGGTTCGCCACCAGCGTCGCCAGCGCGGCCTGCTCCGAGCCCAGGGCTTCGCGCGCCGCGTCGCGCTCGCTCACCAGTGCGATGGCGCCGAACGTGCCGATCGCCAGCAGCGTGACCGCCCCGATGACGGCCAGCAGGCGCGTCCGGATCGACAGGCTACGGATCACCGGCCGCCACCGCTACCGCCGTGCCGCACCTCCGAAACCTCCAGCAGCTTGGCGCTGAAGCGCAGCGGCGAGCGACGGATGCTCGCGAGGTTGACGTGCAGCTTCACGCGCCCGCCGGACGTGACGAGCGCCACCATCCCGCCGTCGCGGGCAAAGGTGGCGTCGCTGGCGACGGTGAGCGTGGCGGGAGCGGCGTTGCCGATCGCGGCGGCTTCGATGGCCTCCGGCGTGTCGGCCCCGAGGTAGGCGATCTGGCAGCGTGGCAGGTCGGCGAGGGCCGAGGGGCGTGTGATCTCGATGGCGCGCGTGCCCACGCGCCGCCGGGCCAGGGCGTCGAGCCGGGCGCCGAAGGGATCGGTGCCGAACACGCAAATGCGGAAGGCGCCGTCCGACGAGGGGAATGCGTCCGGCGGCCATTCGACGAAGCGAGTGAAGTTGTAGAGGAATGCGGCCTTCAGCGCGTACTCGTCCGCCGCGCTGCTGGCGTGGGCGGCGGGTGCCAGCACCAGCGCCAGCAGCATCGCGAGGGACGATCGAATCCGGGCCCGCGTCATGGCGGGCTCCAGGCCACGGACCACGTGATGCTGCGCGGCACCGCGGTGTTCACCCGCAGGCTCTCGAGGTACTCGACCGCCCGCGGGTCGTTCGCATTGCCGATGGACAGCGCCGTTTCCCAGCCCGGCGACGGGCGCCAGGCCAACCGCAGGTCGATGCGGTCCTCGCCGGGCAGCACACCGATGCGCGCGGAGTTGGTCGCGCGGTCGTCGTCGCGCCACCAGCGCAGGTCGACGTCGACGGCGTCGGCCGGCGACCACTGCAGGTGCACCTGACCGCTCAGCTCGGGCAGGAAGAAGGTGTCGATGCCGCCGGGCTGGCCGATGAAGCGGTCACGTCCGCGGTGCCAGGTCAGCGAGGCATCCGCCGACCAGCGCTCCGAGGGCAGCCACTGCGCCACCAGCTCGACACCGTGGACGCGGTCGCGCACTCGCGACCCGGGGGTGGTCGCCAGGTCGGCGTAGCGGCTCTCGAACGCCGTGGCGTCGAGCGAGAACCCCGGCGACAGCTGCTGGCGCCAGCCCAGCTCCGCCACCTCGACCTGCCAGGGTGCCTGCGAGGGATTACCGATGAAGCAGGTACCGGCGTCGTAGCGCCGGCAGCCAAAGGCGGGAGCGAGGTTGGCCGGCACGTTGAACAGCGCGCCATCGCGTTCGAGTCGCGTGGACGAGCGCAGGGCCTGCGTCCACCCGCCCCAGAACGTGCCGCCGAAGCCCGGCTGCCAACGAAGCCGCACGGTCGGCTGCGTGTCCCAGTCGATGCTGCGGGAATCCTCGACCTTGGCGCCGGCGATCAGCGTCCATCCGCGGCCGAGGTCGGACTGCATCTGCGCGAATACGCTGCGTTTGGCATCGGAGGTGATCTGCGGCACGGCGCCGAAGCAGCCCGTGCAGGGCGGCGTCGCCGAACGCGGCGGCGTGCGCGTGTCGCTGCGGTAGTGGTTGTAGCCCAGGCCCCAGGTCCAGGCGTGGCGCCCGTGGCTGCCGCTGTGCTGCAGGTCGAGGTCGAACACCCGCTGCATGTCCTCGAGCGTCGCGTCGCCGAGGTCGAGCCGCTGCAGGCTCGCGCGCAGCGCCAGCGCCTGGCCGTCCGCGAGGCCGCGGCGCCACTCGCCGGCCGCGTAATCGAGGTCGAACCAGTTGACGTTGTCGCGCGGCTGGCCGCCGACGAGCCGCTGGTCGACGAAGCGGCCTTCGCGGTGGCCGAGCCAGGCCGTCAGGGCGCCGCCGGCGCGGTCTTCAGGACTGTCGAAACGCAGCATGGCGGTTCGGAACACGCCCTCGTCGCGACCTTCCTCGCCCTCGGCACGGGGCGCCGTCCAGGCGCTTTGGCCGATCGGCGGCAGCAGCCCGGGCGCGGAATCCATCCAACGCAGCCCGAGTCGCCAGGTCCAGTCGCCGACGCGTTGGCCGGTGCGCGCCTCGGCGAAGCGCTCGACATCGCCCTCGCCGAGGCCGGCGGCGATGCGCTGCCCGAGGGTGGCGTCGCTGCGACGGGTGACGATGGAAATGATGCCGTCGACGGCATTCGCGCCCCAGAGCGGGCCGCCCGGACCGCGCACCACCTCGATGCGCTCGATCTCGTCGATCGGCAAATCGAAGGTCTCCCAGCGCACACCGCCGAAGAGCGGCGTGTAGGCCGGACGGCCGTCGACGAGGAGCAGCATCGTGCTGGTAAAGCGGCTCATCGCATTGCGGCTGGCGATGGCCCACTTGTTGCCGTCCCACTTGCCGACGTGCAGGCCGGGCACCAGTCGCAGGGCATCAGGAAGCCGCTGGATGCCGGCGCGGCGCAGCGTGGTGTGGTCGATGACGAACACCGCGGCCGCGGCATCGGCGCTGCGCTGCTCGCTGCGGCTGGCCACGCTGACCGGCAGTTCGAGCAGCTGCTGCAGCTCCAGGTCCAGCAACTCGTCCGCGGACGGCTGGGCCCGCGCGTCCGTCCCGGCGAGCCCGATGGCGAGTGGCAGCACCCAGCGCGGGTTCACAAGGCGAAGCCCTCCCCGTGTTTGGCCAGCCATTCGCCGAGCGATTCGATGGGGAGGGGCGGCGAGAACAGGTAGCCCTGCAGCTCGTCGCAGCCCAGTTCGATCAGGCGCTGGCGCTGCGTGGGCGTCTCCACGCCTTCGGCGATCACCTTCAGGCCCAGCGTGCGCCCCAGCTCGATGATCATCTCGGCGAGGCTGCCGCCGCCGGTCTCGGCGTCGAGGCCCATCACGAAGCTGCGGTCGATCTTCAGGCGCTCGGGGGCCAGTTTCTCGAGGCTGGAGAGCGAGGAATAGCCGGTGCCGAAATCATCGATGGCGACGCAGACGCCGAGCTGCTTCAGCGCGGCGAGCCGCGGCAACACGATGTCCGGCGACTGCATCGCGACGGATTCGGTGATCTCGATCTCGAGCAGCTCCGCCGGCAGCCCGCCGTCGGCGAGCGCCTCGGCCACCATGATCTCGAAGCCGGGCACCAGCAGCTGGCTCATCGAGACGTTGACGGCCATGCGCAGCGGGTGGCCGGCGTCGCGCAGGGCGGCGGCGCGATGGATCGCGCTGCGCATCGCCCAGGCACCGAGGTCCTTGATCAGGCCGGACTGCTCGGCGATCGGGATGAAGCGGTCGGGCGGTACCAGCCGGCCGTCGTCGGAGCGCCAGCGCATCAGGGCCTCGAGGCCGACGGTGCGGCCGCTCCGCGCCTCGACCTGCGGCTGGTACATCAGGAACAGGCGCTGCTGGTCGAAGGCCGCGCGCAAGCCGTGCAGCAGGCGCGTGCGTTCCTTGATCTCGGTGGCGACCTCGTGCGAGTAGAACGCGACCGAGCGATGGCCGGTCTGCTTGGCGCGCTTCAGCGCCGAGTAGCCCATCTTGATGACTTCGCCGCCACTGACGCAGTCGCTCACCAGTTCGACGCCGCCGAACGACGCCGACAGGCCGATCTGCAGATCCTCGACGTCGAAGGGCTCGTCGAGGCGCTTGGCCCATTCGGCCGGTACCAGCAGGTCGCGCGGGCCGAAGGCGGCGAAGGTGTCGTTGGCGACGCGCGCCACGCGCACGCTGGCGTCGGCTTGGGCCATCAGCCGCTGGGCCACGCCGCGAAGCAGGGCGTCGCCGATGCGGTCCCCGAAGGTCTCGTTGATCTCGGAGAACTGGTCGACGTCGATCAGCAGCAGCCGCTGCGGCGCGTCCGGCGGGGTCTTCAGCGCGGCGTCGATGGTCTCGGCGAGCGCCGAGCGGTTCGGCAGGCGGGTGAGTCCGTCGACGTAGGCGGCATCGCGCAGGCGCTCGACCAGGCGCACGCCGTCGGCGGCCACCGTGGTGTTCTGCACGAACATGTCGAACACGCGCGGGTCGTGCGTGGCGGGCAGGTCGTCGGCGCCGAGGAAGGCGACCGCGTCGGCGCCGGTGCGCGACGGCAGGTACACGGCGATGCCGCAGGGGCTGGTGACGGTGCGGCGCGTGCTGAAGGCCAGCTCGATGGCGCGCACTTCCGGTTCGGCGCCGAGCGAATCGAGCCGGCGCCACGACCAGTCGGCGTAGCGGCCGAGCGCGGCGACCACGCGTCGGCGCTGGTCGTCGGCTTCGTGCACGCGGCGGCCGTCGCTGCAGAACACCGTGTGCGCCGGCAGGCCGTACAGGCCGGCGAGGCGCTCGAGCAGGCCGACGGCGAAGGCCGGCATGGTGTTGGCGGCGAGGAGTTCGGTCTGCGCCTTGAGCAGGTATTCGAGGTCGTTACGCGTGGCCTCGACGGCCGAGAGCGTCTGGTAACCGCGCAGCGCCGAGGTCAGCACGGTGTACAGGCGGGTGCGCGTCAGTTCGCTCTTGATGCGGTAATCGTTGATGTCGTAATCGCGGATCGCCTGCATCTCCGGCGCGTAGCCGGGTTGGCCGGTGCGCAGGATGATCCGCGGCTTGTGCAGCTGCAGCTCGTTGCGGATGCGCGCCACGAGATCGAGGCCGGCGCTCTCCGATTCCATGACGACGTCGAGCAGGATCACCGCGACATCGGGCTCGGCCCGCAGCAGGCCGTAGGCTTGGGCGCTGGATTCGGCGTGCAGGAATTGCAGCGGGCGCCCGAGGATCTCGACGCCACGCATGGCCATGCAGGTGGCGGCGTAGACATCGGGCTCGTCGTCGACGACGAGGATCGTCCATGCGGCGCGTTCGGGCGAGCCTGGTTCTCCGGCTTCCTGCGCGAACACCAGGCTGTCGTCGCCGGCCTCGGGCCGATCGTGGCTCATGCCTTTCCCCAGACGTGCCGCAGGGAGGCATCCCGGCAGCGTCCTAGGATAGCCACGTCCCACAACCGCCGCACAAGCGGCCTCCGGCTCAGGCTGCGCTGCGATCCATGCGCTCGGCGAGCTCGCGCCAGCCTGGCAGGTGGGCCGCCATGCCGCAGCGTTCCAGCCACACCCAGTCCACCGGCCGATCGAAGGCGAGCGACGTGGCCACGTGGACGGCACCGACGACGCCGAACCCGCCCCCCGACAGGCGCGGAGTGCGCTGCCAGGCCACGGCCTGCTGGAGGAGGCTCGGAAGCTGCCACAGGCCCATCAGGTAGGCCGCCGCCTCGTCCTGCACCGGGGGCACCGAGGGCAGGGCCGGCGCCTCGCCCTCGTCGAGCTCGGGAAGCATCTCGCTGATGCCGGCCAGCAGCGCGGCGGTGGCGGCGACATCGGGGTCGATCCGCGGCGCCATCAGCCGCGGGGCCAGCCAGGCCGCCAGCAGGCTGCGCTGGCGCACGCGCTCGGCGCGCGCCGCTTCCGGGCCGCTGAACGCGTAGAGCTCGGCCGCCAGCACCAGATTGCGGGTGGTCTTCAGGCCAAGGCGGGCCACCGCGAACGGAATGCTGGCGATCTGTCGGCCGGCGCCGTACATCGCCGAGTTGGCGATCTGCAGAACCCGCGCGCCCAGTGCCGGGTCGGCCATCACCTGTTCGGCAATCGTCGAGATTTCGACGTTCGGGTCTTCGAGCGCCTTGCAGATCGCCATGTACAGCCGTGGCGCGCCGGGCAAGCGCGTGAGGGCGCCCACCTGGGCCCGCAGCGCCGGTTGATCGAGCCTTTGCGCGAGCTGGGCGTAGGCCACCAGCGCCTCGGCGATGGCTTCGACCGGGTCGGAGGCGGAGAGCAGGCCGTGGGCCAGCGCCTGCAGCCGCGGCTCGATCCCGTCGTGCTCGGTGGTGCCGATCACCAGACGCGCCGTTTGCGGCGCGGTGTAGAGCACATGCCTGAGCAGGGCCTCCGCATCGTCGAGGCTGGTGTCGACGACGATGGCGTCGGCGGCGTGCTGTTCCAGCACCTGGCGCGACTCCTCGGGGCGGGCGTAGGACAGCACCTGCCAGTCGTAGCCCCGGGACAACAGCGCATCGGCGACGGCGCCGGGGCGGTTCGGATCGGGCGTGGCGAAGAAAACACGCATGGTGGAGCGTCGAGCCTTTTGTCGCTTTTGCCGAAGGGTAGCGGCAGGACTCCGCCGATTCCGGGTATGCATCACGCTTGGTGCCCTCGCCAGCGTGCGCCGCGTCACATCTTGCGCAATCGCCATGACGTTACCGAGCGCGAAGGGCATCGCATGGCCTCTGCTACAGTCCAGCCACGTCTCTTCGAGCCGCATTCCCGCTTGATCGCTCCTGCTGCGACCCCCGATGACGCGCCGCTGCGCCTGCTCTTCGCCGGTGCGGATGTCAGCGTGGCTGCCGCACTCGTCGAGGCCTTGGGCGACCGGATCGTCCTGCAGGTCGCCGGTGCCAGCGACGAAGCTCTCGCCCTCGTCCGTCGCGAGGCCTTCGAGGCGGTGCTGGTGCAGCCGCGGCTGGGTCAGGGTTCGGGTAACGCGCTCCTCGGCGTCCTGAAGCGCGAAGCGCCGAAGCTGGTGCGCTGCCTCGTGCTCGACGACGGGCGCGATGCACCGGGCCTCGCCGCGCTCGAGAACCTGCACCGAATCCTCTACCAGCCGCTCGATGCCGAAGCGCTGCTTTCTGGCCTGAAATCGCTGCTCGCGCTGCGGCGGCGACTGGAAAGCCCCTTGCTGGCGGAGGCGATCGGCCGCATCGGCCGGCTGCCGCCGCCGCCGGCGCTCTCGCTCGACCTGATGCGCCGCACGGAGGACCTCGACGTCGCCGCGCGCGATGTCGCCGCGCTGGTCGAAAGCGACCCGACACTGGCGGCGAAGGTGCTGCGCCTGTGCAATTCGGCCATGTACAGCGGCGGACGCCGCATCGACGACATCCACAGCGCCGTGGTGTGGCTGGGCAACCTCAGCCTGCGCCGCCTCGTCATGGCCGGCGAAATCTTCGGCGCCACCCGCCCGAAGGCCGAGCCGGAGGCGCTGGACCGCCTTCGTGACACCAGTCTTCGCGCCTCGCGACTGGCCGCCCGCCTGCTGCCCGGCCCGCGCGCGGACCTTGCCGCCACCGCCGCGCTGCTGGCTGGCGTCGGCCGCCTGCTGCCGCAGGTCCGCGTTCCGTGGGCGCCGCAGCCTGGTGAGGCCGGGGATTGGCCGACCTATGCCGAGGCCGGCGCCTACCTGCTGGCCCTGTGGGGCTTGCCGGAGACGCTGGTGGAGGCCGTTGCGCAGCACGCCGCGCCCGCGGCGGCGGCCGAGCCTGGCCTCGGCGTCGTCGGGGCCTGCCACGTGGCGTGGGCCCTGCTGGGCGAATTGCCGCTCGACGAGGCCTGGGTCGACGCGCAGGGCCTCGCCGACCAGCGCGAGGTCTGGCAGGCGCTGGCCGCCGAACTCCGCGGCGAGGGCTGAATCCCGGTGGACGAGGCCACCGATCCGGTCAGCGGCCTGCCGTGGCTGGGCGCGGACGCGCCGGGACTGCAGGCCTGCGTGGCCGAGGGCCGGCGCGTGCTGTTTGCCGAGATCGCACTGGACCGTTTCGTGGGCTTGGTCGACGGCCTTGGCGAGGACACTGCCGGGCGTGCGCTGGCCGTGGCCGCCGACCGCATCGCCGCGTTCGCCTTGCCGAAGGGCCGCCTGTGGCGCCTGCGTGGGGCCTGCCTGTTGCTCGCCTCCGACGATGCCGACGCGCTCGCCGACCCGGAGGCCTGGGCGCAGCGCCTGCTCGCCGAACTGGCGGCGCCATTGTCGGTGCCGCCTTACTCATTGGAGATCAACGGCAGCATCGGCTTGGCGGTCTATCCCGATGATGCCCCGACGCTGGCCGCTACGCTGAGCGCCGCCGACCGCGCGCTCTACGCCGCGCAGCGCTCCGGCGTCGGCAGGGCGCTGCGCCACGCCGCGTCCGGTGCCGCCGGTCCCAGCGTGCCGGTGTTCACCCACGCCTTGGCGAAGGCCTTGGCGCGCGACGAACTCGAACTGCATTACCAACCGTTCGTCGATGCCGCCGACGGCCGCATCGCCGGGGTCGAGGCCTTGCTGCGCTGGCGCGCGCCGGATGGCCGCCTGCTCGCACCGCCGCAGTTCCTGCCGCGCGCCGAGCAGCTCGGATTGATGCGTGGCATCAGCGGCTGGGTGCTCGACCGCGTCATCGCGGATGCGCGGCATTGGCGACGCGCCGGGTTCGACGACCTGCGTATCGCCGTGAATGTCTCCACCGTGCAGCTGCTCGAGGATGACCTCGTCAACCAGCTGGAGACGCGCCTTGCGGCCGCCGACGTCGCATTCGACCAGTTCGAGATCGAGCTCTCGGAAAGTACGCTTCTGCGCGACGTCGACCGCATCCGCGACACCTTGCGGCGGCTGCGCAGCTGCGGCGTGGGCCTGACGCTCGACGATTTCGGCATGGGCGGTGCCGGCCTCGTGCAGCTGCCGCGCTACCCGCTTTCGAAGATCAAGATCGACCGCGACTTCACCGGCGAGATCGCCCACGACCAAGGGCAGGCAGCGATTGCCCGCGCGATCATCGCGATGGGCCGACAGCTGCACCTGAAGGTGATGGCCGAGGGCGTCGAGTCGGAGGCGCAGGTGGGCTACCTGCGCCGCGCCGACTGCGACCAGCTGCAGGGTTTCCTGTTCTCCGGCCCGAAGCCGCTGGCCGAAGTCGATCCGCTGCTGCGCCAGCGCTACCTGCGTCCGGAGCTGTTCGCGCAGGGCGCCGCCTCGCGGACGCTGCTGCTGGTCGACGACGAGGAGAACGTGCTGCGCGCCCTGCAGCGCGTCTTCCGCCGAGACGGCTACCGCGTGCTGGCGGCCAGCCGCGTGCAGGAGGCCTTCGAGCTGCTGGCCAGCAACGAGGTGCAGGTGATCGTCAGCGACCAGCGCATGAACGACGTCAGCGGCACCGAATTCCTCGGCCGCGTGAAGGAGCTCTACCCGCGCACGGTGCGCCTGATCCTCTCCGGCTACACCGACCTCGCCACCGTCACCGAGGCCATCAACAAGGGCGCGATCTACCGCTTCCTCACCAAGCCCTGGGACGAGGAGGACCTGCGCCACCACATCCGCGAGGCCTTCCGGACCTGGGAGGGCCTGCAGTGAGCCGCGCTGGGCGTTCCCGCGGGGAGGCCGCATGCGCTTCGTGATCCTGCGCCAACTCCGCCGCTTGCCGAACCTGCTCCTCCTGCTCGCCTTGCTTGCGCAGGTGCTCGCCTGGCCGTGGCTGGACGGGATCCCCGGCGGCCGGCTGATGCTGGTCGGCTTCGACTGGCTGATCCTGGTGTTGGCGTTGCGTGCCGCGCGCGCCAGCGGCGCGGAGGCGCGGCTGGGCTGGTTCCTGCTCGTGCCGGCGGTGCTGCTGCATGCCGCCGAGGTGGTGTCCGGCGGCAGCGGCCTGTACGTGGCCAGCCAGCTTGCGCAGGCGGCGTTCCACGGTTTCGTGGTGACCTGCCTGCTGCGCTACGTGCTGCGCGACGACGTGATGACGCTGGACGAGCTGTGGGCGCTGGCCTCGCTCTACGTGCTGCTGGCCTTCGTGTTCGCCTACGTCTACGCGGTGATCGAGCATCTCGCGCCCGGCGCCTTCTTCATCAACCCGACGAACAACCCGGATGGCGTGACCGGCTGGTGGGAGTTGCTGTACTTCAGCTTCACCTGCCTGACCTCGGTGGGCTTCGGCGAGATCACCCCGGTGCACGACGTCGCGCGCTCGGTGGTGATGCTGCAGCAGGTGACCGGCGTGCTCTACCTCGCGATCGTGATCTCGCGCCTGATCGGCATGAACGCGCGCCGCGGGTCGTGAAGGCTCGCTGCGGGCTCAGGCCCGGGTCGCGTTGCCCGGCTGGTGCACCGGCAGGACGACGGTGAAGATTGCGCCGCCTTCGGCGCCGTTGGCGACCTCGATGCGGCCGCCGTGTTTCTTGACGATGCCGTAGCTGATGGAGAGGCCGAGGCCGGTGCCGCTGCCCACCGGCTTGGTGGTGAAGAACGGATCGAAGATCCGCGGCATGGCCTCGGCGTCGATGCCCGGGCCGCTATCGCGGATGCTGATCCACACCTCGTCCCGCGCGCCGTCGTGGCCGCTCGCCAGCGTGATGGTGCCGCGCTCGCCGATGGCGTGGCCGGCATTGAGCAGCAGGTTCATGAAGACCTGGTTGACCTCGCTGGGGTGGCATTCCACGAGGGGCAGCGGTGCCAGCTGCCGCTCGACCTTGGCTTTGTACTTCAGGTCGTTCCAGACGATGTTGAGCGTGCTCTCGAGGCCCTTGTGCAGGTCGACGCGGCGCCAGCCGGCCTCGCGCCCGGCATGCGAGAAGTCCTTGAGGTCCTGCACGATGCGGCGCACGCGCTCGAGGCCTTCGCGCGACTCGTTGATGAGCCCGGGCAGGTCGGTGGAGACGAAGTCGAAATCGACGCGCGTTCGCACTTCCGAGATCGTGGCCAGCGTCGTCTCGTCGAGTTTCGGCGCCAGCGCGCGCTCGTAGGCGTGGATCAGCTCGAGCAGGCCGCTGGTGTAGTCGCGCAGGCTGACGAGGTTGGAGTGCACGTAGCCGATCGGGTTGTTGATCTCGTGCGCGATGCCGGCGGCGAGCTGGCCGATCGAGGCCATCTTCTCCTGCTGCAGCAGCTGCTCCTGCGCGCTGGCCAGGCGGGCGTAAGCCTGTTGCAGCTCGCCATGCCGGCGGCGCAGCTCGTCCTGGCGGTGTCGCGCCTCGGTGACGTCGCGCAGCAGCAGCAGGTGCGCCGGGGCGTCGTCGACGATCCACGGGTAGCGCCGCAGCGCGAACACCACGCCGCTGGCCTCGTCGCGGACGTCGCCGCTCCAGGCTTCCCCGGCCGCGGCGTTGAACACCTCGTCCGGCAGCAAGGCCACGAGGGGTGCGGGGTTGTCCGGGTCGGCGGGGTCCACCGCCACGCGGTGCGCCAGCTCGCCGGCGGCGGGGTTGGCGTAGTGCACGGCCCGCCGGGCATCGACCAGCAGCACGCCCTCCTCGATCATCTCGAGGAAGGCGACGAGTTCCGGGTTGCTGGGCTGGCTCGGCAGCCAGAAGCGGCCGGGCAGGGTGTCGGGCATTCGCGAAGCACCGTCAAGACGACGGTGCACAGGCTAACGCCGGCTCAGGCGACGGCGATAGGCCGCGACCAGGTGCCGTGCGCACGTTGGCCACGCGGGTCGTAGCCGACCGCCTCGCTGCGACCCAGCTGGCGCAGGGCGAAGGCCACGGCGCGGCGGCGGCGCGCCAGCATCAGGCCGTTCTCGCGGTTGTACTCGGCCAAGGCGGCGACGCGTGGCGCATCCCCGCTGTCGAGACCGGCCGATTCCGCAGCGCGCAGCGCCTGCAACTTCGCCTCGGTGGAGCGCAGCAGCGCTTCGACGTCCTGCCCGCCGAGGGCATCGCGTTCGGCGCGCAGGGCGGCTTCGAGGGCGTCAAGCAGGAGGGCGGTCATCGGGTCGGGTCTCGGGCTTCGTCAGACGCTGAGCTGGCGCTCCAGCGCGTCGAGGCGCTGGGCGATCTCCTGCGGATCGATGCGATACGTGCCCGCGGCGAGTGCCGCGCGCAGCGCTTCGATCTTCGCCATGTCCATCGGTGGCGGGCCGGCCTTGGTCTGCTTCTGCACGACCCGCAGGGCCTCGGCTTCGCCGGTCAGGCGCACATTGTCCGAAGACGGTGCCTGGGTTTCGGCGATGGCTTGGGCGCGCGGGGTCCCCGACCGTTCGATGGCGGCCGGCGTCGGCGCGGCCGCCGGCGCGGGGGCCGGGCGGGGCGCTGAGGCTCCGTCGATCTTGTTGGTCATGGTCGTGTCCTCCGGAACGGGTGGTTCCTCACGACCGGTATCGGCCGTGTCCCGCGCGACTTTAGCCCCAAGGGGGAAATTTTTTCGCCGATGCCGGAAACGTGAGCCGGCCCAAGCTTCGGGGGGCTCATCGGCCGACCCGGACCTCGCCGGGGGCAGCCACCACGCCGCTCAGGACCCGGCGGGAGCTCAGGTTCTCGACCCGGACCACCTCGCCGGCGCCGGCGTCGGCCAGGGCCCGGCCGGCCATCCGCACCTCGAAACCACCGCCGCCGGCCACCAGGGCCA
>Ga0315901_10007863_pt1 | contig 12515 bp, 6 predicted proteins | sample LakEriMetagenome_10_FD_203761 | JGI IMG/M metagenome (GOLD analysis project Ga0315901, IMG submission 203761) | Freshwater fungal communities from buoy surface, Lake Erie, Ohio, United States - Buoy 2 MA116 | ecosystem: Environmental > Aquatic > Freshwater > Lake | place: USA: Lake Erie, Ohio... | reverse complement strand
TCGTTCGGGCACGGTTGCAGAGGACAATGTTCTCGTTGTTCACGCTATCCGATCCGAATCAGACCGTTCTAGGCTCGGAATTTCGATCTCGCGCCGTGTGGGGAATGCCGTAGTGCGGAATCGGTGGAAGCGTCTGATCCGGGAAGCGTTCCGACGCCAGCAGGATGCGCTGCCGAAAGGATTGGACCTGATCATCCGCCCCAAGCGAGGCGCAGTTCCCGATCATGATGCGATTCGACGTTCTATCGTCTATCTCAGCAAGAAACTCGACCGGAGATTGCCTCACCCGTAACACGGATTCGAGCTCCATCACCCCCGATTGATTTCATTCACAATCACAAGAACATCGAGCGGGTCGAGCCAACCGTCGCGGGTTGAATCGACGAAAGGTAATCCTGCATCCAAAATAGGATCGAGTTGCCGTGAGCCTCTTCGATTGATCTCGTTGATCACGACCAAGACATCGAGAGGATCCATTCTTCCCGAGTTGTCGACATCGTATGGGTTCACCGGATTGGTCCATGGTGCAGGGTCGGAATCACGGACGTTGAATACCAGCGTATCGGACACCATGCCGGTCCCCGTTGCCCTCAGTGTGACCGTTCGAAATGCCTGTGGTAATGTGTCATTGATCACGCTGATCGGAAACTCCACTCGCAACGAACCGGCTGGGATCTTAACCGAGCTTGGGAATACCAAGACACCATTCGTTGAAGCGGATAAATCGATCGTTGCGCCGCCGGTGGGAGCTGGGGAGCGGATGGATACCGACGCTGTGGTCGATCGAAGGTCGGGGATATCTTCATGCAGGTCCGTTCTCGCAGAGGCAAGTTCGATGGGTTGGTAGTCGGTTACCGCGAGGGTGGTATCAATGGACTGATAAAGAGCTGCAATGGCTGCGAATCGCACCGTCTGATCCCCATCCCACAGAGCATCATCCACTGCCGAAACACCTGCTGTCGTGCTCGCAGCGCCGGCCGGTATTGTCACATTCGCCGGTATTGTGGCTTCGGTGGTATCGCTGCTGGTCAACTGCACGGTGAGGGAAGTTGCATTGTCGGTATTCGATCGCGTAACCGTGAGGACTGCCGCGCCTGCACCTGCTGCTTCAGAAATGGATGTGCGGTCGAGGGATAATCGGATGGTTTCAAAGTCGGTTACGTTGACTTCGACCGAATTGCTTTTGAGAGTTCCTACGGAGGCGGAAAGTAGTGCGCGGATGGTACCGTCGAGGAGCGTATCATCGACCGCAGTTACGTCGACGCTAACCGTGGAACTTCCCGCAGCAATCGTAGCCTTGACCGGGACGGTGACCTCCGTCGTATCGCTACTGTTCAGTAGAACATCCAAAGGTACAGCGTTGTTGAAACCAATGCGCTCCACCGTCAATTTGGAGACCCCTGCACCGCTATTTTCGGGAAACGAGTTCTTGGAGATCGAGACTACGAGTTGTTGCGGTACAGCCACGACGATTTGGAAGGACTGATTCGCAAAACCGCCGTCATCGTCGGTGATTCGAAGGGACACGGTATAGGTGCCCGGTGCAGAATAGGTATGTGCACCGTCAAAGAAGCCAGCGGTTGGTTGGGTTGCAGAACCTATTGTGGTGATGATCGCGTTCCCTGTTTCGACCGCAGAACCGTCTCCCCAATCGATACGGTAGGTAAATGTTTCGCTTTTCGGAGGGACCGTGTTGGCTGTTCCGAAACCGGGATCGGTGAATTTTCCGACTTGAGACAAGCTAAGTACCTGACCTACTATTGCCGTCGTATTCAGTGGAGCGAGCAGTGTTGGGTTGGCGTTGCTGATTGTTGCTGGCAACGAGACTACTTTGGATCCGAGTTGCGAGCCTTTGAGGATTATCTGTCCGGGATAGGTACCATTGTCTCCGAATACATGGCCTCCGGTGACGCGGATCGACGGTGTGATCAGCTGCCATCCGGCATCCTTTAAGGTTACTAAATCGAGCTTGGTCGGAAACAATCGCTCTCCCGAGTTCAGGATTGGGACCATGGTCGGTCGTTGCCCGTCGAACGTTAGGCTGTTGATGAAATGATCGGAATCGCCCAGGGGAACAGCAGATCCGTAGGTTGCTACGGCACTGGTGCCATTGAATTTTCCGTTGGTGACTTTGTTATCCCAACTGGCTGTCGAACCGAATCCTAAAATATGAATGAACTCGTGCACCGCAACCGAGAGAAAGTCGAGTTGCTGAGAATTGAGTCCAGCGGGGTCGGTTCCAAAATACCATTGCTTGCTCGAATCGAATGCGATCGAGCCACCCCAAGGGCCAACATCAGTTGCAGGAGACGCGAGGGCACCTGTGTTACCCCTGGTTTGGACCGTATCGATGAATGTTTGCCGACTGGACTGAACAAAGTAACCACCTCGATCTCCGTTGCCACCTTCGGTGCTTCCGAGTGACCTCGCCCCTGCGAAGATGAGAAGCTCATTGGCGTTGATGGTCATGTTGCGACGCGTTACATCGACACCGGTAGCAGGGTTCTTGAACTTGGCATCCCAAATGTCGGTACCTACTGGTTGGATGGCATTGAGGGTATCGTTGAATTTGCTCGCTACCAGATCCGCAGCAGATTGCAAAAGCAGGCGCCGGTCATTGCTGTTGAAGAAACCCGATTGGTCATACGAGTAGTCCAATTTGATTTTTACGGTGCCAGACGCCGGAGGGTTAAGCAGTGTTGCAACACTGCTTGTTCCATCCCCCCACTGAATAGTGCCGGTAATGGTCCCTAGCAAGCCCGAGGTGTCGATGGTTTGATCGACCGTGAAGGTTTGGCCTTCCGCGGTCATCGCCAATCGTCCCTCGAGCATCTCCAGCATGAGCCGGCGACGCGTCCGATACGCCTTCGATTTTCCGTCTACTAGCCCCATGCACTGTCTCCGAGTTCAAACCATGGGTACAAAGCTACAGATACATTCTAGCAGTTGGGGCCATTCGTTGTCTTTGTAGATACTCGATACTGGGGGGCCGAGCACTGGGGGGCGGAGCACACGGTTTGCTAGCCACTGCGACCTTGCCACTGCGACCTAGCCACCGCGACCTAGCCACTGCGACCTAAGAGTTTGCCTGCGACTCGATGCGTTCTTCCCAGTGGAGCAGCGCATCGGCGGTATGGCTGCGGTATGGGAGCAAGTAGTGAGGGGGTTCGGGTTCGTGGAGTGCGGTCCCAACATCTGCAGCGAGAGATTCGTCCGATTTGCCAGCAATCTTCTTTCGCGTTGTTTTCTTGGTCGATTTTGGGGATGGGTTTGCCTGTAGTGACTTCTGGGATTGGGCGTTCCGTACCATCTCGCTCGGGGGACCCGCGAACACCAGTTGGCCACCCAATTTCCCGGCTTCGGGGCCGAGATCGATCACCCAATCCGCCATCCGGATCACTTCTAGGTTGTGTTCGATGATGACGACGGTGTTTCCTGCATGGACCAACCGATCCAGGACGATCATGAGTTTGTTGATATCATCAAAGTGCAAGCCGGTCGTAGGTTCATCGAGCAGGTACAAGGTACGACCGGTCGCGGGGCGGCACAGTTCCGCTGCGAGTTTCACCCGTTGCGCTTCACCACCGCTCAAGGTCGGAGCACTCTGGCCGAGGGCGACATAATCGAGTCCCACATCGCATAGGACGCTGAGCATTTGATGGATCTTGGGTAGTTCACTCATCAAATCGCGAACTTGTCCGATGGACATGTTCAAGACATCGTTGATCGAGTAGCCACGGTATTTCACGGCGAGGACTTCTTCGGTGTACCTTCGTCCACCGCACGCATCGCATTGGATCCAGACATCGGGCAGGAAGTGCATTTGGATACACAGTTGACCTGCCCCTTCGCATTTTTCACAGCGGCCTGCTCCGACGTTAAAGCTAAAGCTGCTGGGGGAGAGTCCGCGCATTTTGGCTTCGGGTAGCTTGGCGTAGAGTTGCCTAATCCAATCAAACACGCCGGTATAGGTCGCGGGGTTGCTCGTCGGAGAGTGTCCAAGCGGTGACTGGTCGACTTGGAGGACTTTGTTGATTTGTTCGATGCCTTCGATGGCGCGATGGGGGCCGGCTTGCAAATCGGCGCGATGGAGTTTTCGAGCCAAAGCCGGGTAGAGGATGCCATTGATCAAGCTGCTTTTGCCGCTTCCGCTCGGGCCGGTGACGGCGGTCAAGCAGCCCAGTGGAAGGGAAACATCAATGTGTTTGAGGGTATTTGCTGCGGCACCGCGTACGGTGAGCCAGCCGATCGAGTCTTCGACAAATTCTGTCCAGTCGCTGACGGGGCTGCTTTCTGGGCGCACGATGCGAAGTCGTCGTTGATTGGGTATCTCGATCTGTTTTTTGCCGTTCAAGTACGGGCCGGTGATCGATCGTGAGTTTTTACTGAGAGTGGCTGCATCGCCTGCGGCGACCACCGTTCCACCGAAGGGGCCGGAACCGGGTCCGAAATCACGGATTGTATCGCTGTTGGCGATGACATCGCGATCGTGTTCGACGACCAAAAGAGTATTGCCTAGATCGCGGAGTCGATGCATCGCCGCGATCAAGCGTTTGTTGTCCCGGGGGTGAAGTCCGATGGTCGGTTCATCGAGCACGTAGAGGACGCCGCAAAGTCCGCTTCCGAGTTGGCTGGCCAACCGGATTCGCTGCGATTCACCACCGGACAAAGTGTTTGCGGATCTATCGAGCGTCAGGTATTCGAGTCCGACATCGACGAGGAACTGCATGCGTTGGATGATTTCGCGCAGCAACTCGCCAGCAATTTTTTGCTCTGGGGCCGACAACTCCCATGATTTGCAGCATCGCAGCAATTCACCGATTGGCATTTGAACGACATCCGCGATGCGGAGGCTTCGAAAGCGAGTTTTTGCAGCTTCGGCCCGGACTCGCGATCCATCGCAGGCGGTGCATGGAACCTCTGCGAGAAACTTGCTGAGTCGCATTCGCACAGCGGGGTTTGCGTTCGACAGGTTTTCGAGGGCCGGGTAGACGCCGTGGAACCGAAAACTCATGACTGTAGCGGTCGGATCGTTTTGTTTGGACCGTTTTGTGTTCCCGGCAGCAGCAGCCTCGAAATCCTCGTTGGTCACGATGATTTCTTGGTCCCCCAGTCCTCGCAGAAGGAGCGAACGCTGGGTGCTCGTCAATGATGCGATCGGGCGATCGATCGGGAGTGCTGAATGACGCTCCAATGCTTTGAGCATCGCCCGAGATATCGGCGTGGTTGTGTCAGGCCAAATGAGAAGTCCACCTTCGAGGAGCGATTTCGACTCATCGAGGAACGACGCGGGATCAGTTCCTGTTTCGACGCCGAGACCTTGACAGGACGGACACCAGCCTACGCCGGTGTTGAAAGAAAAGTGATGCGGAGTCAAAGGCTGAAACGAGATGCCGCAATGATTGCAGGAAAGCTGCAACGAGAATGTATGCACAACCCACTGATTCTCTTTGCGTCGATCCTCGGCGACCGCCATTTGCACCAAACCATTCCCGAGACCCAATGCGGTGGCGATACTGTCGCTTAATCGTTTGCGATCGACGGTATCAAGCTGGATGCGATCGACGACGACTTGGATTTCCAGTCTGCTTTTCTTGTTCAGGTCCGGCAATGCATCGATCTCATAGGTTATCCCATTGATACGCACACGGACGTAGCCATCCCGTTTCAGATCGTCGAAGAAATCGGCGAGAGATTGGTTGGTTGGGGGGGCTAGGGGAGCGAGCAATAAGCAACGGATTCCTTTTTTCTCACCCTCACTTTTTCGGTTGGCTTGAAGTTCGTTGCCGATCGCCAACCAGCGATCGATGATTTGGTCGATCGTTTGGGAGCTCACGGGGGCATCGCATTGAGTGCAATGCATTTGTCCTAATCGGGCAAAGAAAACTCGGAGGTAATCGTAGATCTCGGTCACGGTACCTACGGTGGATCGAGGGGTGTGCGAGAGTCCTCGTTGTTCGATAGCCACGGCGGGACTTAATCCATCGATTCGATCGACCGTAGGTTTGGGCATTTGGCCGACGAATTGCCGCACGTAGGGGCTGAGGCTTTCGACGAACCGCCGTTGTCCTTCGGCATAGATCGTATCCATTGCCATGGACGTTTTTCCGCTGCCGCTATGCCCGCAGAAAACCGTCATGGTATTTCGCGGGATCGTGAGATCGATCCCTTTCAAATTGTGTTGCTTGGCACCAGAGACACAGATGTCTTCCAGAGCGGGGCTTCGAAAGGGGGCTTCTGCTTGCCGTTTGGTGGCTTTCGATTTCGTGGTCGCCGCGCTTTTTGACGATAACTTTTTCTCTATGGTGTCGCTGTGCGCATGGATGCCATCGTGCTGTTCGAAATACTGTTTTAGTGCGATCCCTGTCTGCGACTTTTTATTCCTCGCAACCTGTTCGGGCGTTCCTTGGCAGACGACTCGACCACCCCCTGCACCACCTTCGGGGCCAAGGTCGATGATCCAGTCTGCGGCTTGGATGAGATCGAGGTTGTGCTCGACGACGACGACCGTGTTCCCGCGGTCGACCAAGCTTTGCAGGACTCGTAGCAGCAGGTTGATATCGTGAAAATGGAGGCCGGTGGTCGGTTCATCGAGGACGTAGAGTGTTTTCCCAGTAGCCCGTTTGCTCAGTTCGCGAGAAAGTTTGATCCGTTGAGCTTCGCCGCCGGATAGTGTTGGCGAGGGTTGTCCGAGTTTGAGATATTCAAGTCCCACATTGCTTAGCGTTTCCAGCTTATCGACGATTTTGGGAAACGCTGAGAAGTGCTCGAGGGCTTGTTGGACATCGAGGTCGAGGCAATCGGCGATCGATTTCCCCTTGAAGAGGACTTGGAGGGTGGCGCGGTTGTACCGTTTCCCCTCGCATGCGGCACAGGGTACCCATAGATCTGCGAGGAACTCCATATCGAGTCGAATCGCACCGTGCCCATCGCAAGCGGTGCAGCGTCCAAGCTCGGTGTTGAAGCTAAAGGTACCGGGAGCGAACCCTCGGCGTTTGCTTTCAGGGAGCTCAGCAAACAGGTCGCGAATTTCGTCAAAGAGCTTCGTGTAGGTCGCCGGATTGCTGCGAGGCGTCCTGCCGATGGGGCTCTGATCGATATCGATGATCTTGTCGAGATGTTCTAGGCCTTCGATGCCTCGGTGGGCACCTGGTGAATCCTCGGCGCGATTGAGTGCGTTGCGAAGCGCCGGGGTGAGGATATCGGTGACGAGTGAGCTTTTGCCGCTGCCGCTTACGCCGGTAACCGCGATCAATCGACCGAGCGGGAACTCCACGTCGATATCCATCAAGTTGTTGTGCGAGGCGCCGAGCACTTTGATACAGTGCCCGTTGCCGCGTCGGCGCGTCGCCGGTCGATCGATCTTCATGCGACGGCTGAGGAATGCCCCGGTCAAGCTCCGCTTGTTCTTGGAGACATCGTCGATGGAGCCGATGGTGATCAGTTCGCCACCCCGAACCCCGGGACCCGGTCCGAAGTCGACCAATGTGTCGGCAGCTCGCATCGTATCTTCGTCGTGCTCAACGACGATCAATGTATTGCCTAAGTCTCTCAGGCGTTTGAGAGACTCGAGCAATTTGTCGTTATCCCGAGGGTGTAATCCGATCGATGGTTCATCGAGCACATAAAGTACCCCGACCAATCCAGCCCCGATTTGGCTTGCCAATCGGATCCGTTGAGATTCACCGCCGGAAAGAGTTGGAGCAGTCCGCTCAAGGGAAAGGTACCCCAATCCTACGTCGATCAGGAATTGAAGACGCAGCCGAATTTCTTTGATCGCTTCCTCGGCGATGATGGCTTGGGTGTTCTCAAACTCGATCTTGGAAAAGAACTCGGCGCACTGTGCGATGGAAAGGCGCGAGCATTCTCCGATCGCTTTCCACGGAGTCTTTTTGAAGTCAGGCGAAAGGGACTTCAGACGCAACGATCGAGCTTGGGCGTTGAGTCGTGTTCCATCGCATTCCGTGCAATGGGCAACCCGCATGAATTTTTCGAATCTCGCCTTGAACATCGGGTTGGTCGTTTGTCGGTAAATATCGAGAAACTCGTTTGCAATCCCGGTAAAGACGCCGGTGCGAGAGCCTGCTCGGCTACAACCGACTTGGGCGCCACTCATGCCATAGAGCAAGGCCTGTCGTTGTTCGGTCGGGAGATTTTTCCAAGGGATGGCGATTAAGTCCTTGGGTGATTTAAATCGGTACGCTAGGAGCTTGCTGAATGCGCCGATAGAACGACGCATCCATTTACTCATATCGGTCCACTTGCCGATCAACTCGATCGCACCTGCTCGAACCGATTTGGATTCGTCTGCGATCAGAAGATCTTCCGCAAAGGAGTAGGTATCCCCGAGTCCTTCGCAGGTCGAGCATGCGCCTTGGGGGGAGTTGAAACTGAGGAGTTGCGGAGTCGGAGGAGAGTACGAAATGCCACACTGCGCGCATGCATATGACTGAGAAAAGATCACATCGCGACGAGGATCCGAAACCAGCGTTTCGTTCCCAGCGTTCCCGATCGAGATCGCGTCGATGTCATTCTCGTGTTTCGGAATCTCGCCGCTATTGCGACTAGTGTCGTCCTTGGGCTTCTTTTTAGTACCCTTTGTTTTCTTCTTCGGGGCTGACTCCTGCAACGCATCCTCGGCTGACTCACCAGCGAGGGATGCCGACAATTCTTTGAGCGAGGATTTGGAAACCATCGGCGAAAGCAGCATGGTTCCATCGCCGTAGCGAAGGGCATTGTCGACGGCTTCGGCGATACGTTGGCGGCTCGATTTTGAAATGGTGATGCGATCCACCACCAGTTCGATATCGTGTTTGTTGTACCGTTCGAGGGTGGGAACATCGTTCAATGGGTAGACGGTTCCATCGACGCGCGCTCGATTGAATCCTGCACGGCGCAGTTCTTCGAAGAGGTCCTTGTGTTCCCCTTTTTGACCGCGGATTACCGGGGCCATGAACAGGTAGGGGGAGGTCGGATCGAGTTCTAGGATCCGATCGATCATTTGATCCCGGGTCTGGCTAGCGATCATCGAATCGCATTTCGGACAGAACCCAGTTCCGCAGCGGGCGAATAGAACCCGGAGGAAGTCGGTCAGCTCGGTGATGGTACCAACTGTGGATCGGGGATTATTCCCAGTCGATTTTTGGCTGATAGAGATCGAAGGGGACAGGCCAGACAGCAGATCCACATCGGGCTTAGGCAGTTGGCCGACGAACTGTCGAGCGTAGGTTGATAGGCTTTCGAGATAACGGCGCTGGCCTTCGGCGTAGAGCGTGTCAAACGCGAGGGAACTTTTGCCGCTTCCACTGACCCCGGTGAAGCAGATGAACTGATTCCGGGGGAGTACGAGATCGACATCCTTCAAGTTGTGTTCGCGGGCGCCCCGAACAACGATTGGCAAGTTGGATGATCTCGGAACTTCAGCGTTCAACGTGTCTGCTCGCAACTAGTGAAATCCAGCGCTCGCGAGGAATCGTTCGGCGTCGAGGGCTGCCATGCAACCTGTGCCCGAAGAAGTGATCGCTTGACGGTAGTAATCATCCGCGACGTCACCCGCGGCAAAGACGCCGGGAACACTCGTGATGGTTCGATAGGGTTGCTTCCAAGCGATGTAGCCGTTCTCGCGAGTTTCCACTTGGCCACCGAGGAACTTGGTATTGGGCGTATGGCCGATAGCCAGGAACATGCCTGTGGCTTCGAGGACGCTGGTTTCATTGGTCTGCACGTTCTTGATCCGAACGCCGGTAACTCCGATCCGCGGATCAACATCGTCCCCAAGGACTTCGTCCACAACTGAGAACTTGACCAGTTCGATCTTTGGGTTGGAGAGGGCTCGCTCCTGCATGATCTTACTCGCCCGCATCTCACCGCGTCGCAATAGCAAGTAGACTGTCGAGGCGTACTTGGTCAGGTAACTCGCTTCTTCGACAGCGGAGTCACCTCCACCGACGACGACGAGCGGCTTGTTTCGGAATCGAGGTAGAGCACCATCGCATACAGCGCACGCGCTGACACCTCGGTTTCGGAATTTTTCTTCGCTAGGCAAACCGAGGTAATTCGCACTGGCTCCGGTGGCGATGATAACTGTGCGGGTTTCGTACGAGCCATTCTCGCTGGTGTTCAGTACCAATGGCTGCTTGGAAAAGTCGACGCTGACAACATCATCGGTGATGACCCGCGTTCCGAAGTTGGTGGCCTGTTGACGCATCAGTTCCATGAGCTCTGGACCGGTAACCGCGTGCGGATGCTCTTCGACCGGTGGGAACATGTATTGGCGACTGGGATCGATGGCCGAGGTGAGGAACTCCTTAAGCTTTCCGGAGGGGAACCCGGCATAGTTTTCCACTTCGGTGGTCTGAGCGAGTTGCCCCATCGGGAATCGTCCCATGACCCGATTCTCCTCGGTCATCGCCCCTTCAAAGAGGAGAGGACGCAAATTCGCTCGAGCAGCGTAAATGGCTGCAGACCAACCCGCTGGTCCGCTTCCGATGATGATGCAATTTTCAATGTTGCTCATACGTTCAGTCTAAAAAACAGAGTCTGTCGAAAAAAACACGCCGCCATCGTGGGATCGAAGTGGCAAAAGCCAAGCGATTTATACTTCGTTGTACCCCGCGTTCCGGTTGAGGTTTTAACACAGTTCGCCAGCCTTCACCAGGACTCAATTTCCCCACCCGGGCTCCCAGACGGGGTGCTCATGAATCGGCTGCGTCCAAACCGGTGGTATCCGTAACTAGGTCTCCGGATTGGCACTTGGATTGGCCTCCTGGTTGCCATCCCGGTTGGCCGCGGTGATTGACGTCTTGGTTAGCCTCCTGGTTGCCATCACGTCCTCCCATTCCCGCCGTTCCCGCCGGAGTTCCTTTAGGTCGGGCTAGAAGCCTAGCTACGCCATTACCCTTTAGGTCGGGCAAAACGGCGCGATGCCGAAGTTTGCAGAAGTGTAGATGGCTGGCGAGCCCTAGGGGAGGGTTTTGTTTCTCGCCGATTCGAGGGATCGGATCAAACCGTCCAGCTGATCGGGGGTGTGAGATATGTTCAGGCTGACACGGAGGAGCGAGCCGTCGGACGGAACGGTGGGTGGCCGAATGGCGGGTACAAAGTAGCCTGAATTGGCAAGATGCTGCGACATCTCAAGAGCATCGCTGGGGGAGGGAACGTAGATCGGAATGATCGGCGTTGAATCCAATCGTGTTTTGAATCCGAGTTCCTGAAGCCGACTGCGCAGTTGATCGCTGGTGGAGGCGAGCTGTTTTCGTTGCGATTCCATCGACTGCAGCAACTCGATCGCTTTGGTTGCAGCGACGAGGATCGCAGCAGGCATTGCAGTCGAGTAGATCCATGAGCGGGCATGATGAATCATCCAGGAAGTTAAAAGCTCGGAACCGCTGACGAAACCGCCGCTGCACCCGATGGCTTTGCTAAGTGTCCCAGTCTGGATCCATCGTTCTTTATGAAAAGGTAGCTGATTGCGGGATGCGTTTCCATCGATTGCGTGCTCTGCCAGAACACCTCGTCCTCGAGGTCCGATAACACCGCTCGCGTGCGCTTCGTCCGCGATTCCGATGGCGTCGTACTGTTCGCACAATTGATGGATACGTGCGATCGGTGCGAGATCTCCGTCCATGCTGAACACCGTATCGGTTACAACGAAAGCAAATCGGTGTTGGGGGCGATGCAAGGCCAATAGCTGTTCGAGAGCATCGGTATCCGCATGGGGGTATACGACAACTTTGGCGCGTGAGAGTTGGCAACCATCGATCAGGCAGGCGTGGTTCAATGCATCGGAAAGAATAAGATCCTCTCGGGAGGCCACCGAACGGATAGCGCCAACATTGGCCGCGTATCCGCTCGAAAAGATCAAGGCAGAATCAGTGCCTTTCCACGAAGCGATTTGGTGCACCAAGTTTTGGTATTCAGGCCCAGCGCCGCAGATGAGTGGGCTCGCACCACTTCCCACTTTGGGGTTGGTTGCCGCGGTTAAGAATTGGTCGCGCACTTCGGGATGCCATGCTAAGCTCAAATAATCATTGGAGCCGAAGTGGACTAGGCTTTTCCCATTCCGCTCGATCATGGTTGCGGAGATCCCCTCGGCGGGTACCAATGATCTCCACAGGTTTGCTTGCTTTCGATATTGCAGCCCGGCAGCGAGATGGGACCAAAAGTCCGATTTTGACGATTTTGGCTCGGTCATGGGTTCAACGAGGGGTGTTCGGGGTGAATCGAGTTTGATTCGTAGGTAAAACGAAGCGATAATTCTCGAGTATTCGCGGAGGATGGTTAGGGCTCGAAGCGTTTACCGGCTGCCGATTGCTTTTCCAGCGCTACGCGATTTTTCGCGATGACCGTTGGGAAGCTACCGAGGGTTTTCCCCTTTGGGGAATAATCGCCCGTTTGGAAAATAATCGGCCGTTTGGGAATAATACAGGCATCCCCGCTTGGAAGAATACCGCTGGGAATAATCCTGGTAAAATAGTGACGGCACCGTTCCGTAGGCGATGCCGTGAATGCGCTAT
>Ga0315901_10007854_pt1 | contig 12523 bp, 8 predicted proteins | sample LakEriMetagenome_10_FD_203761 | JGI IMG/M metagenome (GOLD analysis project Ga0315901, IMG submission 203761) | Freshwater fungal communities from buoy surface, Lake Erie, Ohio, United States - Buoy 2 MA116 | ecosystem: Environmental > Aquatic > Freshwater > Lake | place: USA: Lake Erie, Ohio... | reverse complement strand
CGAGTTGCCACAATCGGCAAACCCGCTGCAAACCGGAAACTTCGCGAAGTCTTCACTTCCGAACGAGAATTTCCGGTCGCATTATGAACCGACACGCCGCTTTGGTCCACCAAAACCAGGGATTTAATAGGACTTTTCACCGCTCGGCAACCAGAAGTACTCCGATGTTCGATTCGGACCCAAAGTTCCCTCGGGATGCAGTGAAACCGGCTTGGTATTAGCAGATTTGATTTTATTGCGTGGGCGTTGGTAGCTCTTGATCGTGCTCGAAAGGCGCTTGCGAGACCGATCCGGTCAATTTCCGGCGGCTCACGCTCTCAAACGCTTCGAAAATCGTGTTCGCCCCTAGTCGAGTCAAGAATTCGAGTACGAGTAGGAGTACGAGTACCGTCCGCCGCGGCGGACTGAGTACGAAAAAGCAGGAAACTAGCGATTGTCCCCTAAAAGGCAGGAATAGCCGGAAAATGAAGTTTCTTGCTTTTTTAGAAGATTGGTGCGCCAAACCGGTCATGAGTACGTCTTTGTAAATAATGGGGGGCGGCGCCCGGGCCCCTCACGATCGGTAACCGATCGTGCGCCTGAGTTCGATGACCGGTCTTCTCTCCAGCAAGACACAAGCCCGCTTGGCACACCGCCATGCGGGCTTTTCTTGTTTTCGGGTTCTCCAGGTATCAAAGCGGTTAAAAATGCTCGCTCGTACTCGTACTCAATGAAATGGTACTCGTACTCGAAAGGCGCCCCGAAACCCCTGCGGTCCATGTCGGCAGGTCACGCCCAGTGGATCGTTGCAGTGGATCGTTGCAGTGGTTTATCTGCGGTGGTTTATCTGCGGTGGTTTATTCAGGGGGACTTACCAAAAGAATTACTCAATAAACGCAGGCAAAATAGGGATAAATGACGCTCTGGGGTGTTGCTTCAATCTGTCGCGGCACAAAGCGATCGAAAGAGTTGTCGACGACCTGAAATTGAGCCGACTTGGAAGTTACAATCACACAGAGCTTTCCGTTCGTCTGCCACTTCCAAGATTCGATGCATCTTCTATGAGTCACACCGCAATTTCTGACACCGGATCTAGCCAGCTAGGGGATGAGGGCACACAAATCGATCGCTACAGCTACGACGACGACATCGTCCGTTGGTTTGTCTTTGCGACGATCTTTTGGGGGCTGGTAGCAACGAGCGTTGGCGTGCTCGTAGCGGTGTTATTGGTAAGCCCTGAGTGGGCGGGAAATTTCCGAAGCGATGTCGCTGCGGTTTTGTCGTTTGCTAGGCTTCGTCCGCTGCACACCAACGCGGCGATCTTCGCGTTCGCTGGGAACGGGATCTTCGCCGCGATCTACTACAGCACGCAGCGGTTGTGCAAAGCTCGGATGTGGTCTGACGCGCTGAGTCGGTTGCACTTCTGGGGATGGCAAGGGATCATCGTGGCAGCGGCCCTGACGCTACCGTTGGGGATCACGCAGAGCAAAGAGTATGCGGAGCTCGAGTGGCCGATCGACATCGCGATTGCGATCGTCTGGCTGTTGTTCTTCGGTACGAATTTCATGATGACACTGATCCATCGTCGCGAGCGTCACATGTACGTGGCGCTGTGGTTCTACATTGCGACGATTGTCACGGTGACGATCCTGCACGTGTTCAACAACTTGGTTGTCCCAGTGGGTTTGGGCAAAAGCTATCCGATCTACGCAGGGGTCCAGGATGCTTTGATGCAGTGGTGGTATGGCCACAATGCAGTAGCCTTCTTTTTGACCACACCGTTTTTGGGGTTGATGTATTACTTTTTGCCCAAGGCCGCAGACCGGCCGGTGTTCAGTTACAAGCTTAGTATTATCCACTTTTGGTCGTTGGTCTTCATCTACATTTGGGCCGGTCCTCACCACTTGCATTACACCGCTTTGCCGGAGTGGGCTAGCACCTTTGGGATGCTCTTTAGTCTGATGCTATGGATGCCCTCCTGGGGTGGAATGATCAATGGACTTTTGACCCTTCGAGGTGCCTGGCATAAAGTCACCGCCGATCCGGTGCTCAAGTTTTTTGTTGTCGGGATCACGTTCTATGGGATGTCGACGTTCGAAGGCCCCATGCTTTCGATCAAGAGCGTCAATGCCCTGTCGCACTACACCGATTGGACAATCGCCCACGTCCATTCCGGGGCCCTTGGCTGGAATGGATTCATGACCTTCGGGATGATCTATTGGCTCTTGCCCCGTCTGTACCAGACCAAGCTCTACAGCAAGAAACTTGCCGAATGGCATTTCTGGATCGGAACGATCGCGATCCTCTTGTACATCATTCCGATCTACATCGCCGGAATCACTCAAGGATTGATGTGGCGGGAGTTGTCTCCCAAGGGGGATTTGGCCAACACGTTCATGGACACCGTACCGGTGCTGATCCCCTTTTGGTGGGCGCGCGTCTTTGCCGGTGTGCTCTACGTCCTCGGAATTGTCCTGCTTGCCTACAACGCGATTCGCACCTGGATGGCCAGACCCAAAACCTACGAAGTACCGGTCTACTCTAGCCCGCGTTTGAGTCGAGGGTATGTCGAGCATGTTCAGGACTCGAGTCCATTGTCCGGAGTCCCTGTGCTGGATCTGGCGACCAAGATTGATCGGCTCAATCGGATGAATTGGCACCGCGCCTGGGAACATCTTCCCGTGAAGTTCACAGTGATGACGACCCTGGCCGTGGTGGTCGCAAGTGCCTTTGAACTCGTGCCGATGTTTTTGATTCGAAGCAACATTCCGACGATCAACACCGTCAAGCCTTATACCCCCCTGGAGATCGCCGGCCGAGACATCTACGTCTCGGAGGGTTGTTACAACTGCCACTCGCAGATGATCCGACCTATGGTCGCCGAAAAACTTCTCTATGGCGAATACAGCAAGCCGGGCGAGTCGGTCTACGACCATCCGTTCCAATGGGGTTCCCGACGCATCGGCCCAGATTTGGCCCGCATCGGGATCACCCAGCAAAGCGGCTTTTGGCACTGGAAGCACTTCGAGAACCCGACCGCAATGACGCGAGGTTCGGTCATGCCGAGCTACCGACACCTGCTCGAGGAAAAACTGAACTTTGGACAGATCGAGCCACGGGTTGCAGCCAACAAATACCTCCATCCAGAGTACCCTTATGAGGTATCGAAGTCCGAGGAGCTAGCAAGAGAACAGGCCGAGAAGGTCGCCGCAGAGATCATTTCTCTCGGGGGACCGGTCGAGTACAACGGGCACTTGATCAAGGATTCAACCGTCATCGCTCTGATCGCCTACCTCAAACGCGTCGGCACCGACTTGTTCAAGACCGAAGAACCCACAGCTCCAGCCGGCCCAACCGCAACGCCTGTGGCGGGAATTCAGTAGTACCATGCTTAAAGATGTTGTCTCGAAACTCGATTATTCGGTTTTTGATGAGATCGCCTTAGTGATTTTCGCTCTTTGTTTCGGTGCGATCTGTCTTTGGGCCCTGACCCTGCGACGCTCGACAGTCGACCGATTCAGTGCGATCCCCTTGAGCGACGAGGTGGTCGATCCAATACCCCATCCAAATTCCAAACCATAATGACCAACCTACCGCCGAACCAAAATCCATCAGCCACGACCCAACCGAGCCCGATGGCCCATTCCTATGACGGGATCTGCGAGTACGACAACCCGCTTCCGGGCTGGTGGAAGTGGTTGTTTATCCTGACGGTCGTCGCAAGCCCGTTTTATCTGCTCTATTACCATGTCGGCGCACCGAACCGTTCGGTGCACGAGCGATTCACCGCCGCCCTCGACGCGAACCAAAAGAAGAAGTATCTCGATCTTGGTCCACTGACCCCCGATGCCAACACGCTGGTGACCTACATGGGGAAAAAAGAATGGATGGATGTGGGCAAGTCGATCTACAAACTCAATTGCGTGTCGTGCCACGGGCCCGAAGGGGGCGGGGTGATCGGCCCAAACCTGTGCGATGACAATTACAAGCACATCAAGAAGATCGAAGACATCGCCAAGGTGATCAACGAGGGGGTCGCCGGGGGTGCGATGCCCGCTTGGGCGACGCGAATCCCAGACAAAAACGATATCGTGATGGTCAGCGCCTACGTGGCAAGCTTGCGCGGCTCCTCGCCAGCCAACGCCAAGGGCCCAGATGGTAGCCCAATCTCACCATGGCCCGAAGCACCCTAGCGCAAACTCGCTCGCAAATTCTTTGTACCCCTTTTTTGAAACACAGAGGCACAGAGAGCACGGAGAGAGAAAAGACGGGGAGAGAGAAGACGGAGGGGATGGACTGCATGTGACTCCGTGCCCTCTACTGCCTCTGTGTTTCCCTGCCTTTCTGCCTTTTAAAAAGCGCCGTCTCATCACCCGTTTCCAATGAGCCTACTGAGTTTTTCTTTTTCAGGAACTTGTAGCGGAAACCGCTGACTCAGCGGGTGGTTCTCAATGCTTGCGAACTCGCGCAGCGATTGATGAATGTGCTCTGGTCGAACGCGAATTCCACCGACGGGATCGGTCTTCAATGTCTGGGGGTCGATCGGCACTAGCTGCTGTTTTTCATCCGTCGCTCCGATGAGCCGATTTCCTACGATACCCGGTCCGAGGAACATGATCGAGCTGATCGACCAATGGTCCTTGCCATTGCCGTTGTTGTAGTTGGGCGTACGCCCCATCTCGCTTTGGATGATCACGACGAGTTTGTCTCGAATCTCAAGAGCTTCCGCTTTGCACAGCAGGTCATCGATACCGGCTAGAAACTCGGGGATCAGCTTCATTTGGTCGGCATCGTTGTTGTTGTGGCTATCGAACTGTCCGATCGACAAGTTGGCCGAAACGCACACGCCGGCTTTGAAGGCAGCCAATGCGATATCGTTTTGTTGCGCAAGGCGTTCTTTCGCTGGTTCCTTGGGTAGAAATGGAACCACGCGCCGGAGCGCTTTGGAATTCGTTTGGGCCGCATAGAGCATGCTTTGGCTCCGCTCGACCCGTGGTAAGCGGGCATCTGAAACTCGGGCCTCAAATTGCCCTTCCAAAGCCCGTTCGATTCGATCCGCTACGAATGCGTCTTGATAAGGGTGAGTGCCACCTTCGACCGAATCGGCCCGCGCCAAGAGTCTCAGCGACTGCAGGTAGGGTACGCGCGACATCGGCACAAGATTGCCCGTGGCAGAGTAGTTGCCAAACGTCAGGAATGCCAACGGAGCTTCGGCCCCATAGCAAGCGGCAACCAGCGCAGGAAAGGTCGGATAAGCGAGGCTGTCGAGTTTGCCGGTCGCCATGTACCTGGCGCAAGGCGTATGGTTATTGACGGAAAGATCCAAACCGTTGAAGACACACAGCTCCGAACCATACTTGGCAAAGAAATCTTCGTTGCTCATCCCCTTGGCGATGTGTTTGGCGATAGGTGCAACGCGATGATTGCCTACCGTGAGAATATCTCCCTGCTGATAGAGTCGGTTGATTCCATCGACCCCTTTGGGGTCCATCAAGTACGTGGTATCCCACCCTCCCGATGCGTTGTAAACGACATAGTAAGGACCTGGGTAGCCTTCAGTCTCCGCATTCGTTCCCGTAGAACCCAAAACGGCTTGCGAATAGACAGGTGCTGCAAAACCAAGTCCAGCCAGTCCACAGCGTTTCAAGAAATTTCGACGTGACATGGCAGGCTTTTACTCGTAGAGGAATGCATGTTGACGCAGCAAATAAGTCACCACAGCCCGCCAAGCGCGAACGCTGTAATGAGGATCGTCGACTCGGAAGTCTTCTCGACCGCCACAGAAATAGGTCTCGCGCGGCTCGAAACTTGGAAGTGCCTTTGCCTCGTCGATGATTCCGCTAAAGAGCTCGAAGACGCGGTCGACCTCGGGATGCTCCAGGGGCAGATCAACACCGAGGATTCTCTCTTGGAGAGAGACGATGGTTTCGCGAATAGTTCGATTGGAGGCTTCGTCGCCCGGGACGACCGATGGTTCGATTTGGGAAAAGAGTCTTCGTTCCGCAGTCGGGCGATGGAAGTCGAGCCCTACATTTTGGCAAGCCACATCGTTGGCCATGATTCGCTGGATCGCACCCATCGCACCGCTAGGGTCGGTATTGCGTTCCGTCACGGTAATCGAGTCGATTCCACCGTAGAGGATCTTGTACTCTTCCTGAAATCGGCCCCAGGGCTTCCCAAAGATCGCTTGGATTTTTCGATCCAGCTGTTCGGGTGTGATCAATCGAACAACCCCCACATCCTCGAGTTCGGCGGCCCGATGCGGATCGTCGTTGGTCGAGGAGGTAGCATCGGCGCGGTAAAAATCCGTAGTTACCAGGGCTTTAAACGCTTCTTTGAGATTGAAGTCGGATTCCTTGAGTCGGGCTGCGATCTGGCGAATCATTTTCCTTTGCTCGATGAACGCTCTGCGCTTGGGCCCGAAATTGGGATCCTCGATGTCTTCGGGGGGCTGAAGCACTTTCCGCCCGACCAAGATCGAGTAGACGTGTTCGACCATAGCGATAGGAAAGCGAGGGTCTTTGACCGTTCGTTCCGCAAGCCACTGTGGGGCCCTCCAGCGTTCATCGGCCGGCAGTAGTTCTCCCTCGAAGCCGGCGGGAAACATGTCTTGATACCATCCTTCTTTTCGCGGCCCAAGTTCACCTTGAAAGTTGAAATCCTGAAAAATTCCAGCGACCGGATCGATGGTCTTGTGGCAGACCACGCAATCAGCCGCCTGCATCGTCGGGGTTTCGAATTTGGCGGCAACTGCCGTAGCGTCTGAGGAGCGAGGAGCAAGCTGCATGATGTCGATGCCTAAGAAATGCTGATAGAACATCCTTGCTCGCAAGCGATTGCGGTTGGTCTCTGTCGAGGGGTAGCGTCGCAGATAATGGAACATGCTCAGGAAGCCCGCGTGCGGATACCAATCGGTCCTGGATTCCTGGACCTTTCCATCGCGACCCTTCAGAGCGTGCAGGCGAGCCGGGATGTACTCGAAGGGGTCATCGCTGTTTCGAAACTGATCTTTGATCTCTTCGAAGATGCCGTAACCACGCGCGGTATAGGGGCTGACCATGATGTAATCGGCGGTTACCAGCTCTGAGAATGACTTTTCGTTGCGAACGATGTAGGCAATCAATTCCAAAGGTTCCCGCAGAAGGGCATCGCGATACACATCGGCTAGCTTCCAACCGGCCCGTTCCCGTTCGGCTTCAGGCAGATGGCTGAAATCGTGCGTCTGATACCATAAGCGTGTTTTCTCAAAGTGATCGTAGGACAGAAGCGTTTCAGCGTTGTCTTCGATTCCGACGGTCAGGAAGATATCGTTGAATCCCTCTTTCAATCTCACATAGAAAGCATCCTCGCGAAGGATCGAATCGAGGATTGGGTTCAGAGCCCCAAGGCCTTCTTGTTCGACGGCTTTGGATTCCTCGGGTGTGGGGAGTCGACCAACCAGGGAGAGGGTGACGCGTCGCAATAATCGCGACTCAGAGAGCATGGTGATTCCATCGAAAAAGGGGGCTTGCTCGTAGGAGTCACTTGCATCGTGAGAAGTTACTGGATCGGCTGGCTCGAGCACTTGGGCGACGAAGCGTTCGAGGATTCGAAATCCTGCCGAGTCCGGTTGGAGGATTTGGCCACCGCCGTGTTCGAGACCACCGACGACTTTCTGCAATAGGATCGACTCTCGGCCAGAAGTTTTCGTCGCGATCTTGCGCATCGCACTTTGGTTGCGAGCCAAGGTATCGGGATCGTAGAGGCCGTCGATCGAGGCTTCTAGAAGAAATTCGCTATCTTTTGCTTCGCCTTGCAGGTGGTGGCATCGGATACACGTCCGTTCTGCGACCTTGGCCCAAACTCCGGCTTCGAATGCAAGCATCTCGGGCGGCGATTGGCTGGGCGGCGATTGGCCGCTTACCGGATTGCCAAGGTTGAGCACCGGAAGCAGGCCCAAGAGCCAACACGGCAGGAAGGCACGATTCTGAGGACTCAGGGGATTCAGAGATACGAGTGGTTGGATTGGATTGCCCACGGTCGCGATCCGTTCGGTTCGGGTTGGCCTTGAGGAGTTTCCTTGGACGGAGATGTTCGAACTTAGATCGTACTCGCAGTATCTTCCGATATCTACCGGCTATCTACCGGCAGAGGTATAGTATGGGTAGGGATCCACAGGGTCCGCGACGAGAATAACGCCCCGAAAGTACTGCAAAGAAACAAAGGCTAAGTCCACTTGAAGTTCGGCTTTCGCAGACCATCGCTGAAGAAAAGGATTGCGGCACGCACGTCGGTCCGACGGGCGATCCGTCATCGTTTTGGGCTCAAAGCGCCCAGGGGCTGGGGATGGCTGACAAACCCCAAAAAGGCAGCTTATAACCGCGTTTACAACCGAACCACTCGCGGTTGTTTGGTATTGGTGATGGCTCTGGCCGCTGGGATCGTTTCGCCCTTGGCGCTGTTGGCGTTTTGGTGGAGTGGAAGTGGTTGAATCGTTTAGGGCTGGGGCTCTTCGGAGGTTGTCGATTCAAGCTTGCTATGGCCGATACGAAAAATTTTGATCGTGTCGCGTGCGCTATCTGAGGTTGCGGCCAGAGACCTACCGTCGGAGGAAAATTCTATGTTCTTCTGATAGAAGACCGACTCTGCATCGGCGTATGCGATCAGTTCTGCTCGATCGAAATCGAAGAGAGCTACTTTGCCTCGCATCCCGACGGCAACCCAGTTTTCCTGAGGGTGGAATTTCAACGCATAAGCCATGTCGCCGCGTGGAAGTTTGATCGACTTTCGAGAGGTGCGTTGGGCCAAGTCCGTCAGATGGAGCGTATTGAAGTCGGCGATGACAAGCCGCTTGCCCGAACGGCTAAAGCAAGCGAGATTTGCGGATTTTATGCCTAGATCATCGGATTCGGAAACTTCCCCATCGCGCAAAGAAAAACGTATCCAACGCGCCCCATCGGTCGCCATCGCTTCATCGCCAGAACTGGGAAGCCAAACGGCACAGACCTCTTTTTGGAATTGCTGCATCAACCTCGGTTGGGATTTCTGGAGTCCGAAGGGTTGCCAAGCGACGGTCCCTTTGCGGCTAGCACCGATGAAGAAACCGAATTTCGGGCTGGTCGCCAAGGTAACGATTTCGCTATCGAACCGGAAAAATTCCTGTTCATTGAGCAGGCTTCCGTCGGGGGATACTTGCCAAGCGAAGGTTTTGCCCGAGTAACCGCCGGCGACTAGTTGATCGCCCTGGGCACTGAAGGCAACTGCGGTAACCTGACCGGCTTGCAAGAGCGGATAAGGCTCGCCGATGGGCTTCCCGGTGGCGACCTCGAAGAGGGCAAGCTTGTCATCCATCTTGCCTGCAGCAAGCCATTTGGCATCCGGACTCAGCGCGATCGAGGTGGTGCCCCAAGACGTATTTTCGATCGCTCCAGAAAGCTCAACGGAAATCTTGTTGGCGAAGTCGATCTTCGGCTTGGACCGACTCGGCTTGGAGCGACCCGGCGCAGCGGCTTCTGGCGCAGGGACTATCGGCGCAGGGACTACCGGCGCAGGGGGCGTTGTAACTGAGAGATCGCCTCGCGCAGGTGACTCCAATGGTGGGGTCGGTTGTGGCTCGAAAGGATCGGAACTGGGGAGACTGTAACTGGGGAGACCGGGGACCGTTTTTGACATATCTCGAACGGTTGAGTCCGTGGCGATCTTGGCTTTGAAAAACTCCAGCAGGTCCTCTTTATCGCCGGTGCGGAACGCAGTGACCGAATCCTCCGTTGAAGCGGGTGCAGTACCTAGCAGGATATCTCCGTAGGTCAGAACGCCTCGAAGGCCGACACCAAGCTTCGCTTCACCCTTGAAATGCCCGGCGGTGGTCGATTGGGCAACGAGCCATGAGAGCTGGGCGAGGGTTTTTTTCGCGTCGCTGGTGAACTTGCGATACGACGGGACATGGACCAGGAATAGGACGCGATCCGGGTGCAGTTCGCAGAACGTCAGGTACTCACCATCGGATAGCTGGAGCAACGGTTTGCGGCCCTTGGTAAAAACTTCGTCGCTCAATTCCCTGATACGCTCCGAGAAGAGTTTCGCCATCTCAATGGCTTCGGGGCTATTGCCTCGGCCTGCGGGCTGGTCCCGTTTGCTTGCGATCTGATACTCGGCATTTTTGAAGGATTCGTTTGGGGAGTCCGAGGCGCGGAAGGTCTCTGGATTGCCCTGAGGATCGGCAATCGCTCCGATCGAATCCTCCACAAGGTCGTTGCCTGCGAACTGCCGAGGCCTCAAAAGCGAACTTAAACCGATGGCAGAAGATAGAATCAAGGCAGGGTAACCCAGTCCGAGTGCGGCAATCGCGAGGGATCGGCCGTCGACGTTGGGATGGTTCTTACGAATATCGCGCAGGGCGACGTGCCCTAAAGCGATTGCGCAAATCGCATTCGGGATCGAGATGCGCGCAATGCAAAAGGTAAGTAGAGAAAAAAGACCGCAGAGCATGCCGACAAGCGCTTGACGCGATAGTCGAACGGGCTGATTCGATTGGCCGAGATAAGAATCGATGGGGATGATACTCTGACAAGCTTGGCATCGAATGAAATCTCGTGATGAGGAGATCGGAAGGATGGGGATGAAGAAGAATGACATCCAGCTTCTTTGTCGAACATGCTTTCGCTGAGTTGTCTTTTTGCATACTGGACAGTCGAATGCATCAGAGTTTATAAGGGTTTCGCGAGGTCCCCATCCGAAGATAAACATAGCAAATCGCCCTTGAATGACTCAGCCAACCGGCGCACCTACCTTGAAGTTTCGTTAAGCTATTTTAGCATGGCATCGATTAGCGGACGACCGAGAAGGCCAACCGTTGGAGCTCGATGGCCAAGTCGACCTCCTGGATGATCGTCTTGCTGTGGACCGAAGGTTGTACGGCGATCGGCGCGAAATTGAGAATTCCGGGGATGCCTGCTGCTTCGATCGCAAAGACCACCGACTGGGCCGCATCTGCCGGTACGGCCAGGATGGCAAGGTCGATCGCATGGAGTTTCGCAAAGGTCCCGAGCTGATCGAGGCTTTGGATCTTCAATTGCCCGATAGGTTTTCCTATCTTTTCGGCATCGGTGTCGAAGGCTCCGAGCAGATCGAAGCCTTGCTCTTGGAATCCGCGATAACCGCTGAGGGCTCGGCCAAGGTTCCCGACTCCGACGAGAATGACTTTCCAAATCCGATCGGTGCCGAGGATCGATTGGATGCTCTGGATCAAATCCTCGACTTGGTAGCCGACACCTCGCTGCCCTACGGTCCCGAGGCATGAAATATCGCGTCGGACTTGGGAGTCGTTTAACCCCAGACGTTCGGCGATGGCCCGACTCTGAATATTCGCCAAACCAGAGCGCTGCATTTGCTGCAGTTCGCGGAGATAGAATGCCAGCCGAGTCACGGTCGCTTTCGGGATCTGCTGACGCGGCTTGGTCATTCTAAGTTCGATCGCTCAGTTGGCTTCCGTGTTGCGGAACGATTCCGGAGCGATTTGCTTGAGGAACTCGGCGCACTTATCGACCGCATAGAGGATCTGTTGATTCGAGTGGGTCGAGTTGATGAAGAATCGCAGGCGAGCTGCGGATTCTTCGACGGCCGGATAGAGGATCGGCTGGACGTTGATCCCCGAATCGATCATGCGGCGCGAGAGCTGCAGGGCATGGAGCGAGTTTCCGGTGATCACAGGGATCACAGGGGTTTCGTTCGAGTTGCCTGTGTTGAGTCCCCGTTTTTTCGCCTCCGTCAAAAACAGCCGTGCGGCTTCCTTGAGTCGCGTCACTCGGGACGGATCCTTGCGCAGGGCTTGGATCGAGGCGATCGCAGCGGCGGTATTGGGTGGCGAGAGCCCGACGCTGAAGACGAACCCAGGGGTGGTGTACTTGAGGTACTCGATCAGCTCGGCTCGGCCCGCGATGTATCCGCCGCAGGATCCAAAGGACTTGCTGAGGGTTCCCATCCAGATGTCGACGTCGTTGGGGTTAACCCCGAAGTGTTCGGAGATGCCCCGTCCGGTCTTGCCCATCGTTCCGATCGAGTGGGCTTCGTCGACCATCAACCAGCACTGGTGTTTCTTGCAAACATCGATGAACTTTGGCAGGACGGGAAAGTCGCCGTCCATGCTGTAGACCCCTTCGACGATCACCAGGACGCGTCGATGGCGTTTGCGCTGTTCGAGCAGGATCGCATCGAGGGCTTCGTAGTTGTTGTGGGGGAAGGGTCGCCGACGGCTTCCCGAGAGGATCGCTCCCTGGACGATGCTGTTGTGCGAGAGCGAATCGTGGAGGATCAGGTCCTGCTGGCCCACAAGGTGCCCGATGACCGATTCGTTGGTCGAGTGCCCGCCGACCATGACGATCGAGTCTTGCACACCGATCCAGTCGGCGATCTCTTTTTCGAGCTGGCGGTGGATGTCTTTCTCGCCGCTGACGAGCCGCGAGGCCGAGACGCTCGTGCCGTACTTTTTGGTCGCCTCGATGACCGCTTGGGTCACGTCCGGATCACCGCTCATTCCCAAGTAGTTGTAGCTTGCAAAGCTGATGCG
>Ga0315901_10007849_pt1 | contig 12529 bp, 9 predicted proteins | sample LakEriMetagenome_10_FD_203761 | JGI IMG/M metagenome (GOLD analysis project Ga0315901, IMG submission 203761) | Freshwater fungal communities from buoy surface, Lake Erie, Ohio, United States - Buoy 2 MA116 | ecosystem: Environmental > Aquatic > Freshwater > Lake | place: USA: Lake Erie, Ohio... | reverse complement strand
CGCGACGCAGCCAGGGCATGGCCGCGTAGACGCCGAGCATCAGGAGGTAGACGGATCCGGAAACGGGATCGCGGCTGGCAAGCCAGGCGGCGAGGTCGCGCCCGGCGAGGATCACGCCCAGGAGCAACTCGGCGCCCAGCAGCAGCGCAAGCGCGAGCGCACCCACCCATGGCCAGGCGGTCGCACCGATGGCAGTACCGAAACGCCTGACCACGTACCCCGCCGCGAGATAGAGGGCCACGAACATGAAGGGCATCTCGAGGAGTTCGGCGTGGCGCTCGCCCAGCCGGGGCACGAGCAAGGGAACCCGCACGGCGCCCAGCGCGAAACCCGCCGCGAAGACAAGTCCGAAGTAGGCGAGCGCCGCGCGAATCGCCGCGCCGCGAGGCCGGTGCGATGCAGGCACGCGCGCCAGCGGCTCAGGCGGTCTGCCCGCAACCGTGCGCCTTCAGGACCCGCTCGCGGGAAGCCGGATGCCTGGCCAACGCGGCCGCCGGGCGCCGGGGTCGTGCGACCAGCTCGCCGCCGCAGTTGGGGCACCTGCCGGCGAGCACGCCGTCGGCACAGGTGGCGCAGAAGGTGCACTCGAAGGAGCAGATGCGGGCGTGGGGAGCGTCGGGCGGCAGATCGCGATCGCAGCACTCGCAGTTGGGTCGCAGCTGTAGCATCCTGAGGCCTCCTTCCCTCGCGCCGAGTGTACGCCGGCCACCGGCCCGGCCGATACCCTGTCCGCAGCCCTCACACCCCCGGAGACCACCCATGCCCAAGTCCTCCCGCCCCTGGCAGCCAAGCGCCGAGCAGATGGCGCTGTGGCCAGCCGTCTCCGGCAACACCATCAACGGCCTTGGCGAGGCCGCCGCCCGCCGGCCCAGCCCGATCTACTGGCACGCGCCGGAGGCCACGCCACACGGGCCGCTGCAGCGCTGGTTCCAGCAGCACAACGCCGGCGGCGAGCTGCTGGCCCGCGCCCGCGCCGCCCGGCAGGCGGTCATCGACGCGCCGCTCGGTCCGCTCGCGCCCGAACAGGCCTCGCTGACCGAGGCGCAGTGGACGGCCGGCGTGCGCGAGGCCGCGCTGGCCGGCGGCGCCGACATCGTCGGCGTGGCCCGGATGCGGCCCGAGTGGATCTTCGAGGGCCACGCAGTGGCCGAGCGCTTCATCGTGATGATCGGTGTGGCCCACGACTGGGAGCGGATGAAGACCGCGCCCGAGGAGCCCTCCTTCGCCGAGGTGGTCACCCAGTACGCCCGCGGCAACCGCGCCGCGAAGGCCGCCGCCACCTGGCTGCGCGCCCGCGGCATCGAGGCCAAGCCCCACGGCGGACCGATGGCCGGCCCGGTGTCGCTGGTGCCGGCGGCGCTCGCCTGCGGCTTCGGCGAACTCGGCAAGCACGGGTCGATCATCCACCGCAGGCTGGGCTCGAGCTTCCGGCTGGCCTCGGTGCTGACCGACGCGCCGCTGATCGCCGACGCGCCCGACGTCTTCGGCGCGGACGACTTCTGCGCCCGCTGCCGGGTCTGCGAGGACGCCTGCCCGCCGGAGGCGATCGCGCCCGACAGGCAGCTGGTGCGCGGCGAGATGCGCTGGTACGTGGACTTCGACCGCTGCCTGCCCTACTTCAACGAGCACGGCGGCTGCGGCATCTGCCTGGCGGTGTGCCCGTGGAGCCGACCGGGGGTGGCCGACACGCTGCTCGCGAAGATGGCGCGCCGGCGCGATGCCGATGCGCCGAGCAGCGAGGCAACCGATCAGGCGACCGCGAATCCCTCGTAGCCGCGCGCGACCACCTCGTCGCAGCGCTTCACGTAGTCGGGAAAGCCGATCAGCGGCATGAACACCCGGGTCTTGCCCGGCACGTTGGCGCCGAGGTACCAGGAGTTGCAGTGCGGATACAAGGTTGTGTCCGCAACCGCATTGACATGGCCGACCCAGGCCTCCTGCGCCTGCGGCGTGGCCTCGATGGTGCGCCGGCCCTGCGCGCGCAGCCAGGCCATGCAGCCGGCGATCCAGTTCACGTGCTGTTCGATCGAGACGATCATGTTGGTGAGCACCGACGGGCTGCCCGGCCCCGACACCGTGAACAGGTTGGGGAAGCCCGCGACGTTCAGGCCGAGGTAGGTGCGCGGGCCCGCCGCCCACGCGTCGCGCAGCGACACGCCGTCGCGGCCGCGCACGTCGATGCGCAGCAGCGTGCCGGTCATGGCGTCGAAGCCGGTGGCGAAGACGATCGCGTCGACCTCGAACTCGCGGCCGGCGGCCTTCACGCCGCGCGGCGTGATCGCCTCGATGCCGCCGGGGCGGATGTCGATCAGGTGCACATGCGGCTGGTTGAAGGTCTCGAAGTAGCCGGTGTCCACGCACATGCGCTTGCAGCCCAGCACCTGGGTGGGGCACAGCAGTTCGGCGGTGGCCGGATCCTTGACGATCTCGCGGATGCGCTCGCGGACCCAGTCGGCAGCGATCTCGTTGGCGTTCGGGTTGATCATGAGGTCGGCGAAGGCACCCTGGAAGCCCAGCCCGCCACGGTTCCAGCGCTCGGCGAAGGCGCGGTCGCGCTCCTCGTCGCTGGCGCTGAAGATCGAGACCTCGCTGCGCGGGAAGGCCGAGCCGAAGGCGCCCATCATCTGGCTGTTGCGCGCGCGAAAGGCCTGGTACTCGGCCTTGATGCGCGCCTCGTAGCCGGGGTCGAGCGGCGCGTTGCGGGCCGGCACCGAGTAGTTGGCGGTGCGCTGGAACACCCACAGCTCGCTGGCCTGCTTTGCGATGATCGGGATCGACTGGATCGCGGACGAACCGGTGCCGATGACCGCGACCCGCTTGCCGCTGAAGTCGACCGGCTCGTGCGGCCACTCGCCGGTGTGGTACGTGGGCCCGGTGAAGGTCTCGAGGCCCGGGAACGCGGGCTTGTTGGTCGAGGACAGGCAGCCGGTGGCCATCACGACGAACCGGCCGCTGACCTGATCGCCGCGGTCGGTGGTCACGTTCCAGCGCGCGCCGGCCTCGTCGAAGTGGGCGGCGGTCACGCGAGTCGAGAAACGGATGTCGCGGCGCAGGTCGTAGCGGTCGGCGACATGGTTGGCGTACTTCAGGATCTCGGGCTGCGGCGCGAAACGCTCCGACCAGTGCCACTGCTGCTGCAGCGTGTCGTCGAACTGATAGGAGTACTCCATGCTCTCGACGTCGCAGCGCGCGCCGGGGTAGCGGTTCCAGTACCAGGTGCCGCCCACCCCGTCGCCGGCCTCGAAAACCACCGCGCGCAGGCCCTGGCCGCGGGCCCGGTGCAGCATGTACATGCCGGCAAACCCGGCTCCGACGATGACGACGTCGAATTCGTTGGCGGAGCCGGCAGCTGCCGGCGCGGGGCGCTCGGTGGGGGCGTTCATCAGGGGCCTGCGTCGGAGGATGCGGGGAAGAGCCAAGCATACGCCGCCAGCCGACGGCTCCGACGATAGCCCCACCGAAGGCGGAATGGTCGCCGGGGCAGCGCTGACCGGACTCAACGCATGAGCTCGGTGCACTCGCCAGACTGATGGTGCGGCCGCTCGGCCCGGCGACCGCTGCGTCGGGGGGCAGGCCTTGCCCGGCATGCCCGCTTTCGACCGCTGGCGGATCGATCCCGCCGACCTGCACCGCCGCTGCGACCCCGAGACCCTGCCCTGCGCGACCTCGGACGATCTCGCCGATGTCGACACCGCGCTGGGTCAGGCGCGCGCGGTCGAGGCGATCCGTTTCGGCCTGGCGATGCCGCGCCACGGACACAACCTTTTCGCGATGGGGCCACCCGGTCTGGGCCAGCGCGCGCTGCTCGAGCGGCTGCTGCGCGAAGCCGCTGCTTCGCGCCCGGCACCGGGTGATGCCTGCTACGTCTTCAACTTCGCGACCGCGCACCGGCCGACGCTGCTGCGCCTGCCCACCGGCCGGGCTCGCGCCCTGCGCCGCGACATGGCAAGGCTGGTGGAGGACCTGCGTGCCGGCATCCCGGCGGCCTTCGAGGCCGACGACTACAGGCACCGCCGCGAGACCCTCGAGAACGCGCTGGTCGCGCGGCAGGATCAGGCCATCGGCGAGATCGGCGACCGGGCGCGCAGCCAGGGCGTGGCGCTGCTGCGCACGCCGGGCGGATTCGGCTTCGCCCCGCTGTCGGGCGACAGCGTGATGCCACCCACCGAGTACCAGCAACTGCCCGAGGCCCGCCGCCGCCCGCTGCAGGAGGCGATCGCGCACCTGCAGCAGGAACTCGAGGCGGTGATCGAGGTGATCCCGCAGTGGCGCCGGCAGACGCAGCGCGAGCTGCGCGAACTCAACCGCCAGGTCACCCAGCAGGTGGTGGTGAGCCTGTTCGCGGAAGTTCGCGAGGCCTGGGCGGCCACCCCCGCGGTGCTCGCGCATCTCGATGCGGTGCGCGACGACGTGCTCGACCACGCCGAGGCCTTCCAGGTGCCTCGCGACGGCGACAACCCGGCGCTCGCGGCGGCCGCCATGGCGCGCGGCGAACCGGCCGAGGCGCTGAGCGCACGCTACTCGGTGAACGTGCTCGTGCACCACGGCGAGGGCGGCGGCGCGCCGGTGGTCGTCGAGGATCACCCGACGCACGACAACCTGGTCGGGCGCATCGAGCACGAGTCGCAGATGGGCATGATGATCACCGACTTCACGCTGATCCGCGGCGGCGCGCTGCACCGGGCCAACGGCGGCTATCTGGTGATCGATGCGCTGCGCCTGCTCACGCAGCCACTCGCCTGGGAGGCGCTCAAGCGGGCCTTGCGCGCCGGCGAGATCCGCACCGAGTCGCTGGCGCAGGCCCTAGGCCTGATCAGCACCGTCTCGCTCGCCCCGGAGCCGGTACCACTCGATCTGAAGGTGGTGCTGGTCGGCGAGCGCCGGCTCTACTACCTGCTGCACGCGCTCGACCCCGATTTCGCCGAGCTCTTCAAGGTGGTCGTCGACTTCGAGGAAGACATGCGGCGCGGCCCCGCGGCCGACGCGGACTATGCCCGACTCCTCGCCACGCTCGCGCGGCGCGAAGCGCTGCGTCCGATCGAGCGGGCCGGGCTCGCACGGCTGGTCGAGGAAGCCTCGCGCCTCGCGGCCGACTCGGGCCGGCTGTCGCTCGAGGTCGCCAGGCTGGCCGATCTGATGCTCGAGGCCGACCAGGCCTCGGCGGCCGAGGGCGCGGCGGTGACCGCCGCGGCGCATGTCGAGGCCGCCATCGAGGCGAGGATCCGCCGGGGCGCACGGCTGCGCGAGCGGCTGCGCGAGCAGGCGCTCGAGGGGCGGCTGCTGATCGACACCGGAGGCGAGCGTGTCGGACAGATCAACGGACTGTCGGTGCTGCGGCTCGGCGGCGACGACTTCGGCACGCCGGTGCGAATCACGGCAAGCGTTCGGCTGGGCACCGGCGGGGTGCTCGACATCGAACGCGAGGCGCGGCTGGGCGGGCCGCTGCACGCCAAGGGGGTGCTGATCCTCGGTGGCTACCTGGCCGGCCGCTACTGCCCCGACCGGCCGCTGTCGCTCGCCGCGCGGCTGGTCTTCGAGCAGAGCTACGGTGCGGTCGACGGCGACAGTGCCTCGCTCGCCGAGCTCTGCGCGCTGCTGTCGGCGATCGCGCGGGTGCCGCTGCACCAGAGACTGGCGGTGACCGGCTCGGTCAGCCAGCACGGCGACGTGCAGGCCGTGGGCGGCGTCAACGAGAAGATCGAGGGCTTCTACCGGCTGTGCCGCGATCGCGGACTCGACGGCACCCAGGGGGTGATCGTACCGGCGGCCAACCGCGCCGACCTGATGCTCGAGCGGGGGCTGCGCGAGGCAGCGCTCGCGGGTCGCTTCGCGGTGCATGCGGTGAGGACGATCGACGAGGCGGTCGAGCTGCTCGCGGGCATGCCGGCCGGCGCACGCGGCGCGAGCGGGGCCTTTACACCGGGCAGCGTGAACGCGCGGGTGGAGGCGCGACTGCTGCGCCTGGCGGAGCGGGCACGCGCAGCCGCACGCGCCATGCCGCATGGCGCGCGGCCCGGGCATCGGGGCAATCAGGGCATCCGCTGAGTCCCTGGCCGCAGCCTGCGCACGTCTCGTCGGACGCGCGGCTTGAGCCGCCGCAGGGCATGAGCGGCAGCACGCGGGCATCGTCACGCCTTCGCAATGCCCATCGGCGAGTCTGCCGCATCGCCCGGAAGCGCCGGGCGTCGGCACCGCGCCGCGAGCCAGGACCCTTCTCCCGACGCCCTCATGCATCCCCCGACACTGCCCCCCGCCGCCACGCGGCTGCTCGCCATCTCGGCCGCCTGGTTGCGGCGCCTGCCCGCCAGCACGGCGCCTGCCGCCACCCGCCGGATCGACGAAGCGCGCGATGCCGCGCCACTCGACGAGGACGACGCGCTGGTCGACGAAGCCCATGGCGACGACGGCCCTCTGCCGCCCCGTCCGCTGCGCCTGCATCGCGCGCGGCTGCGGGCGCTGTGGCTCGCAAAGGGCGAGGCGCGCGACGCCGCAACCACCTGAGGCGTCACCCTCGGTACACCGCTTGCGTCTGCGCGCGCTCAGCGCGCCACCGGCGAACCGCCGCGAGAATCCGATTGACCCCGGAGACATGCATGCGGGAAACGCTGTTCATTCGCAAGCGCGCGCAGGATCTGCGCGTGCCGCCTCATCTTGCCGACTATGCCCAGGAGCGTCGCAGCTTCAGCTGGGCGGGTGCGGCACATGCCCTGCAGGGCCTGCCAGGCGGCGGGCTGAACCTCGCGCACGAGGCGGTCGACCGTCACGCGGACGGTGCGCTGGCCGGCCGCGCGGCGCTGCGGGTGCTCGGTCGCGGACGAGCGCCGGTCGCGCTCACCTACACGGAGCTCGCCCGCGCGAGCAACCGCTTCGCCTGCGTGCTTCGCCAGCTCGGCATCCAGCAGGGCGAACGCGTGTTCGTGCTGACGGGCGCATCGCCGGTCTTCGCGATCGCGGTGCTCGGCGCGCTGAAGGCCGGTGCGGTCGCCGCGCCACTTGCCGCAGCCCTCGGGCCCGAGCCGGTGGCCACACGGGTCAATCTCGGCCAGGGCCGGGTGCTCGTCACCACCGCGACCCTGCATCAGCGCACGGTGCGTGCCTGGCGCTCGCGCATGCCGGGCTTGCGCCACGTGCTGGTCGCACCCGACGGCACGATCGGCAACGGGGGCCTGGCGCCCGGCAACCCGGAGCCGGGCACGCTCGACCTGCCTGCCCTGATGGCGGGCGCGCGCGACGAGCGCCCGCCGGTGTCCACCACGGTGCGCGACCCGGCGCTGCTGCACTTCACGAGCGGCACCACCGGTACGCCCAAGGGTGCGCTGCTGATCCACGCCGCGGCGGTCGGGCTGCATGCGAGCGCCCGCTACGCGCTCGACCTGCACGAGCAGGACCGGCTGTGGTGCACCGCCGACCCTGGTACGCCGACCGGAACCGCCTACGGTCTGCTCGCACCGCTGCTGCACGGCGTGACCTCCGTGCTCGATGCCGAGCCCTTCGACGCCGAGCGCTGCTACGACGTGCTCGAGGGCGAGCGGGTCAGCGTCTGGCTGACCTCGCCGGCGGCGCTGCGTACGCTGATGCGTAGCCCGGCGGCGGCGGCGCCGCTGCGCCGGCTGCCCGCGCTGCGCCATGTCGCCAGCACCGGCGAACCGCTCAGCCCTGGCGCGGTGTGGTGGTGTGCCGAGAACCTCGGCGTGCCGGCGCACGATGTCTGGTCACAGACCGAGACCGGATCGATCATGATTGCCAACACGCCGGCGTTCGAGATTCGCCCGGGGTCGATGGGGCGACCCCTGCCCGGCGTGCAGGCTGCGGTGGTCGAGCGTCTGGCAGACTGCCGCGCCGACGGCCGACCGCTGATCCGGGTGCTCGACACCCCGGGCGAGGACGGTGAACTCGCGCTGCGCGCCGGCTGGCCGGCGATGTTCCGTGCCTACCTGGACGACGAGGCCCAGTACCGGCGAAGTTTCGCCGAAGGTTGGTATCTCACCGGCGATCTGGTGCGACGCGACGCCGATGACTACTTCTGGTTCCTCGGTCGGCGCGACGATGCGATCGGCACCGCGGACCAGCGCATCGGTCCCTTCGAGATCGAGAGCTCGCTGATGGCGCACGAGGCGGTGGCCGAGGCAGGGGTGATCGGCGTGCCGGATGCGCGCGGCGGCCAGATGGTCAAGGCCTTCGTCTGCCTGAAACCCGGTCACGAGCCAAGCGAGGCGCTGCGCGAGGCCCTGCTCGCCCACGCCCGCCGGCGGCTCGGCGAAGCGACCGCACCGCGCTCGATCGACTTCCTGCAGGCGTTGCCACGCACCCGCAGCGGCACGCTGATGCGTCGGCTGCTGCGCGCGCGCGAGCTCGGACTGCCGGAGGGCGACACCTCGACGCTGGCGCTGAACGCCGGCTGAGGGGAGGGCCTCAGGCCAGACGACGCAGCGTGCGCCAGAGGGCTACCGTCTCGCTGCCGCCGAGTTCGCGTGCCGATTGCACCGCGGTGTTCACCAGCACCAGCTGGCGGGCGGGATCGACGAAGAGCGCCTGGCCGTGCTCGCCCAGCAGGGCAAAGCTGCCGTCGTCATCGGCGAAGATCCAGGTCTGGTAGCCGTAACCGTAACCCCGCCCGGTCTGCCGAAGCGCCACCTGCGTGCGCGTCGCTTCCCGCAGCCACGCGGCCGGAATCGTCTGCCGCCCACCCAGCGCACCCCGGTTGGCAAGCAGCATGCCCAAACGCGCCCAGTCCCGCAGCACGGCATTGAAGCCGGTGAAGCCGAGCTCCTGTCCGCTGCGGTCCACCAGCCATGAGGCATCGGCCTCGGCGCCCATCGGCTTCCAGATGCGCTCGGCGAAGTAGTCCGACAGCGGCCTGCGCAGCGCCGAGCGCAGCACCCACGCGAGCATGAAGCTGTCGCCTGCCGAGTAGGCCCAGCGCTCGCCGGGCGCCGCCACCTGACGCCCACGCAGCGCCGGCAGACCCGGGGCGCCGATCTCGGACGCCGAGCCGAGCGTGGCCCGGGTTAGGCGCGCGACATCATCGCCCTCGTCCTCGCCGGCGCGCACCCCGGAGCGCAGGGTCAGCAGCGCCCGCAACGGGACCGCCCCCCAGGCGCTGCCGGCCAGCGATGGCGCATAGGCCTGCGCCGGATCGTCGAGCGCACGGATCCGGCCCTCGTCGAGCGCGACACCGACCATCATCCCCACCAGCGTGCGCGCCATGCCGAAGGAGGTGAAACGCTGGGTGTCGCGGCGGTCGTAGCGGTAGCGCTCGACCAGCAGCGCATCGTCGCGCGCCAGCGCGAGGCCGGTCACCGGATTGCGCGCGAGGTAGTCGTCGACCGCGGTGAGCACCGCCGCCGGCGCCCGGGGGCGCTGCCAGGCACGGGCCATGGCGGGCCGCGCCGACATGTTGGCCGGGAAGATCTCGTCGAGTCGAGAGAAGGCATCGACGCGCCGTGACGGCTCGGTCCAGTTGCCACGATCGGCCCGCAGATGCCGGCTGGCGCTCGGCGGAGCGCCCGAGGGCTCGGCCGCCCCACCGCGGGCCCCGGCCGCGCGATCGGCCGGTGCGGAGCGCTCGCCGGCCGCCGCGGTGCGCCGGACCGGGCGCGCCGCAGGCGGTGGTGGCGCAGGCGGCGCAGGTGGCGGCGATGCGCAGCCGGCCACGGCCAGCCCGAGGGCCGTGATCAGTCGCCGCCGTGCGCCATCGGCCCGCGGCTCGGGGTGGGCCGGGAGAAGGTCGGCCACGCGCAGGCGCCGCCGCCCCGGACTCAGGAAAAACCGATCGACAGCAGGTTCTCGACCGGCCTGTAGAGCGCCTCGAGGCAGGCGATCTCGTCGGCCGGCAGCGTGACCTCGGTGGCCGCCACCAGCTGGTCGAGCTGCTCGAGGCGCGACACGCCGACCACCGGTGCGGTGACGCCGGGCTTGGACAGCACCCAGGCGAGTGCCACCTGGGCGGGCGTCAGACCGAGCCGGCCGGCCACCTCGACCACGCGCTCGGCGATCGGGAACACCGCCTCGCCCCGGTACAGGCTGGCCGTGCGCTGCCGGTCGCCGCCCTGCGAGCGCTGCGTGGCGCCACCCTCGAAGCCGCCGCGGTAGGAGCCGGTGAGGATGCCCCGCGCCAGCGGCGACCAGGGCATCAGCGCGACCCCGGTGCTGCGGCAGTACGGGATCATCTCCCGCTCCTCCTCGCGATAGACCAGGTTGTAGTGGTTCTGCATGGAGACGAAAGGCGTCCAGCCGTTCATCTTTGCGGTGAGCTGGAGCTCGGCGAACTGCCACGCGAACATCGACGAGGCGCCCAGGTAGAGCACCTTGCCGGCGCGCACCATGTCGTGCAGCGCCTCCAGCGTCTCCTCGATGGGCACGGCGAGATGGCCAGGCACGCCATGCGGATGGCGATGGATCACCAGCTTGTCGATGTAATCCAGCCCCAGCCGCTCGAGGCAGGCATTCACCCCCTCGATCACATGCTTGCGCGACAGGCCGCCCTGGTTGGCGCCCTTGCCCATCGGCATCGAGATCTTGGTGGCGATCAGGTATTCATCGCGCGGCAGCAGTTCGCGCAGCAACTGCCCGACCACCCGCTCGGTGGCCCCCAGGCCGTAGACGTCGGCGGTGTCGAAATAGAACAGGCCGCGGTCGATCGCCGCCTTGAACAGCGGCCGCGCCTCGTCGATGCCGAGCGTCCAGTCGCCCTGGTGGCCACGACCGGGCTCGCCGAAGTTCATCGTGCCCAGGCACAGGCGGGGTACACGCAGGCCGCAGCGCTGGCCGAGCGGAAGGGTCTTGAGCATGGCCTCGGGCCTCTCTTGAGGGATGGCAGATGTCTGGATGCTAGCAGCGTGGACCGATGCCGTGGAATGATGCGCCGCGGCCTCGCTTGCCCGGCCGCCCCCCCGCTGGCTACAGTCGGCATTCCGGCGCACGCGCGCCTCGGCCGCTGTGCGGCCCCTCCGGAGATTCGGGATGAGCGGATACCTTCGACTGCGCCAGATCGCCCTGGTGGCGCCCGACCTCGAGCGCGCGGTCGCCGACATCGAGACCGTGCTCGGCGTGCGGCTGTGCTTTCGCGACGTCAACGTCGCCAAGTACGGCCTGGTCAACGCGCTCTTTCCGATCGGCACCGACTTCCTCGAGATCGTGACCCCGACACGTGAAGGCACCACCGCGGGGCGATTCATGACCACGACCGCCGGCCGCGGCGGCTACATGGCGATCTTCGACTGCGACGACCCCGAGCGCCGGCGCGAGCACGCGAAGACGCTGGGCATCCGGCTCGCCGCCACGCTCGAGCACCCCGGCTTCTGGGGCACGCAGCTGCACCCCAAGGACTGCCGCGCCACGATGCTCGAGTTCGACCGCAGCGAGGGCAACGAGACGCTGGTGGGCGGCTACCACCCGGCCGGTCCGGACTGGCAGCGCTTCATCAAGACCGACGTGACGCGCGCCCTGCGCGGCATCGAGGTCGAGAGCCCGGATGCCGCCGGCATCGCCGCCCACTGGGCGCGCATCATCGACCGGCCGCTGTCGGCCGACGGCAGGGAGATCGCCTGCGACCACTCTTGGATCCGCTTCGTCGACGCGCCGGCTGGCAGCCGCGAAGTGCTGGCCACGCTGGTGCTCGACGTGGCCGACCCGCAGGCGATGCTGGCCCGTGCGCGCGCCCGCGGTCTGCCGACCAGCGAGCGCGCCTTCGACCTCTACGGGGTCAGCTGCCGGGTGTGCTGAGGGCCGGCGGGCGCACCATCGCCTGCCGCCCGGCGCTCAGGCTCAGGCGGCGAGGGCCGCCTCGCTGACCGGATCGCCGGCCAGCCGGGTGTGCCACATCACCCGCGGCTTGCGCATGTCCCAGGGCGTGGCCCGGTGCAGCAGGCAGCGGTTGTCCCAGATCACGGTGTCGCCCGGGCTCCAGCGATGGTGATACACGCGCGGCGCCTGGCAGGCGAAGTCGACGAGATCGTCGAGCAGGCGCTCGGACTCCTGCGCCGGCAGGCCCGGGATCGCGTGCGCGTGACGGCCGATCAGCAGCGACTTGCGACCGGTCTCGGGATGCACCTTGACCAGCGGGCGGCGCGGCACCGGCCCGTCATGGAAACCGTAGCCGCTGTAGGAACTGCCTTCGGTGTGCGCGTGACCGAGCTTGCTCTGGCTGTAGCGCAGCGAGTGGAAGGCCGACAGGGCCTCGAGCCTTGCCTGGGTGGCGGCGTCGAGCGCATCCCAGGCCGCGCGCATGTCGGCAAAGCCGGTGTCACCGCCCTCGTCGGGCACGACCTCGGCGCTGAAGACCGCGCCCTTGGCCTGCACCGGCATGTAGGTGCTGTCGGCATGCCAGCCCATGTTGCCCTTGAGGACCTTGATGACGTCGTCGTTGTCGGCCTCGGGGCGCACGCTGCCGTCGCGGCGCACGTTGCTGATCGCCGAGATCTCGAACTCCAGCGCACCGAAGCGGCGCCCGAGCGCGATCTGCGCGTCGCGCGACAGGAACTGCCCGGGCAGGATCAGCAGCGCGTGCTCGAGCCAGGCGGCGTGCAGC
>Ga0315901_10007847_pt1 | contig 12529 bp, 6 predicted proteins | sample LakEriMetagenome_10_FD_203761 | JGI IMG/M metagenome (GOLD analysis project Ga0315901, IMG submission 203761) | Freshwater fungal communities from buoy surface, Lake Erie, Ohio, United States - Buoy 2 MA116 | ecosystem: Environmental > Aquatic > Freshwater > Lake | place: USA: Lake Erie, Ohio... | reverse complement strand
GTGGTGTATCTTACACTCGCAAAGATAGCGAAGATAAATCAAGAAAAGTAGGTGTGATTGCCCAAGAAGTTCTCGATATATTACCTGAGGTAGTACAACAAGACGATAGTGGCAACTATAGTGTTGCCTACGGTAATATTGTTGGTGTATTGATTGAGGCAATCAAAGAGTTAAAAGCCGAAATTAACGAACTTAAAAATAATAAATAATGCAATACGTAGTATTAATGCAATTTATTCCTGGAAATGATCAAATTTGGGTTGCAAAATTAAACCCAACTGATCCAGAATATATCTACGATACAGAGCAAGAGGCAGCTGATAAAGCAGCTGAACTACAAGCGGCTGACCCTAGCGGAAGACAATATAAAGCCGCTCCATTAGCTAACATATAAGTTAGCACATCTCCATATTTATTCTCGGCTTACATAAGTCGCAGAAACCCGAGTATATACTCACTAAAAGGGTAACATAAATATGGCAGTTGATATTAAACTCAAACGCAGTAGCGTTCCCGGAAAGATCCCTACTACCTCTTCGTTAGAGCTAGGTGAAATAGCTCTTAATACCTACGATGGTAAAGCCTACATGAAGAAAAAGGTAGGCAACGTTGAATCTATTATTGAAATAGGTACTAGTGGTTCTACTTCTGTTACTGCCTCTTATGCCATAAATGCGGGTACTGCTCAAACTTCTTCATACTCATTCAATGCTGTTTCTGCCTCTTATGCTGTCACTGCAGCCTATGCTTTAAATGCAGGGCAAGGTGTATCAGCAATCTATGTTGCTGATGAAGGTATATTACAAGGCACAGCATCTTACTTTAACTTTATTGGAAATGGTGTTACAGCATCTGTAAGTGCTGGCACAGCATCTATCACTATCACTGGTGGTGGTGGAGGTGGAACTGGAGCATCAGTATTACATACTCAATCATTTGCTGCTACTACATGGTCATTTAATCATAATTTAGGTAGTCAATATGTAAATTATGATGTTTATGATAGCGGGGGAAATGCAATTATTCCTGCTAATGTTGCCGCTACTAATTCAAACTTATTAACAATAAATTTTGCTGTTGCTACATCAGGATATGCTGTGGCAACTATTGGTGGTGCCCAAGGTGTTCAAGGTATACAGGGTGCTCAGGGTACTCAAGGTATTCAGGGTTTAACTGGTATACAAGGTACACAGGGCATTCAAGGTATACAAGGTATCCAGGGTACTCAAGGAACCCAAGGCACTCAAGGTACACAGGGTATACAGGGTACTCAAGGTATTCAAGGTATTCAGGGTGAGCAAGGTCTGCAAGGAACACAAGGTGCTCAGGGAACACAAGGGATTCAAGGTATTCAGGGTACCCAAGGCATTCAAGGAACTCAAGGTACACAAGGAACCCAAGGCATAACTGGTATACAAGGATCACAGGGTGTTCAAGGTATACAAGGTGTACAAGGTACACAGGGCACACAAGGAATTCAAGGTATACAAGGAGAGCAAGGACTACAAGGTACACAAGGCATTCAAGGAACCCAAGGAATACAAGGTATTCAAGGCGAGCAAGGCATTCAGGGTATTCAAGGTACTCAGGGTATCCAAGGTACACAAGGTGTACAGGGTATTCAGGGTATTACTGGAGCTCAAGGTACACAAGGCACTCAAGGCATTCAGGGAACTCAAGGTATTCAAGGCGTACAGGGTATACAAGGACCTCAAGGAACTCAAGGCATTCAAGGTGTTCAAGGAACTCAAGGCACTCAAGGAATTACTGGTGCTCAAGGTATTCAAGGTATACAAGGTATACAAGGCGTACAGGGCACCCAAGGCATTCAAGGTACACAGGGTACCCAGGGTATACAAGGCATACAAGGATCTCAAGGCATACAAGGTGTACAGGGTACTCAAGGTACCCAAGGTACTCAAGGTATTCAAGGTATAGCTGGTAATTCAAACTCATTCTTCAATTACAAAGCAAAAACAACTATCACTACTGGAGATCCACTATCAGGATACTTGTTATGGAATAATGTAACTCAATCTGCAGCTACTCAAATTAATATCAGTGAAACTGATTCTTTAGGAAATAATGTTGATGTATTCTTTGGTACATTAATAAGTGGATCAGTTATTACAATTCAAGATAAAACTTCACATACTAATTATCAAACTTGGACTGTTGGTACAAGTACAGATAATACAACTTATTGGTCTTTACCTGTAACATTAGTTACATCTAGCTATTCATTTAGTAATAATCAGGATGTACTCTTTATTATTGTAACTAAACCAGCTGGTGCTCAAGGTACTCAGGGTACCCAAGGAGCTCAAGGCGTTCAAGGTATACAGGGTATACAAGGACCACAAGGAACTCAAGGTATAACTGGAGCCCAAGGTATTCAAGGTATACAAGGTATACAAGGACCTCAGGGCACTCAGGGAACACAAGGCATACAAGGAACTCAAGGCATACAGGGAGTACAAGGTGTACAAGGTACACAAGGAACTCAAGGAACACAGGGCATACAAGGAACCCAAGGTGTGCAAGGTATTCAAGGTATAACTGGCGCTCAAGGTACTCAGGGAACTCAGGGTATTCAAGGAACACAGGGTATACAAGGTGTAACTGGTATTCAAGGAACTCAAGGTACTCAAGGCATACAAGGAATTACTGGAGCACAAGGTGCTCAAGGCATAACTGGTATCCAAGGTACTCAAGGAATCCAGGGTATACAGGGTACTCAAGGTATTCAAGGAACACAGGGTGTACAAGGGGTACAAGGTATCCAAGGTACACAGGGTACTCAAGGTGTACAGGGTACCCAAGGAACTCAAGGCACCCAAGGAATTCAAGGTGTACAAGGTACTCAGGGTACCCAGGGAACCCAAGGCATTCAAGGAACTCAGGGCACACAAGGAACTCAAGGCATTCAAGGAGTACAGGGTACTCAAGGAACTCAGGGTACACAAGGTATCCAGGGTATTCAGGGTAGTGCTGCAAACTCTATCTCAAATAATGTTAACAACTATGTAGTTACAGCTACAGGAAATGGAGCTACACCTTTTAACGGTGAGGCTAATCTACAGTTTGATGGCTCTACTCTATCATTAACAGGATCCTTAGTACAATCAGGTTCTTCAGTAGCTGCCTCTTTAAGAGGAAGTGGATCAGGAGTATTTTCAGTAGACGGAACACTAGGAAGATTATTCCAAGTAGACGATACATTATCAGGATCACTCTTTAGTGTTAACACTGCAGGTGGTTTACCTGTAATTGAGGCTTTCTCTGATAATACAGTTAGAGTAGGTCAATTTGGACAAAAAGCATTATTTGTATCTCAATCCAAAGTAGGTGTAGGTAAGGAAAGTGCTTTAAATGGTACTTTAGATGTTAGTGGATCTGCTACTATTACAGGATCTCTTAGTGTTTTAGGAGATATTACCTCAACTGGCACTATTACAGCACAAACAATTGTTGCTCAAGTAATTACCTCATCAGTTGATTTTGTAACTGGATCTACTCGCTTTGGTACTTTACCTTCAGTAAACACACATCAATTTTCAGGATCAGTTTCAATAACTGGTTCTTTAGCTTATACAAATATACCTTTAGGCTCAACTGAAACTAATATTGTAGTTACAGATGCCTCAGGTAATTTTAGATATAGAACGAATTTAAGCCTACAGGGAACTCAAGGTACGCAAGGAACACAAGGTACTCAAGGCATTCAAGGTGTACAAGGTACTCAGGGTACCCAGGGAACACAAGGAGTTCAGGGTGTTCAAGGAATACAGGGCACTCAAGGTACTCAGGGAATCCAGGGTACTCAAGGCACCCAAGGAACTCAAGGTATCCAAGGTGTTCAAGGTACTCAGGGTACTCAAGGCACTCAAGGAATCCAAGGCGTACAGGGAACTCAAGGCACACAAGGAACTCAAGGTATACAGGGCATTCAAGGTACCCAGGGAACACAAGGAACTCAAGGTATTCAAGGAGTGCAGGGTACACAAGGTACTCAGGGAACTCAGGGCATTCAAGGTACCCAGGGTACTCAAGGAACTCAAGGGATACAAGGTGTTCAAGGAACCCAAGGAACTCAGGGTACACAAGGTATCCAAGGAGTACAGGGAGCCCAAGGTACACAAGGAACACAAGGTATACAAGGGGTACAGGGAACCCAAGGTACACAGGGAACTCAGGGTATTCAGGGCTCAGCTGCTAACTCAATTACAAATAATGTAAACAATTACGTTGTTACAGCTACTGGTAATAGTGCTACTCCATTTAATGGAGAATCAAACTTATATTTTGATGGCACTAGTTTAGGTATAGGCACTACAGTCCCAGGTAGAAAACTAGATTTGTCTATTGGAGGCCAAATGACTTTTGGAAATAATGTTGTAACAGATTCAACATCAGGAATATATTGGCATGATACCTCAAACTATGGAATATACCGTACATCAGGTGCTTGGACTTCAAATACATATCAGCAATTAAAATTAGCTTGGTCTACAGGTATTATATTATCTCCAGGTGAAGGTGGAACTTATGATAAAAGTTATGTAGAAGTAAATACAGGAAAGGGATTAATGGTTACATCTGGTAATGTTGGTATAGGCACTACAGACCCATCAACTAAACTCCATTTATATGAATCTACAGCAGCTGATGTTATTTTAAGATTAACTCCTACTGATGGATCTTATGATCCTGTAATTCAACTTACAGGACAGGGTAATAGTATAGCAACTGAAGGTTTTGAAATTTGGTATTCTAATAATGTTGGTGATGTTCATTTATCAACAACATATGTTAATGATGCTGCCGCCATTCGTTTTCATACTAGAACAGGAGCATCAAAATCTACATCTAATGAAAGATTAACAATAGCAGGTAATGGTAATGTTGGTATAAACACCACAAACCCAGGATATAAACTTGATGTTAATGGAGGATCAGCAGCTACATATATTGGTATTAAAGCATCAGGTGCAGGAAATGAAACTACATTAGCCTTTACTAATGTTAATGGTGATGCCTTTATAGGATTAGCAGGAGGAGCAGGCAATATTATTACAGGTACAGCAGCAGGTGACTTAAATATCAATAATAGAACTGGTGGTAAAATTAATTTAAGTACCACTAGTGCAAATGCTCAGTTAACTATTAATGCTAGTGGTAATGTTGGTATAGGTACTACAAACCCAAATGCTAAACTTAATGTAGCCGGAGATACTAGTATAACAGGCTCTCTAGTACAATCAGGCTCTGGTGTAGCAGCCTCACTACGAGGTAGTGGATCAGCAGTATTCTCTGTTGATGGTACTTTAGGTCGTTTATTCCAAGTAGATGATTCACTTTCAGGATCATTATTTAGTGTAAACACAGCTGGTGGTTTACCTGTAATTGAAGCATTCTCAGATAACTCAGTTAAAATTGGTAAATATGGGGCTGAATCAATTGTAGTATCAGGATCAGGAGGTCCATTACAATTAAGTGGTTCAGTTAAATTAATAAGTTTAGGAACAGCATCCGATACTAATATAGTTGTATTTAATACAACAACTAAAACTCTTGGATATAATACAGCTTTGAGTTTGCAAGGAACCCAGGGTACACAAGGTACACAAGGCACTCAGGGTACCCAAGGAATACAAGGCATCCAAGGTACACAGGGTATTCAAGGAACTCAGGGAACTCAAGGCATTCAAGGAGTGCAGGGTACACAGGGTACTCAAGGAACACAAGGAATACAGGGCACTCAGGGAACTCAAGGAACACAGGGTATTCAAGGCACACAAGGTACACAGGGAACTCAAGGCATTCAGGGAACTCAAGGCACACAAGGTACACAAGGTATTCAGGGTGTTCAAGGAACTCAAGGCACACAAGGAACTCAAGGTATTCAAGGTACTAATGCCTCTACCTCTATTACAAATAATACTAACAACTATGTTGTCACTGCTACTGGAAATGGATCAACTCCATTCAATGGAGAATCAAATTTATATTTTGATGGAACTAACTTAGGTGTTGGAACTACATCTCCAAACTCTAAAATAACAGTAAATACTGACTTTGCCTCTATTGTGGGTATGACAATTAGTACTGATAATGCTAATGATTCTCAAATAGTACTAAGAAAAGCAGCTAGTAAACCAGCTTTTGGAGTTTTAGCTTGGGATACTAACGTGTTTTTATCAGCAGGAGTATACTATGATGGTGGATCTTGGATTCACCATAGTGATGATACTAATAGCCAATTATTCTTCTTTAGCCCAGGACTTGGAATGAGATGGTATGCCTCGAGTGATTCATCTGTTAGCTGGAACGTAGCTAGTGATGAGCAGCTTTGGAATGACTCAGCAAACTGGACAAATTTAGTTCGCTCAACAAGAAGTGGAGATTCATATTTTACAGGAGGAAATGTTGGTATAGGTACTACAGGACCAAACTATCCTATTGATTTACAACGTACAACTTCCCCATTAACCCTTAATTTAAAACTAAATAAAGGATCTGTAACAAATGATTATGCTGAAATAGCATTTCAATTATGGGATGGAGCGGGTACTGGAGCTAACACATTTGGTGGTACTGGAAATTCAAGACCAAGTGTTGTTTTAAGAGCATTAAATGAAGATGGTAATAGTGCTGCTGGTGCTTTTATAGTAGGTACCTTTACAGGAGGTGCTACTAACTCTACATTAACTGAAAAGTTTAGAATATCAAGTGGGGGCAATGTTGGTATTGGTACTACAAACCCAACAGAAAAACTTCAAATCCAAACTGGTAATGTCTTTGTAGGAGGGATTACTGCTTCTACTCCTATAACAACAGGCACTCAGTATAAAATAAAAATGGGCCAGCAGTACTGGAATAGTACAAAAGGTACAGATGGAAGTATTAAACTAGAACTATATAGTGTAAATTCTGGTGATACTTATGGAATAGGTGTAAGTGCTAGTGAATTAGAAATACAATCACAAGCAAATATTGGTTTTTATGCTGGAGGTTCTACTACAAGAACTCTTCGTATGCTTATAGAAGGGGCTAGTGGCAATGTTGGTATAGGTACTACAAACCCAGTAAATAGACTTTCTGTAGAAGGAGGTAGTATAAAACTTAATCATGCTAATGCAGCTGCCAATTATTATTTAGCTTTAAATAAAAAAACAGGCCAAGATGGAGGAATATTATTTCAAAGAGATAATGCTGAAGATTGGCAATTTGTTAATACTACTAGTGGAAACTTAACATTCTATTCATATGGTATTGGTTCTGAAGCTATCACATTCCAAAAATCAAGTGGTAATGTTGGTATAGGTACTACATCTCCAGTTGCTTTATTAGATGTTAGAGGTAGCTCTCAAGTTAGATCAATAACATTATCAGGTGCTTTAGTAGGAGATGATGCTAATGTAGGCTCAATGGATGGTTTAGTAGGATGGTATGTGGGTGATTCATATAATGCTACTGATAAAGTATGGTATGATATTTCTGGAAATGCTAACCACACAAATGCCTCTAAAGGATCACCGACTAAAGTAACATTTTCAGCAGGTAGCAGTAATTCATACAAAACATTTAGTGTTGTAAGTGGTAGTACAAGTGATGGTTTAACTTTCCCATCAGCTATTTTACCAGGTACATTTACTTTATTCCATGTTACTAGATATATAGGAGGTGCTAAAAAAAGAATCTTTGATGGATACTCAGGTAACTGGTTATCTGGTTTTTGGGATGGTAATTCTGGTGTTGCTTACCATGAAGGATGGATTACAGACCAAACAAACCATTTTGGAAATAATTGGGTATTATCAACAGATCAAAACTCATTATATAGAGGACAAAGTGATGGTTCTTTATATTCAGCTACAGGTGGTGGAGGAGCATCAGCAAGATTAACAATTAATAATGGTAACTATACATCAGGTACAGGTGGATCTGTAGGTGCCGAAGTATCAGATTGGTTAGTAGCGGAAGTTATTGTATTTAATAGAACATTAACTACAGAAGAAATATTATATGTAGAAAATTATTTAGGTAGAAAATATGGTTTACCTTTATATAATAACTATTTTCAAGGTAATGTTGGTATAGGCACTACAGCCCCAGTTAATAGATTACATGTAGTTGGATCTTCTTCAACTAATGAAAATATAACACCTATCTTCATCACCCATGACTTTTCAGGAACTCATGGTTTTGGTTTAGCTATTTCTAGAGATGCTAGCACAAATACAGCTGCTTTATCTTTTGGTGCTGATAGTAGTACTAATGCTATTATAGCAGCTAATAATTCTGATTTAAGAATAGGTAAACAACAATCCTCAGCGTTTAGTGAGTATGTTAGAATTGACACTAATGGTAATGTTGGTATAAACACTACAGCACCAGGAGCTAAACTTGATGTTAGAGGTAATAGTTTATTTTATAATACAGGAGCTGATACTTTCCTTACAATTCAAGGAAACTCATCATATGACCCTATTTTACAATTAAAATCAGATCAAAACACAATAGCGGACGAAGGTTTCCAAATGTGGTATACTAATGATGTAGGTAATATACGTTTTGCTACTACATATCCTAATGATGCTGCTAGTATACATTTCCACACTAGAACAGGAGCATCAAAATCTACATCTAACGAAAGATTAACTATATTAGGAGGAGGAAATGTTGGAATAGGATCATCATCACCTGCTTATAAACTAGATGTCTCAGGCACAATCCGCGCTACAGGCGATGTTATAGCCTACTCAGATGCTCGTGTTAAAACAAATGTATTAACAATAGAAAAAGCTATTGAAAAAATAAAAGCATTAAGAGGTGTATCTTATACTCGTACCGACAGTGAAGACAAATCTGAAAAAATAGGTGTAATAGCACAAGAGGTACTTGAGGTATTACCACAGGTAGTACAACAAGATGAAAATGGAAAATATAGTGTTGCCTATGGTAACATGGTAGGTATATTAATTGAAGCAGTTAAAGAATTAACTGCACGTATTGAACAATTAGAAAATAAATAATATGGCATTTTCAAATGGTCCTGTAATACCAACTAATGGTCTCGTTTTATCTTGGGATGCTGCTGATCCAAACTCATACCCAGGAAGTGGAACCACTATATATGATACATCAGGAAATGGAAATAATGGAACGTTAGTAAATGGAGTATCATTTAGTTCAAATAATGGTGGTACATTAGTCACTGATGGTGTTGATGATTACATTTATAGTACAACTCCTAATTTATCATCAACTAATTATACTGTAGTAGGAGCAGCTCGTTATATTTCTCTTATTAGACCTGGAGGATCTTACCCTGGAGGAAGAATGATTAATGCTAATGGAAATAACTGGTTATTAGGACATTGGGGAGATACAGTAGACAATTATTATGCTGACGGAACTATTGTTGGTATTAATGGAAGCATAACAGATTTTAATTGGAGAATATATGCAGGCACAGGTAATATATCTGGGGATTCTTATAGTTTTTACATGAACAATAGTTTGTATGCCTCAAATAGTGGAGGATCAGCAGGTCCTAGTGGCATAATAATTGGAAAATACCCTTTTACTAATTCAGAAAATGCTAATGGTGCTTTTGGATTTGTATTAGTGTATAATAGAATTCTTACAACAGACGAAATGACTCAAATATATAACGCTAAAAAATCACGTTTTAATTTAAAATAAAATGGGGATATCAGGTGGACCAGATTTAATTCAGGATGGATTATTAGTAAATTTAGATGCTAGTGACAAGAATTCTTATCCTGGCAGTGGTACTACATGGTTTGATTTAAGTGGTAATGGAAATAATTTTACATTTTCCGCTACTCCAACTATGACTGGTGGGGTATTTAATAGTGGAGCATCTACATATGCTTATAGAAATGCTATAGCAGTAGATTCCTCTGTTAGTGGATATACTTTAGAGGCATTTTTTAAAATAAACTCTAGTACAGGAGGAAGTTGGCAAAATGTAACCCAAAACGGAGGAGAAGACCCAGGCAGACATATGATGTGGTATAACGGAGGATCAAATACATTTCAAGCATTATTTCATACACCAAATGCATATAATAACATATCAGATACTTTATCTATAGGTGTTTGGTATTATTTGCAATTATCTTATAGTCCCTCTGGTGGAGGAAGCAACGGTAGAAGGGCTTGGCTTAATGGTGTTGAAAAAACAGTAAATAATACAGCAGCAGGAAATGCTACCCCTTCAGGATATTTTACAATATCTGTAGATAGTGATCTTGTATCTAATAAATCAGATATGTCTTATTCCTCTGTTAGATATTATAATAGAAGTTTGAGCCCATCTGAAGTTCTTCAAAATTATAATGCTTTAAAGTCACGCTTCGGCTTAAAATAAAGTATATGGCAATACAATACGCAAATGGTAAAATAGTAACAGATGGACTAGTATTATCACTAAACGCCGCTGATAGAAATTCATATCCTGGAAGTGGTACTACTTGGTTTGATATGAGTGGAAATGGCTATAATGGTACTTTAACTAATGGACCAACATTTAATTCAGCTAATGGAGGGAGTATTGTGTTTGATGGAACAGATGATGTAGTAAGGTTAACACCAGCTTTAGTTACTGGCACTGGAGACTTTAGCTTATGTTCTTTTGTAAAAAGAAACACTACAGATGCCGGTGCTGATTTCATATGTGGAAATTATGGAGCAGCTAATAATGGATTAGAATTATACTACTACTCAAATAAAATTTATTTTTACATGGTAGGATCATATTCAGTAGGAAATACAACTATCTCAGATATGAATTGGCATCATGTGTGTGGAACTAGACAAAGTGGAGCATTAACTATTTATCTAGATGGAGTATCAGATGGTACAGGAACAGCAAACGTTAGCATACCAGGAAATAATCCTTTTACTTTAGGTAATGGCCATGATTACACATCAGAAGCACTAAATGGTAATATAGCCAGCTGCCAAGTATATAATCGTGCCCTTTCAGCTTCAGAAATCCTTCAAAACTACAACGCTCAAAAATCACGCTTCGGTTTAAAATAAAATAAAAACATATGGAACAACAAGAATACCCAAACAGAGAATTCATGATCTTTGATGTTAGTGAACTACCATCAATTGATTTCACACAAGTATTAGAAACATCAATTGATACTGTTCGCAAATCAGTAGATCAAACAAAAACATTTGTAAAATGGGATGGTGCAACTATTCCATCATCAGTAGCGGCCTTAACCACAAAAGAAGGCCCATACACTTATGATGAGATATTAGCAATCCTTGCTACACCAGAGTGGACATCTCCTGACACAGGCAGTATTGCACCTTAATATTTATACCATATAATTGTGATATAATATGGTAATAGATAGTGGTTTAGTTACTAGTTCCCTTTCAGTAAGCGGTTCATACAATCAATCAGGTAATGCTGTTATATCTGGTAGCTTAACCGTTACTAACACTTTAACTGCTCAAACAATTGTAGCTCAAACCATTACCTCATCTACTGACTACGTAACTGGATCAACAATATTTGGCTCTAATTTATCAAATACACACCAGTTTACTGGTAGTGTATCAATAACTGGTTCATTAGCACTATCAATTCCACAAGGCACTACAGAAAATAGAATTGTAGTTACAGACAACAGTGGAAATTTTAAATACAGAACTGATTTTAGCTTACAGGGAGCACAAGGTACTCAGGGTACACAAGGAACACAGGGTATTCAGGGCACCCAAGGTACTCAGGGCACACAGGGCATTCAAGGAATTACTGGTGCTCAAGGCACTCAAGGAACACAAGGCATTCAGGGTACACAAGGTACCCAAGGTATACAGGGCACTCAAGGTACACAGGGTGTACAGGGCGTTCAAGGAACTCAAGGCACACAGGGTATTCAAGGTACTCAGGGAACACAGGGCACACAGGGAATACAAGGTGTACAGGGTACACAGGGTATTCAAGGTGAGCAAGGTATACAAGGTACCCAAGGAACACAAGGGATACAAGGCACCCAAGGTATTCAGGGAATACAAGGTGAGCAAGGCACTCAGGGAACACAAGGTGTTCAAGGCATACAGGGTACTCAAGGAGTACAAGGTGTACAGGGTATAACTGGAGCACAAGGTATTCAAGGTACTCAGGGCACTCAGGGTACACAAGGTATTACTGGTACTCAAGGTACACAGGGAATACAGGGTGTTCAAGGTACACAAGGTACCCAAGGAACTCAAGGCATACAAGGGGTACAAGGCACCCAAGGCATACAGGGAACCCAAGGCATACAAGGAATTCAGGGTGTACAGGGAACTCAAGGAACCCAAGGCACACAAGGTGCTCAAGGTACACAAGGTATAGCTGGTAATTCAAACTCATTCTTTAACTACCAAGCAAAAACTACTATCACCACAGGTGATCCTTTATCTGGGTTTTTAATTTGGAATAATGTAACTCAATCTAATGCCACTCAAATTAATGTGAGTGAAGTTGATG
>Ga0315901_10007846_pt1 | contig 12531 bp, 15 predicted proteins | sample LakEriMetagenome_10_FD_203761 | JGI IMG/M metagenome (GOLD analysis project Ga0315901, IMG submission 203761) | Freshwater fungal communities from buoy surface, Lake Erie, Ohio, United States - Buoy 2 MA116 | ecosystem: Environmental > Aquatic > Freshwater > Lake | place: USA: Lake Erie, Ohio... | reverse complement strand
AGGAGCCGCCGGAGTGGCACGTCGCCGCTAGGCAGTTCGTCGACGTCGACGGGGAGCGGTTGTGGTGGTGCGGCCCGTCGCCCGATGGTCGCGTGTGGCTCCCGTGCCAGGCGGAACACCTCCGCGGGATTGGCGAAGTCGACGGGCGAGAGTGGCGCGAATACGTGCGATGGCGGGACGAGGGATACCCCGCCCGGTACCAGCTCTCCGGAGGCAACCGCACAACGGTAGCTCTCCACCATCTTTGTTTTTGACCGACGAACGACACCACCTCACGAGGGCCTAGCTATGCCGAAATCCGTATCCGTTGTCGCCGTGCTCGAGCAGTCGACAACGAACGTCCACGAAAAAGCCCGGGAGGCTTTTGCCCGGGATCTCGCCGCGTACCGTGCCGGGTGCGAGTCGATGGCGGAGCACGATATGCAACTCCCGGAGGACAAGGCGGACGAGCTGCTCGAGGTGTGCGGTCGGCTCGGAATCACTGCGGAACGGCTCGCCGCGGATGCGACCGCGTTTATCAAGCTGCGGAACATCAACGCCCGGATAGCGGCAATCGAGGAGCGAAACGCCGCCCGCCGGGCACCGCTCCCGGAGCTCGCCGCAAAGCTCGCGGAGGCTAACGCGGAGTTCCTACGGGTGCGGCCGGAATGTCTCCGGCGTATTCAGCAGGTCGAAACGGCTCTCAATGCTGCCCAGCGGGCACACGACGCGGTAGCTCACTTGCGGGACGAACGGACCGACCGCGAGCAGGGGGAAGCCCTCGACGTGTGGAGTCTGTTCCCCCATTTGTTCGGAAACATCACACCCGACGAGCTGCGGAAGTATCTCGCCCGTTCGTGACCGTGTCGGATGAAATGAAACCGGGGACGAAACACCAGGAGGACGAGGAAATGGTCGAGCGGGCGAGCTGGCAGGAAGCGGCGGTCGAGGACGCAATTCGGCTACGGTGCCGAAACGCTCCGGAGTTCGTGCGGCGGACTATCGACGCCAGGCGGGAAGCCCGTGGGCTACGTCCGCTCTGGCCGAATGTGTCGCGGCGAGCTCATGCCCGGACCCGCGCCACCGCCACCGTGTCGCGGTTGCGGGCGTTCCTGGTGTCCGCGACCGCCGGGGCAAAAAAGGGCGCGTAGCGTGATCGTGAAAAACACCCGCACGAAGCCCCGCCGCCGCTCGTCCCCCGCGACCCCCGAAACGGTCGGGAGTCGCGGCAAGTCGACCACCGCTCCGCCGCCCGCCGGACTATCGGTCGAGCAGGCGGCGGAGCGGCTCGTCCGATACCGCGAAATCATCGCCCGCACAGTGGGCGGTGCGGTGCTCACGGAGGTACAGTCGGACGAGGCTTTGCAGATTCTTTCGGAGCTCGAGCTCCCGGCGTTGTGTTTGTCGCGGGACGTGTCGGCGGCCCGGGCGTTTCGTGTCGCCACAACCGACTACCAAAAGCTCGAGCTGTTGTGTGTATATCCCCACCTATTCGCCGACCGCCGACAATGGGCGGAACTACGCCACCGCGAACGAGTCGCCAGGCGGGAAGCTTTGGCAAAGCTCCGCGAGTCGCAAAGCCCGCCGAAATGACCGCGGCGTAGGCGTCCAAAAAAGCCCCGACCACGGCCCGGGTTCGGTGGGCGGTTGTGATCGAGACTCCGCCACTAACTGCCGTCACGGTGACGGTGGTTTCACCAGGAGAGACCCGGCGTACGTCGCGGGTTCTTTCCGCGTCGATGGCTCCTGGTAATCCGGTCCGGCAACCGGTGGCGATTGTGGCCAATGTTCCCGCGTGGTTTCGGTGGCGAAAGCGGCGGTATTCGGGGCGCCGAAACACTCTGTACCGACCGCGGAGCCGGGCACCGTTGCACAACGCAACGCCCCCTGTCGAAAGCTCCAGGTCGGGGCACCGTTGCACACCGCAACGGTGGAGGTCGACGGGTCGGAATAGCGACCGTTGCACACCGCAACGGTGGAGGTGTGGTCGATGGCTCTCGTGGTCGCCCTGGCGAACCGCAAAGGTGGGCAGGGAAAAACATCGCTCGCCGCAAGTCTCGCCGCCGTCAGTAGTTCCGGAGCGTTGCACACCGCAACGGTTGACGCTGATAGCCAGGCGAACCTATCCCGGTGGGCTCTTGGGCGCGAGCTCGTCGACCGGTTAGGCGCGGCGAATACGGTAGCCGCTCTGCAGTTCCCGCCGGTTGGATTCGTGGCGCAAGACGTGGCCGCGGTGCGGGGTGTCGAAACGCGGGAAGAGCTGGTATCGGCGGTACTCCCGCTCTGCGGACACGCGAGCGAACGGGTCCCCGGACTGACGGTGATACCAACGGCAAACCATATCCACGTCGAGGCCGCGGAAGAGCTGGTATTGTCGCGGCTCCCGTTCGACGTTGTGGTGGTCGATACGCCGCCGGATATTTCGCTCCCGGTGGTCCGCTCAATTCTTCGGCAAGCGGACCTAGTCGTGTCGCCGGTTGTGTGCGAACCATGGGCGGTCGACGGTACCGAATCCCTCGTGCGGGAAATCCTGTCCGTAGGTCGGCGGGATCTCGTCGATTCGGGGCGGGTTCGGTTCGTCGTGAACATGCGCCAGAAGTGCGCGGTACACGACAAGCTCGAGCGGGCTATCCGGAAGCAGTGGGGCAACCTCGTTTCCGGTGTAGTTCTCCCGCGTAGTATCGCGGTCGCGGAGGCGAGTATCTCGCCCGCGGTGCTCACCAAAAAACACGCGCTCTATAAGGCGGCGGTATCGCTCTGGAATGAGCTCCGCCGGGTGCAAGAGAAACGGGGTGCAGCATGAGCGGGAAACAGTTCCTAAACACGGCGGAGTTTTTGTCGCGGACCACCACGCCGGACAACGCCGACAACTCGTCGCTATTGCGGGTCTCGCCGGGCATGATTGAACCGGACCCGTTTCAACCGCGGCGGGTGTTCGACGAGCAGAAACTCCAGGAGCTCGCGGAGTCGCTGAAACGCCACGGACAGCTCCAACCTATCCGCGTCCGGCGGTCGACTATCGCGGGGCGTTACGTGATCGTCGCGGGGGAGCGGCGGTGGCGAGCCGCCCGGCTGGCGGGGCTCGACAAGCTCGACGCCGTGCTCGTGTCGGAACGAGCGGACGCCGACTACGTGAAAGAGGCGCAGGTGGTCGAAAACCTGCAGCGGGCGGACCTGTCGCCTATCGAGTCGGCGGAAGCGTACCGGGCTCTACTCTCGCGGTGGGAATGTTCCCAAGCGGAACTAGCCCGGCGGTTAGGCGTAGCCACGTCGACGATATCGCGGGCTCTGGCGTTGCTCGAGGCTCCGGAGGACATACGGTCGCGGGTCGAGGCTGGCGAGTCGGTACGCCAGGCGACCGGCACCGCCAAAGGTGGACGCCGTCGGCGGGCACCATCAAAGCCCGACAAGCGGCGGGCGGTCGAGCTCGAGCTCGGTTCCGGGTTCGTGCGATTGAAGCGGGGCGCGACAATCGAGCAGCTCGTCGAGGAGTTGCGGGCCCTGGCGGTCGAGCAGCGTAACCAGGCGGAGGCGGCGTAGTCGCTATGCAACCGATTCTTTCCATCCTGGCGGCGTTTTTCTTGCTGGGGATAGTCCTACAGGCAGTCATTCATATTCCGCACGCGATAGGCTACGCGGTGCGGTGGTGTGTCGATGGCTACCGCCAGGGTCGCGGGCAGTAGCGACCACCGCGGGGGCTATCCCGAGTTCTTTCCGTGTCGCTCCTCGAGCGGCTAGGCGTACGCTCGCCGATCGCGGACGCGTGACGAAATAGCGGCCTGACACGATGCCAGGTCGCTCGGCGCCGCATCCGTGGCGGGACGCTCCACCGCCCAGCGGACCAACCGTCGCGGTGACGGTTGATAGTCCGCCACCACGCCACCAGCGGCGGACCCCCGAAATCCCCGGCGTTTTCGCGGGGTCCGGTCGGTGTTCGGCCAAAGGCTCGCGGACCCGTTTGCATCATTTCCATGAAAGAGGTAGAACGAAGCCCCGACCTACCGATAACCACCCAATACCTGCGGCACGGAGGCCCCCATGTATCACGACGCCGGAACGGCTCTCGTCGACGCGAGCACTACGGAAGAGCCGGAGCGTGTGCGGGTGCTGCTCGAGCACGACCACGCCCCCAACGAACGACTATGGGCGTACCTCGTCGCCCCCGGTACCGTCCGGCTCTTGAACGTGTCGCACTTTTGCGACCTGTCTTTTGGGGACACGCTCGAGGCTTCGCGGGTGTGCTCGTGCGACAACGTTCACGGCGTCCGCCACTACCACGCGGGTCCGCGATTCTCTCGAGGCTCTCGTCGCGTCCAGGTGTTTACGCGTGGCACGAGCCGCCGCCGGGTGGACGCCGTCGCGGAGTACCTGCAGACGTGGCCAACGGAAGCCGGTGGGACCTATCAACGCCCCGCCCCTTCCGTGGTGTCGGGTCCGTGGTGCCCATGCTGCGGCGAGATCGGCGGACTGATGGCGGAGTCCGTGCTCGACCCCGACTATCGGTCGACCCATTGGGTCCTAGCGTTCCCGCTCAACGCCGACGAGGAGCGTGTCCGCGAGTTTCTCGACCGCGTCCCGTACGTGGCGTTTCATGAGCTCATGCCGGAAGAGGACGAATAGCATGGATACCGTAACGCTCCCGACCTGGTGCATGATCGCGGCGGACGCCACCCACCACCGCGAGCAGCTCCTCGAGCACGTGCGGCGGTGGGGTGCGGCGTACCACGCTGTCGGCGGTCGGGCTCTCCCCTCGCGGTGGCTCGCCGCGTGGGACCTATCAAGTCGCCCCGTACGCTCGCGGATGGTCGACGGCGATGCCACGGCTACGGACCGCGACCGGGCGGAAGCCGCCGCGGATGACCTATGGGACGCTACGGCGGTGGCGTGGCAGTTCGTGCGGTGGGCAGGTGGTGCCCGGCTCGAGCGTACCCCGCCGCTCGAGCACGTGGTCGCGGAGTTGCACGCCGTCGGGCGTTGGCTCGCGGTGTCGCGGGTGTTTGTCGCTAATCACGACCTGGCGGTCGACCGGCTATTTCGTGACGCCACGGAGGTAGCCCAGTGATCCGGGTAGCCCGCCGACCGCGTCCGCCGGTATCGTGCCAGCATGGCACAGCGGCGGAAAATACCTATCGGGGCGGGTTCGTTCTTTGTGCTGACGCCAAAGACGGCGCGTTTTCCTATCGAGTCGCACACCCGCAAGCTAGTTGCGGAGCTGCTGGTAAACGCCGACGGGAACGGGGCTATAGCACTCGTCCCGCCAGGGTGTCGGATTCCGGACGGCACCACCGCCGTTCGTATGTCGCCCATAGAAGCGGTCGAAATGCTGCGGCGGGTAAATCTCTACCGGCTCTCCGCAGGACACGAGCAGCTCGACATACCCGCCGCCCTGGTACGGCGAGCAAAAGCGGATACGGCCCCCGGTATCGAGGCTCTCGTCCCGTTCCCCGGCAAGCTCAAAACGTTCTACGAGGGGCGCGGTTCGTGGGCGGGGACGGGGCTATGGGTGTCGGCGGACGGGGAGCAGGAGCTCGAAATGTCCGCGGCGGTCGGGTTTCTACGAAAGCGGCTCACGTCGAAAGAGGCGGAGCTCTGGCTCCGGGCCAACGGACACGAGGTCGCGTGTCTGACGATCGGCAAACCGCCGCCGGAGCACGAACACCCCGACCAATGGCGAGTAGCCACAAAAGGGCACGAGTCCGCAGGAAAGCGGGACCTTTGGGCGATAACGTGGCCGCCCCCGCCCGTGGCCGCCGCGACACCAGCACAAGTGGCAGAAAAAGACCGCGAGCTCCGCGAGGCTATCAAGCGGGCCCGCACACTCCCGCCGCCGTCAATCTCGCCACCCCGAAAGCCGCGGAAGCCCCGACGAGGTCGGTAGCCGTGGCGGTGCATGGATACGTCCGGACGAGCAAACCGCCCCGCAAGCGGAGCCGCCACGCGTCGAGCTCTTCGCCGCTCGGGATTGAGTCGCAACGGGCCGCCATCCTGCAGGCGTACCCGGACGCCGTGCTACACGTCGACGAGTTTCGTAGCGGTCGCCGTGCAACGCGACCCGCTCTCCGGGCGATGATCGACAACCTCGAGCGGGGCGACCTGGTGGTAGTGGTTCGGCTCGACCGGCTCGCCCGTTCTATGCGGCTGGCTATGGCTCTCGAACACGAGGTCGAGGACGTGAGGGGAGCCCGGATAGTTTCGCTCGCCGGGGAGGGCACGAGCCCCGACGGGAAGCCCGACCCCTACGCGGTGTTCGTCCGCCGTGTGCACCAGGCCGCGGCGGAGCTGCAGGTCGCACAAGCCGCCCGCACAACGCGGGAAGCTCTCGCGGTTCGTCGCGGCAACGGCTACGCCGCCACCGGCTCGCCGCCGTGGGGCTACCGGCTCGAGGCGGGGAAGCTGGTGCCGGACACCGCGGAGCAAAAAGCCCTAGAGCTCGCCCGGGCGTGGGTCGCCAGGTGTGCGGCTCCGCCCGCCCCGGCGGACCTAGCCCGCGTGCTGGCCAAAGCTGGCGCCACCAATCGCAAGGGGCGACCAATCGGACGAGACACGGCTAGCCGGATTCTCCGGCAGCTCGAGCAGGTCGACACGAACACCACGCCACAACGGCGGGCGGATTAAGGAGGACAGCATGAGCACGGACACCACCTACAACGGCTGGCGGAATGTTGAGACCTGGCGGGTACAGCTCCACCTAGCGAATGACGAGTTTGCACAGTCGACGCTCAACGCCGCCGCGCACGTTTGCATAGATTCGCCGATGGCGTACCGGCTCGCCCGGGAGCGTGGCGGGATGGTGCCGTGGTGCGATGATAGATCGTCGTTCGCGGACGTTGTCCGCAAGTGGTTTGCGGACCGTGTGCTCGGCTTTCCAACCGAAAACACGTGGGACCAGTTTCGCGGGGACGTGGTCGAGGCCGCACTCGCCCGGGTTGATTGGGAGCAGATTGCCGCCCATTGGCTCGAGTCCGCCCGACACGAGGTCGAGCAGGAGGGCCGGACGTGATCCAACGAGCGAAACAACGAACCACCCGCGTCCGTGGGTTTGCTCCGTGGCGACCGCAGGCGGAGTCGCTCGAGCTTCTCCGCGACGTGCAAGCCGTGCTAGCCACGTTCCGGGCATACTTGCCCGTTACGCTTCGCCAGGTGTTCTACCGGCTCGTCGCTACGCGTGGGTACCCAAAGGACGAAAACGCGTACGCCCGCCTATGCGAAACGCTCAACCGTGCCCGACGGGGCGGGATGTTGGAGTGGGACGCGATCCGCGATGACGGTTTCACGAAACGGGTAGCGAGCTCGTGGGATAGCCCGGCAGATTGGGCCGCCGCCGTGGTCGCGTCCGCGAAACAGTACCGCCGCGACCGCCAGGAAGGGCAAGCCCGACGGCTCGTCGTGTGGTGTGAGGCTGGCGGCATGGTCCCGCAGCTCGAGCGGGTCGCCGCGGAATACTCTGTGCCGGTCTACTCGTCCGGTGGGTTTGATAGCGTGACCGCAAAACACGCCGTGGCGGAAGAGTTTTCCGCGATGGGTGCGGCAACGGTTTTGCATATTGGGGACCTAGACCCGTCCGGCGTCCATATGTTCGGGTCGCTCGACGAGGACGTACGGGCGTTTTTGGAGCAGCTCGGCGGGGACGTGGTTTTTGTACGGCTAGCCGTGACCCGCGAGCAGGTCGACGCTATGGGTCTCCCGACCGCTCCGCCAAAAGCTACGGACCGTCGGGCGTTCTCTGGTGACACGGTGCAGGCGGAGGCTATCCCGCCGGACGAGCTCGCACGGATCGTGCGCCGGGCAATCGTCGACCGCCGCGACCCGGAAGCGGTTGCCGGGATTACCTACCTCGAAGAGCAGGACCGCGAGTCGGTCGTGTCCGCAGCGGACAAGCTGGCTAGGGGGCTGGAATGAATAGCCGCGATTGGAAACGACACCAGGAGCGAAAAGCCCGACAAGCCGCCGCCCGTGGTGGTGATATCGAGCCCGGGCTCCGCGGTACGCGTATGTCCGTGCTCCCGCTCGACGGCGGGGCGCAGGTCCGCCGGTTGGAGATCGACGCTACGGACCCGCTCGACGCCGTGGTGAGGTGGGGACGCCGGGCACTACTACACGCCGCCCCGGTCGAGTGTGTCCGCGTGGTGACGCTCAAAAACTGGGACGAGGACGAGCGGGAGATTCTGGATATCCCGGAAGCCCGCGAGTACCTGCGGCGTTTGTGGCACGAAGGGAAACCGCTCCTCCGGCTCCTGTCGGAATCGACCACCGCCGCCACCCCGGACGATTCGTACGGGCTCCCGCCGGAGATTCTGTCCGCGTTCGGGTTCGGCTGGCTCGACGTTTACATGGTCGGATTTTGCGACACGGAAGAGCGGGAGCTCGCCCCGTCGCCGACCGGCCCGGCCTACCACGTGACCGTCCGCGGGATGAGTCCCGAAAAACGCGAGCAGCTCCGCGGCGAGTTGCTTGAGGTGTCCGCAGACAATCCGGGAGGCGTCGGGTTCGACGCGGTGTCGGAACGTTCCCGGCTCACGGAGGCCCATCTCGAGCGGTTGCACCAGGTCGCGGGCGAGCTCATGGCGGCGGGCAAGCCCGACACCGTGCTAGTGGTGGCTAGTCTGCTCGACGAGATCGGGCGACGTTTGGCGGTGGCGATTGCCGGGCAGGACGAGTCGCGGGACCACCTGCAGCGGTACGAAGCGGACGAGCTTCACCCCGCCGCCGTGCTCGCGTGCCCGCGTCCCGCGGCGGTGCAGGGTCTCCGGGCGTTCGCTCCCGGGGCCGCCGCCAATCTCGAGCAGGTGCTCGAGCCGGGAGAGTTTTGGGTGGTGACGGTTGCGGCGGGCGGTACACAAGTGGGGCGTATTTCTCTCCAGGAGTCGAAACCGTGATCGACCACAACGAAATAGCCGCCCCGGAGATTGTGCGAACGGTCCGCGACAAGCCGCGGAGTGTGCGGACCCCGGACGGGCGTTACGAAACGGTGTGGTCTCAACGTGTCACCGTTTCATTTCGTAACGGCGGGCGAGTAGTCAAACCGGACCCGACGGACTATCCCCGGCGGGAATCCAACTGGCATACACGGTGGGTCCGTATGAAGCTCGCCGCCGCCATGGTGTGCGAGTGTCAGTGGTGCGCGTCCCTATTCGGGTGTCGAGCTCCGGCGAAATGGTGCTCGCCGCGGTGCTCCAATCTCGCCGCCGCCGCCCGTCGCCAGGTGAGGCGGGGAAAGCTGGCGATCGTGTGCCCGTGTGGCGAGACCGTCGAGCAGTCGCCCGCCGGTCGGCTCCGCCGCCATTGTTCCCCGGCGTGTAGGCAGCGGGCGTACCGGTCGCGTGTGAAACCCCAGGAGGTCGAGTCGTGAAACGGGCAACGGACACAACGGCGAGAGTGTGGCAAGCGGTGCGGCGAGTCGAGGCTCGCGGCGAAAGACCCACGAACGATTCGGTACGGGCGGAGCTGCAGCAGCTCTACGGCGTGGGCGGGTCCTTCCGCGACGTGTCGCCCGTGGTCGAGGCGTGGCGGTCGGAAGTGGTGGCGAAAGCCGACCGCAGAATCGAGGCCGCCGTCGCTGCCCTGGCGAAGCTCGAGCACGACGTCGAGCGGGAGGAAGTGTGTCGGCGGTTCCGTGCAAAGTATGGCGGGCGTATCCGGCTCACCATCCAACGGGACAAGAAAACAGCATAGGCGCCAGGGTGGCTACCGTGGCATATTGCGGGACGGTTAGGGCTCGACGGTTTCGGGACGTGTGCGCGTATCTCTCTTCTCGTTTGGCGACGGGGAAACGAGAGACACGCCGGGCACGGTTTCCGGGGCTAGAGAGCCCGAGAGAAAACACGCGTAGAGGGAAACTCATGCCCGACGGCACGAGCATAAGACAACCTGCGCCGACACCGCAAGCCCGCCCTATATGGGGTCCGTGGCGCGGGTCGCTCCGCCGCTCAAATGTTGCACGCGTGCAACGTCGCACACCCCGCGGATGGTCCGCAGGGGCAAGAAAAAACCCGGCGAGAGTTGAGGCTCCCGCCGGGCTAGTTCGTTGGATCGTCCGCTCTCAACCTTCGCGGGGAGTTGAGCGGCGTTCCTTTTCACCACGATCTCCCATGGAAGGGGAACCCGTGCCCAAAAGCACGAGACACCCAAGGAAGGAAAACCGTGTCGACCGACATAGTACCGGTCCGTACCAGCATCGGCAACGCCGGGGCCGCCGCTAGAGATTTCGCCCGTAAGGGGTCGATTTCGCCGACCACCCAAGGGTCGACCGCAGGGTCGATCGGGGCTCCTGGCGCAAATACGGAGCCCGTTCCACTACCGCCCCCCGGTCCGGAGGAGCTCGACGCCGGTTTTCTGACGGCGGACGGGCAACGCGATAGCCACGCGGTGACGCTCGCCGACGGTCGCCACAACGGGAGCCCGCGAGCCGGGCAACCGTACCGCCGGATTACCTGGCGGGAGATTCGGCAACTCGTCGCGGCTCCGGCGGGGCGGACGAAAGACCGGGCCGCCCTGGTGATTCTGTCGACCTACGCGGAGTCGGACGGTCGGACACACGAGATCCAACGGCGGCGGGGATGGTTCGGTGGTCTCGCCGTCGATATCGACCGCGGTAGCCCGTCGCTCGAGCAGGTGGTCGCTGCGGTGCGGTCCGCGGTGGGCGACGTAGAGGCGATGATCTACTCGAGCTCGTCCGCCAGGCCGGACGCGATGAAATGGCGGATTCTGTTTCCGCTCCGGGGGCCGCTCGCGGGAGCTGATTACGCCGACACCCAAGCCGCCCTATTCGGTCTCCTCGAGGCCGAGGGGCTTGTGTGCGACGTGGCACTCGCCCGGGCCGCCCAACCGGTGTTTCTGCCCAACGTCCCGCCGCAACGCCGCGCCCCCGACGGTCGCCCGGTGTTCTACGCGTGGCGACACCTGCAGGGCCCCCGGCTCGACCTGGTGTCGGGGTGCCGGATTGTCGACGCCCGCGACACGCTCCGCGAGAAACGCGCCGCGGATGAGGCGGAAGCTACCCGGCGAGCTGCGGAATCCCGGGAACGGAAAGCCGCACACGTCGCCGCGACCGGGGACGATTTCGACCCGATAGAGCACTTCAAGCAAAACAACCGCGTAGGCGACCTACTCGCCCGGTACGGTTTCACCAGGAGCCCGCGGCAACGGGGTAGCCATTGGAAAAGCCCGCTCTCCGAAAGCGGTAGCTATTCCACGGAGGACAGGGGCGACCATTGGGTAACGGTTTCCGCGTGGGCTCATAACCACAACATCGGGCGGACGAGCCGCAACGGACACCGCTATGGGGACGCGTTCGACCTATACGCGTTTTTCGAGCACAACGGGGACCGGTCCGCCGCGGTGCGGGCGTATGCGGAAGAGGTCCGCCCACGTCGCCCCGGCATCGGCGGTCAGCTCGCCAGGTCGCCCGCGGTGCGGGTCGAGCCGCTCGCCACGGTCGACCACGAGCTCGTCGAGCTCGAGCAGTACCGCCGCGATATCGCCCAGGCGGTCGCCGCCGCGGTGCTCGACAACCGGCCCGGGTTCAAAATCGTTCGGGGTGCCCCGGGCACGGGGAAAACCTATGTCGTGTCTCGTTCGGTCGCCCGGTACGAAACCGGCGTCACTTCGGTTCCGGGGCACGAGCTCGCCGGGGAGGTGGTGCAGCTCCTCCGGGACGCCGGGGCGGACGCTGCGGCATACCCACGGCTCGACGAGCGGACGTGTGAGAACTACGCCACGGCGTCGAGGGCACAAGCCGCCGGGCTATCGGCTCCCGCGACCGTGTGTCCGAAATGCCCGCTCCTCCGCCAGTGTCGGGAGCGTGGGTACCTGGCGGGCGTGAAAGCTGCGGAACAAGCCCCGCACAAGGTCGTAACCCATAGCCGCCTAGTCCGGTCCGCCGGGCGGTTGCTCAAAAACGCGGAATACCTGGTGCTCGAGGAGGACCCGTCGGCGGTGCTCGCCCCGATGATCTCGACCACCCGCCGACAACTCGAGCGGCTCGCCGACCTGGCGACCGTCTACGGGGACGCTATGTCGCGGGTGTGGATTCTCGAGGGGGCCGCGGACCTGGCGCCGGTGGAAAATCTCCCGGAGTTCGACGCGTGGGGGCTCGACGAGCAGGTGGGCGAAGCCGGGGACACGGTGCCCGATGAAACGAAATCAACTGACACGGTGTCAGTAGATCCGCCCCCGACCCGCCGTTCGTTCCCGCGTGGGTTCTTTGGGCACGTATGCCGGGTCGCCGACACGCTCGCCACCGCAGCGGCTAGGGCCCTGGCGGACGAGGTCGCCGACGGGGTGCACCCGCTCGAGCTGAAACTCCCGCCGCCCCGGGACCTGCCCAAAAACCCGGAGCTCGTCGTGTGGTCCGCTCTCGACGCTATCGACCGCGTCGACCCGGACGCGACCGCAGGTATCGGCCCGGACGCTATGCAACTCGCCCTAGCCGTGGCCACCGGTCGAGCCCGGCGTGTCTACCTGCAGGTCGAGACCGACACCCGCCCCGGTGGTCGCCGTTCGGTCGAGCTCGTCGCCCAGTGGCGGACCGACACGGGACACAAAAGGCTCCCG
>Ga0315901_10007845_pt1 | contig 12533 bp, 12 predicted proteins | sample LakEriMetagenome_10_FD_203761 | JGI IMG/M metagenome (GOLD analysis project Ga0315901, IMG submission 203761) | Freshwater fungal communities from buoy surface, Lake Erie, Ohio, United States - Buoy 2 MA116 | ecosystem: Environmental > Aquatic > Freshwater > Lake | place: USA: Lake Erie, Ohio... | reverse complement strand
TTTTAAGAGAAGGCGGATATGGTGGAGAATTACAATTATACTTTGAACAATTAACTCCGTTAGTAATTCTTTCTGAAACCGCTGAAGAAACAGGTCAGACTGTAGACCAAGTAGAAGAAGATGTTAATGATTCAATGGAAAATCCAGCTACAACAGAAGACCAAACAACAACTGATGTGCAAGAAATAAAGCCTGACCAACCTATTGAAAAGTTTGTTATGCCAGCACATTTTGAAAAAGAATATGAAACCCTTATAAAATAAAAACTATGGCTATAGCATTATTCATATCAAGAAACGATATAATAAAAACAACACCTTTACAGGGTGCAATTGATGCTGATGCATTACTTCCATTTATCTATACTGCACAAATAAAATACTTAAAGAATCTTTTAGGTACTGTGCTTTATGATTATCTTGCAACTCAAATACTTGCAGGTACTCCATTTACAGGTAGATACTATGAGTTAATGGAAGATTATGTAAAACCATCACTTGTTTGGTATACCTGTGTAGAATATATTCCATTTAGTTCTATACAATTCAAATCTAATGGAGCAGTGAAGCAACAGAGTGAACAGGGAGTAGCACCATCAAAAGCTGAAATAGATTATTTGAAACAGCAGGCTCAGACAAATGCTGACTATTGGGCTTTAAGATTACAGAACTTTTGTATTTCTTATTCTCAAGACTTACCTCAATACCTTGAAAGTGTTGGTAATCAAACCCAGATTTATCCTGACCAAACTAACCAGTACTTTGGTGGTATTCAGTTGTAATCTTTTTAAGTAAACATACAAAAAATTTTTGATAATGCCAAATTATTTACAATATAATCAGGGAGTTAATTACACACTCTACTACAATGTTTTGGATTACTTCGAAACTATAATGAGTAATCATCCACAAATTACGAAAGTAACTACAGGTGATATTCAGGATGTTGATGATAGAGAGTTTCCAATGTATCCACTTGGCAATATCAATATACTTTCAACTACTATTGCAGAAAGTGTGACAAGACATGAAGTACAATTGGTAATTGCGGACAAGATTAAGAATAAAAATAATGAAAGTGGCAGACCAGCAAATGTTACTGAAACCACTTACAATAAACAAACCATTGAATTTTTTGGTGTAGATGATTATGTAGATATTCTTGCTAACACACTTGCAATTATAAACGATTTAACATCTTATACAGCATATTCAGTTGCAGCATTTGATATTGAAGGTGATATCATATGTGAACCATTTGTAGAAAGATTTAATAACGGATTAGCAGGACATGTAGCAACGTTTACACTTGTTACTCACAACGATAGACCAAGATGTTTGTATGATTTACTTCCATCAGGCTCTTATCCTAATCCTAATTGTTAATGGCTACTGTAAGACCACAAGCACTTAAAGATTTAGCAAAAACTGTTCGCAATGTAGGTTCTAAACTTGCACCCCGTCGTACAGGCAATCTTCGTAATGCTTTAAGGTCATATAATACGCCTGAAAGAATGGTTAAATATGATAAAAGTGGAGATGCTAAAATTACATTCTTTGTTGCACCACCACAAGCAAAATATGGTAAATGGTGGAATGACCCAAATGTTAGTGGGACTGTAAGAAATCAAAAAACAGGAAATAAAAAATCAATTAACTACGGAAGTAAAGCTTGGAAATCATCAGAAGTAAAAGCAGCAATTAAAAAATATGTAAAAGAGGTTGGTAAAAGTATTGCTCAAGAATTAAGAGAAACAATAAGAAAAGGATAACCATCAATTACAAAACCGATTTAATTGGTTAAATAGAAAACAAATTAGCAAATGCCAATTAATATAGTTCAAACTCCGGCAACTTGTTCATTAGCACAATCACCAATTATATTTTCAGTTGTTGAAACAAGTTCGTCTTTATTACAAAATAGCGATTTTCAATACGTTGCTGAATTGTATTATTGGCAAGGTGGACCTACAGCAAGTGGGTCTTCATCTGACTATACAATGACAAAATATCCTAATACATCTTTGTATGGTATATTTGATTTGAACAGAATACTTAATTCAACACTTCAGGATTTAGCACAGGTGAATACATCAAACGTAATGTATTTTGCTTGTCAATTTTATTATCAATATCTTTCAGGTAGCACATATGTTACTGGCTCCAATGTTAGAAGTGCTACATATAAAGCCCTAGATGGATATTCAATATTTCAAGAACCAATTGGACAAGCAATAAGTTCTAAAACTCCACATTGGCCTCTGATGACAGATGGACCTGCAACACAATCAGCATTCACTACAAACGAAGGGTTTAGTGGTGTTTATGTTGGTATAGCAAATTCAGGCTCACAACCTAACAGAATCCGTTATACATCTGATATACAAACTGCATATTATACTTTGAGTAGTAGTCTTTCATCATCAGGTCAAATACAACAATATCCAATAGGAGCAACAGAAAGTGGGTTTCCTTTGAGTGGAAGTTTTTCCTATTACACAATCCAAGCACAAAATAATTCAACGGATTTGGGGCAGCCTATCACTTATAACATAGTGTGTGAGCAAAAGTATCCTAATATCAGAATTAAATGGAAAAATCGTTACGGACAGTTTGATTGGTTTAACTTTAATATGGTTAATCGTCAATCATTCAATACAGAGAGAAGAACTTACCAACCACAACTTGGTACATGGCAATCTCCTACATTAAAATATAATAATTACGATAGCTCCGTTCTCAATTATATCTCTGACTCTACACAAGCAATATCTGTTCAAACCGACTGGGTTGATGAAGCATATAACGAAATATTTAAACAACTTCTTGTATCTGATGAAATTTATTGGATATATGATGAAGCAACAGGCGATTTAAGACCGATTACTATAAACACATCATCAATTACATTTAAAACTGGCGTTGTTGATAAGGTAATTCAATATGGATTTGACTTTAATTGGGGACAGGCATATAAATTGATAATCTAATGGGAGTAACAAGTACACAAGGATTTGCGTTTAAGTTAGTAGCCAATGGAACTCAATTGGACTTGTTTGATGATGAAGAAATATTCTTATCAGATAACGTAACAGGTCTATTTGATATTGGTGTGCTACCTGCAGACTTTACTCGTCAGATTACGGTGCCAGGTACAAAAAAGAATAACGCATTCTTTGAGCATGTTTATGATATCTCAATTACAAATCCTTACTTATTTTCAACCAATTCTAAAGTTCCATGTTATTTGGACTTTGATGGAATTTATTTAGCACAAGGATACTTACAACTGAATAAAGTAAATGTAATTGCAAATAAATTTATTGATTCATACGAAATAACAATCTATGGTGGTCTTTCTTCATTTGCAAGAGATATCAATAGATTTTATTTAACAGATTTAACTGCATCTCTTTCACAATTTAATCACACATCATCTTTTAATAATATTTCTCAAAGTTGGAATGGTGACCTTTTTAGTGGAAGCATAGTTTATCCATTTGCAGAATATGGACAAAGAATACAATTTACCCCTGAAGAAGCATTCTTTGGTATTGACTCAAATGAAGGTGCCCTTTGTGTGCAAGATTTTAAACCTGCTATTCGTATAAAAGAAGTATGGGATGCAATCTTTGAAACATATGGATATACATACTCCGGCTCATTTTGGACACAACCTTGGTTAGATAACGTATATCTTCTTTGTAATAATCAGTTAAAATACCCTGTGTATGATTCTATTGATTTAGAAACTTACGGTCTTTTTAAAATAGCACCTATATCAGGTAGTGGGCAAACAAACGTTACAATGTCTGCCGGTGTGGATTTACAATTCCCTTGGTATAATGTTCAATACAATCCACAAAATAACATAGATAGTGCTGGAACATATACTTTAGATGTTCCATCAAGATTGAGAGGTGAATTGGCTCTAAACTTTGAATTAAAATCGACAGGTGTAGGTAATTCAGTTCCTGTTTTTTATTTAAGTGTAAGGGATGCTGTAACAAGCGCTTTAGTATCTGTAACAACATTGGTTAATTTTAACAGATACATGCAGCAAATATTCACATATAATGCAACACAAGTTAAAACACAACAATTTCAATTAGTAACAGAATTTAATACATCTCAATTACCTATTGGAACTTATAAGTTTTATTTACAATATGCTAATGCATATACTCCTGCTCCTTTCCAAATAATTCTAAACCCTGGCAATAGTTTAGCAAGTACCTATTTAGAAATTAAAAAGGTAAATCAGGGTGGAGATAACCTTGTTTTAGATATTCCATCTAATATGCCATTCGGAACAACAGGTATTAAGCAGATTGATTTCATTACAGGTATACAAAAGAAATTTAATCTTGTAATTTATCCTAATAAACTTAAACCTCGTCAATTTATTGTTGAAGAATTTAATAAATGGTATAAAGAAGGTGAAGTTAAGGATTTCAATAGATACATTAACCTTGACAAAAAGATTGAGGTTATACCAGCAAATAACCTTGCTGTAAACCAACTAAACTTCGGTGATACACTTGATGGTGATTATATTTCACAACAATTTAGTAAATTGAATAATAGGGAATATGGTAAATCGTATTATGTAGATACTGAAAACTTTTTCTCACAAGGTAAGTTTGAAGTTAAAACTACATTCGCATCTTCACCATTAGTTTATCTTGAAGGAACAGGTCTTTCAGGTAGTTTTGCTACAAGAGATGCTGATTTTGGTGTTTATGTTGAAAGTACGTGTAATGTAGATAGAAGGGTAACAACAGATGCATCAATTAGGAAATTTACAACATATGTAGCATCTGCTATGGCAACTGCATTAACAGGCGAAACAATAGTAGATTGTTCACCGCCAGATTGTACTTTCTTACCATACCCTGTAAACGCAGGTGATACATTAGTTTTTGATACATTAACAGGAGGAGCAAGTGTGACATGGGTGTTCTCAAAAACAACTGATAGTGGATATACAGTCCTTAATGCAGGAACAGGTCCAATAGGAACAACATATTATTATAATATAACAACTGCTGATATTTCAAGTACAATCTTGCAATTTAGAGCAGAAGCAATAGCAACAGATTAATGGCAAAGAATAGAATATACATACCAACCTTTATCAGTAGCGTAAACTACGCACCAGCAAGAGTTCTACCTCACATTTATTTTTATAATGGTGTAAAAGCTTGTGAAACTTATTATGTGCAAGGATACTTTAATGGCAATACAGGTAGTGTTATATCAACTCCATTAGAAGGTTTTCCTTATTTTGATAATTACGAAGGACAAGACCCTACATCAGGCTCTCGTTCACTTCTATTCTTTAATGAGCCGGCAGTATATGGAACAACACCAACAGGCTCTCTTTATACCGAATATTGGGAAAATTATATAAACTTACTTTATAATCCTCGTACTCGTTTGGTAAACTGCGAAGGTATCATACCTCTTGCGGATTATTTTAAGATGGAGCTCAATGATATAGTAGAGTGGCGCGGGAACTACTATCACCTTCGTGCAATAAATAATTACAACCTTAAGAATGGTGAATGTCAATTACAATTATTAGGTCCAATATTAGGAGATATACTTCCAAATATTATTCCTGCAATTGCATGTGATTTTACATTTACATCATCTGTTATTACAACTACAACTACCACAACGGCAGCACCAACAACAACTACGACTACTGCTGCAACAACTACAACGACTACAACACCATTCAGTTGTTCTAATTGTACAAGTTGGACATATAATAATAATTTCCAAGCAATTGATGGTACAATTCTTTATTATAGTTGTATAACTGGCGAATCTCAATTGATTTATGTGCCTGGTGATGATGTATTCGGTGTGACCGGTTCATTCTGTAATTGTAATTCAGTTGGAACTGCATATCAAATAATTGGTACAGGGTTTACATTAACAAATACAAGTGCATCTTGTAATCCAACATCAACTACTACAACGTTAGCACCTACAACAACTACAACTACATTATCAACAGCAAGTTGTAATTGTACTTTATTTGTAGCAGGTGGAGCAGGTGGTACAGCAACTTGGACAGAATGTAGTAGTTCTGCACAATCACAAGCACTTTCTGGAAATGAAACTTTATTAGTTTGCGCAGCCAGCGGTTCAGAAGGATTAACAGGAGCCAGTTCTTTATTAGTAAGAGGAAACCAAATACCTGCAAACCCACTATGTAATACATCTTCATCAGTTAGTTGTTTACCATCAGCAAGTTGTATCTGTGTAACACTTACACAAGGAAATGAATCGGCTGGTACATATGTTTATCACGATTGTGCATCTAATTCAATAATAGCCGGCACATTAGCTAAAAATGATGTGTTAAAAGTATGTGCAGTTAGTGGAAGCTGGGTTGCATTAGGTGGAGGCGGTGCATCGATTACATATGGAGCAGCATGTACAAGCAGTGCAAGTTGTGTATAATAAAAGAATAAAAGATTATGGCAAACGTAAATAGACAAATAACATTAACACAAAAAGGAAATAATTCAGGTCCTTTCTATGATGTATATTATTCATTAGATTGTATCACATATACAATTTGCACTGATGGATTAAATGTCTTTTTGCCTAATGTTGGTTCTACAGGTATTGTAACTTTGCCTGACAATACTCAATGTATAAAATTGGTAAATAAAAGTCCATTGTGTAATAATGAAGTAATTCAGGACTTAAGAGCAACAACTACAACTACATCGACAACAACTACATCCACTACAACTACGACAACTGCGGCTCCGACTACAACTACAACTACTACAACCACAACATCAACTACTACAACCACAACCGCTGCGCCAACAACTACGACAACAACTGCAGGTGCATCTGCTACTTTATATTGGAGTTTTAGTGAATTGGGTGGAGCAAATGGAATATACGATTTGTATATAAACTCTGTATCAGTTGAAACAAGAAATAATACAGCATTTGGAACTTATACTGTCTATGTTGGTGATGTGATTAGTGTTGGATGTAATGCAGACCAATGTACATCAGGCGGTAGCACTTATACGAATATTGTTGTAACAGGTGAAATAACAGACGCAGCGTGCCAGAATAATGGTTCGATACCTTCATATGTTTCTCCAGGTTATACAGTCGTATCAGGAGATGCAGGAACTAATTTGTATATGGATTTACAAGTTAGTTGTGATGGAGGGTGCCTATAAACAAATCTATTTGCCTTTGTTAAATAATAAACAAATGGCATATGAATGGCATACAAATTTACTCAAATAAGAATTTAAGATTCGTTTGTGCACAGCCTGCAACTCTTTATTATGCATGGCAAGTTGAAGTAATGTTAAACAACTTTATATCAATGGGTGTAAATCCAAATCATATTGATATAGTATGTTGGAAACAAAATGGTGTAATACCCGAAGAGTGGTCTAAACTTGCAGTAGGATACCCTGCAAGATTCTTTTTCTATGATGATACAAGAGTTACTAAACATTACATTTCATCAATCAGACCTAATATCCTAAAACAACATTGGAACGCACATCCTTATTTAAAAGATGAGGCAATCTTTTATCACGACTGTGATATTGTATTTTCAAAACCTGTAAAGGATTGGATTACACAATCTATGATAGTTGATGATAATTGGTATGGAAGTGATACCCGTTGGTATATTGCACACTCTTACATAAAAGGAAAAGGACAGGAAGTGATGGATTTAATGTGTCAAATAATGGATATGCCTGAAAACGTAATTGAAGAAAATGAATTAAATTCAATAGGTGCACAATATCTAATGAAAGATATAGACGCATCGTATTGGGATAGAGTGGAAAGAGATTGTGAAGAATTATTCAAACAAGTAACTTTATTAAATACAATGATAAAGGCCGGAAATCCAAACTATCACGAAATACAAATATGGTGTTCAGATATGTGGGCAGTTCTATGGGGTGCATGGAGATTAGGAAAGAGAACTATTTGTTCACCTAATTTTGATTTCAGTTGGGGAACATCTACTGAAGGTGATTTTGAAAAGATGAATATTATGCATAACGCAGGTGTAACAGGACCAAACAATGGTTTATTTTATAAAGCAGAATATATGAATGAACTTCCATATGGAAAGGATTTAAAAATAAATGATGGAACTGCAAGTAAAAGATATTGGGATTGGATTCAAATAACTGCAGCTAAATCAGTTTTAAAATGAAATGGGATAAAATAATATCAGAAGAACCTAATGACCATTGGTGGTTTTTAAACTCAAAAGATAAAATTGTATTAGATTTAGGATGTGGTAAATTTTATTCATCCATATCAACAGCAGAATGGTTTGTAAATAATGGTGCTACAATGGTTACAGGCGTTGACCTATCCAATATAGGATATGAAGCTGATAACTTTATAATGAAAATAAAAAATATCGAATCTACCGATGATTTAGATTTTTTATTAAGATTAACAACACCGCAAATAATTAAATGTGATATAGAAGGAGCTGAAATACATTTTGATAAAATTGATGAATTACCATACACAGAACAAATAGCAATAGAATATCATTCCGAATTTTTAAAAGAATTAGTAGAAAGAAAAGTTATGGAATGGGGATTTACAAACAAAAAACTTTATCAGATATTTGATGAAGATATAAATAGAATAGGAGTAATTTTTGCATGGAAATAAGTAAAGCAACATATGGTGGTGCAGATTGTTTACAAAAAATCAAATCGCTTATAAGCAACGATAGATTGGTTTTAAGAGCAGATAATAATTTGATAGGTGATACTAACCCTGGCGTAGTAAAGTGGCTTAAATTGGAGATAAATGGGGAATCCTACGATATTAGAGAGGGTGATACATTCGTTTATCCAAAACCTACTACAAATCGTTTAGGAATTTGGTATTCAAATGACCAAAGAAACCATCCAGCAGTAAAAAAATCATTAGAAACTATCCAAAAAGCAGCAGAAGGTAAAGCAGATATCGTAACTTGTGTATGGAATCCGATAGAGAGTAATCCATTTCATCAGGTTATGAGTTGGAATAAAAGTTCATCACACCTAAATCAATTATTACAGATATTACAATGCATTTATGTAGGAAAAACTATAAATGAATACCGATATGTTAGTTTTTTAGAGCATGATGTAATGTATGGTGAAGGATATTTTGATTACCCTGATTTTGAAAGAGGTGCAGTTTGGACAAATATGAATTATGGTGGAATAAACAGAGATGGTTGGCAACATAGAGGACAAGATGATGAACCTATGCACCAAATGACAATGAGGATAGAAGATGCTTTAGAACATTTTCATTCGATTTTAGGAAATGCATTAGTTACCAATAGTGGTATGATAGAAACTCAAACCCTGACGAGAAAACAATGGTTTGCAGCAAATCCATCAATACACATCAATCACGGTTCACACTTCACTTCACACTTTAGCATATATCAAAAGCACAATACATACAGAGAGCACCCATATTGGGGAAGCCATTCCCACTATCATCACTTATTTATCTAAACCTTTTTGTTAAATACAAAAAACAATGATTAAGAATATTGTTGACCTTCTAGCGTTGGGTGATTATTACGGAGAAACTAAAAGAATTGATGTAGCAAAGGGTTTATACGAATTACCTACAACATGGAAAGGAACTTGGAAATTAGTAAAAAGAATAATCCATGGCAGAAAAAGTAGAAGTTGACATAGAAGTCAATTCCAATTTAAAAGGTTCTATTGCTGAATTAAAAGAATTAAAAAAGCAATTGAAGGAAACTGCTGCTGGCTCCGCAGAATTTAAACGTCTTGCAAATGAAATAGATGATTTGGAAGATAAGATTAAAGGAAGTAAAGCAGGTGCAGCTGACTGGATTGATACCCTTGAATCTGCCGGTGGACCTATTGGTGCATTAGGTGGTGCCTTAAATAAAGCAAAGGTAGCAACCGTATCATTTGGAACTGCCCTAAAAGCAACAGGTATTGGTTTAATCGTTGCAGCAATCGGTGGATTAGTAGCTGCATTTAATAATGTAGAAGGTGCAGGAAAGAAACTGGAACCCCTTCTTATAGGATTTGAAAAAATACTTGGTGGTATCTTTGCAGCATTAGAACCGCTGATTGACTCATTTGTAGAATTAGCAACTGCTGCATTGCCATACATTACAAAAGGTATTGGTATATTTTATTCAACTCTTGTAGGCCTTTTTAATTTAGTTAAGAATGTAGGTGTTGGTGTAGGTCAAATTCTTAAAGGTATATTCACCCTTGATTTTGATTCTGTATCGGAAGGATATGAAAAGATTAAAACTGCAATTCCTGCAGCAATGGATGCAGGTAAAGCAGCATTTGGTAGATACGAAGAAGGAACAAAGAGATTAACTAAAACTGAAAAGGAAAATCTTAAAGAAAGAGGTGAAGCAAATGCAAAAGCATTAGATGAGAAGAAAAAACAAATGGAGGCTCAGGATAAATTAGATGAGGCTGCATTAGAGAAACTTAAAGCTGAAGCATTAGCAGTAGCAGAAACAGAACAACAAAAGTTTGATGTTGAGAAACAATTTGCTGATAAATTATATGCATTACGATTAAAAGATTTAGAGGATAGATTAGCATTAGAGAAGAAAGGTTCAGCAGAATATAAACAAATACTGGCTGATATAACTAAATTACAGGCAGATAAGATTGCATCTGATGCAGAGTTTGCAGCAAAAGGTAAAGAGATTGCAGAAAAAGCAGCAGAAGATTTAAGAAAAGCAAATGATGAAGCGAGAGGTAAAGCTGAATTAGATTTAGAATTACAGAAAGAAAAGGGTTTATTAGATGAAGCTGCATATCAACAGGCACTCTATGATATGAGAGTTAAGTATGCAAATTCAAATGAAGAACTTACAAAGGCTGAAATCGACTTACTTAAATTTAAGAATGAGGAAAAGAAAAAGAAATTACAAGAGGAAAGAGAACTTACAGCATTAGGTATTCAAACACAGATAGAAGAAATTGATAGATTGAATGCAAAAGTAGAAGGTGATTTCGCATTAGATATAGAAAGATTAGCACAAAAAAGAGAATTACTTGCACAAGCGGAAGCAAATGAACTGGCTAATACAGAACTTACAGAGCTGCAAAGGACAGAAGTCAGAAACAAATATGCAAAGGAAAGAGAGAATATAACCAATCAGGAATTAGCTACAGAAAGAGCAGCACAAGAAGCTAAAGTACAATTACAAAATGCTTACGCTGACCTTGCAGGTCAATTCGGACAAACCTTACAGGCAATAGCAGGAAAGAATAAAGGTGTAGCAATAGCAGGTATTATCATAGAACAGGCATCAAACATAGCAAAAGTTGTAGCAAATACTGCAGCAGCAAATGCTAAAGCAGCCGCAGCATTCCCTCTTACGGGTGGTGCTCCATGGACAATTATTAACACAATATCTGCCGGTTTAAGTATTGCATCTACAATTGCAGCAGCAAGTAAAGCAATATCACAAATCAAATCAACTAATGCAGAAAGTGCATCAGGTGGTGGAACAGCAACCGCACCTGCTCAAGGGCCTCCTCCTACTTATGGTGGAGCACCTGCAGCAATGGGAGCACCACAAATTCAAGCATCTCAAGGTTTAAATGCAACATCACAGATTGCACAAACAATTGGTGCTGCACAAAGACCTGTTCGTGCATACGTGGTTAGCGGGGACGTTAGTTCACAGCAAGCATTAGATAGAAGAACATCAGCAGCTGCTACATTTAGTGGTGGATAATAAAAATCTAAATTGTTAAATAGAATATATGATAAACAAAGAAAATATAGAAGAGCTCTTTGAGCTAGTGCTAGTTGACGAAGAGGATGGAGTTTTTGCAAATTCGTTGGTCAGCGCAGGCGCGATAGAGAGAGACTTTGTCGCATTCCATAAAGAATATCAATTTGCTGCAGTTAATGATGAAAAAATGATTGTAGCTGGCCCGATGCTTATACCTAACAAGAAGATATTAAGATTAAAAGAGGATGGAACTCCTTACTGGGTATTTTTTACACCGCAAACAATTGAAAAGGTTGCAAGAAAGTTTATGAAAAATAAATTAGTAGACCAAGTAACCCTTGAACATGGAAATAAAACATCAGGAATTTATATGATTGAAAGCTGGATAGTGGAACATCCTACCAAGGACAAAAGCAACCTGTATGGATTTACTTTACCAAAGGGAACATGGTTTTCATTATATTCAGTTGCAGAAAATCCGAAAGTATGGGATAGAGTTAAGAGCGGAGAATTTAATGGCTTCAGCATTGAAGGACTGTTCGAGCACCAGAAGAGTGATGTTAAATTATCATTAGAGAAGAATATAGAGGAATTAACTGATGATGAAGCAGAAGTATTGCTTGGACAAATAAAGGCTATCATTAGAAAAGATAAAAGATATAAGAGTAAGCAGTGGATTGAGATGGAAACATACGCTGATTATGGAAGCGGTGTTAAGAATAATGCAAAGAAAGGAATAG
>Ga0315901_10007842_pt1 | contig 12536 bp, 20 predicted proteins | sample LakEriMetagenome_10_FD_203761 | JGI IMG/M metagenome (GOLD analysis project Ga0315901, IMG submission 203761) | Freshwater fungal communities from buoy surface, Lake Erie, Ohio, United States - Buoy 2 MA116 | ecosystem: Environmental > Aquatic > Freshwater > Lake | place: USA: Lake Erie, Ohio... | reverse complement strand
GGAACGAGAATCGGAATTGAAGCGTATTCAATTGGAAAAAATGGCTGGGAATCTTTTGCCGGTGGATTTAGTTGAAAAGATAGTTGTTATCAATATTCAAGCTATTTTAAAGGGGTTTAGGACTGAAAGAGAAAACATGACATCGATATTGATTGAGAGGTTTGGAGGCAACCGTAAAGACTTAGTTGAAATTAATGCGATGTTAGATAAGTCAATGGACATTGTTATTTCAAAAGCTAAAAAAGAAGCTAATTACGAACTGGAGCAAGCTATTTCGACTTATCAGGATTCGAGGGGGAGAGGAGAAAAAAGATAGGTAAATGTTAAAGTTTACGAAATTTCGTAAAATAGTTGTTTGAAAATTTGGTAGGTTTACGAAATTTCGTAATTTTACACCATCAAACAATAACAATTAGAAATTATGACAACTCAAAACTTCACTTTAGTATCAGAAACAGAAAAAGCAATTAAATATGTAGTTGGTTTTAAGTTTAACGAAAACAGACCTACAATAGTTTACGGTGTAAATGGAGAAGAAAATTTAAATACTGGTTATTTAGTAGAGTGTTGGTTTCCTAAATCAGTAATTAATGAAGAAGGGGTTGTAGCCGATTGGTTTACTAAAAAAGTAAAAGAAGCTTTTGGAAAATTTAACCCAGTAATGGGGGATGTAATTTATTAAAAAAACAATATGTTACAAATACAAAATTTATTTGGTGAAAAAGAAATACAGCAATACAAACCAGAAAGAGAGAGTTTACAAAATGAACTTTCTTTAGTTTTTAATGATAAATTAACTATTGATTCTTTAGTTAATTTTATTACTAACGACTTTTATGAAACTTTAGAATATCATCAACTTTTTTTTGGTTTAAATAGTTGCCAAAAAACATCTCTTTTATTCAATGCACATAGACTTGACACAATAGCGGGGAAGAGTAAATTAAGTTGTTATGAGGCGTTAAAAGATTTTAATTTTTTAAATGGATTGGCAAGGATGATTTTACACGAAAGAAAGCAAAAGGGCGACAATTATAAAAGTAGATATGGAGAATTGTTATATCAAATATTAGCATTTAATATAAATGGCGTTCAATATGTAAACGAAATACATCCTATAATTGCCAGGAAACTCGCTTTAAAATACTGCAATGGATTAAATTCAAAAGTATTAGACCCTTGTGCCGGTTGGGGTGGTAGAATGATTGGTTTTAGTACTGTCGTTTCAGAATATCACGGTTTTGAGCCATACACAAAAACATTTAAAGGTCTTTTAGAATTGGGTGATTGGATAAAAAAAAGAAATGAACATTTTGAATATAATATACAAAACTTGCCTTTTGAGGATTCTGTATTACCTATTAATTATTTTGATTTTGCGTTTACAAGTCCTCCATATTATGATACTGAAAAATATGGATGTGAAGATACAAACTCGTATAATAGATATAAAAGTTTTGAACAATGGTGTGATTTATTTTTTCTACCTATGATTCAAAAAACAATGCACGCATTAAAACCTAATTCTAGTTTTGTTTTAAACATAGGCAGTCGAATTTATCCATTAAACGATGTTTTAAAAGAAAACTTTAAAAACAAATATACAATAGAAAAAGAAAAAGATATGTTACAAGGAAAAAAATCGGGTCTAAAAAACAACCAAAATGAAGGCGAAACGTTTTATAGAATAATCAATTAAACATAATAACAATGGAAAACTTAAAAAAACTAATCGAAATCAATGGTTATCAGGTAAAAGGTGTGAACCAACACAAAGTAAACGCTTTGAAAAATGGTGTTATAATAGAGTCATCATCTTGTTTAGAAGTGTTAGCTATAAAACTAAAATTATGACCCAATCCGAACTACTTAAATTAGCAATAGAAAAAGCTGGTAGCAAACAAAAGCTTTCAGAATTATTAGGTTTAAAAGTCCAACGCATCTACGAATGGGAGCAAGGATCTGAAATTCGTTTCAATAAAATGGTTGATGTTTTAAAGATTGTTGGAATAGGATTGAAAACTTATTCTTTGATTGAAGTTGTGAACGTAGATTTTTCAGAAATGAATAAACCCAAAAGAAAATTAAACGTTCCTACAATGAGAAACCCACCGCCTCCACCAAAAAGAAAAATAGAAAAAAAGATTTTTTTTGCTTCTAAACCATTTGAAAATGCAGAAACAATTATAAAAAATAATTTAGCAAAAAAAGAAACTCCCGAAAAAAAGTTCAAATGCGGTTGTTGGATTAATGAAAAAAATACTTTGGTAAAACCAAAAGGAAGTAAATGTAGTCTTTACAAATCTGAACATAAATTTTAAAACAATGGAAAAAATATTTAAAAGCAAATCGGGATTGTATTTCTGGTATATGTCAGTTTACTTTTTCTTTTACTGGATTGGTGATTGGTTTTTTGTTGTAATAATGGCATTGGCTCAAATAGTGGCTTTTTTAAATTATTTAATAATCATAAAAGAACAAAAAATGATAAAATTTATTTCAAATTTTCAACCTAAAACACCGCAAGAGGAATATAATCGATTAGTTGACGGTTATAACTCTTTTGAATTTAAACCAAAAACAGACAAGGTTTGTGATGAATTAAGACACATCAAAAACGAAATTGAGATTATTCTTTTACAATACCCTGAAATAGTTCAAAAGCCTTTAAAAACATTTAACGTTTAATCAATGCTAAACGAAATATTCAAAAAATCCATTTTCAAAATTCAAGAAAAAATCTATTCTTATCGAAATGTAAGATTAGAACCAAGTGAATGGATTGAAAAAAATATTTACTTAACAAGTGCAGAAAGTCGCTATCCCGGTTTTTTTAGTTACGACCGTTCACCTTATACAAAAGAAGTAGTTGATTGTTTGAGTGTAAATAGTGATGTCGAGTGTGTAGCCGTTATGAAATGTTCACAATCGGGATTTACAGCCGGTGTAGTTACAACAATCATACCTTATATAATTTCAGAAACTCCATCAAATATTTTGTTTTTGTCAGGTTCTGAAACATTAGTACAAGATACGGTTAGGGATAGACTTGACCCGATAATTCAAAATTCAGGTTTATCGCATTTAATCCGACCTAATGTTTTCAAAAAGAAAAATCAAAAATCTGGTGATACGGATTTTAAAAAGGAATTTGCCGGAGGTTCATTAACCGGAGCAACCTACAATCCTAGACGATTAAGATTTTATTCAGCAAAATTTATCATTGCGGATGAATTTGATGATGCACCGAGAGCGGATAAAAAAGAGGGTTCTATTCGTTCTCTTTTAGAAAACAGAGCAAAGTCATTCGGATCAACAAAAAAGATTTGTTACATATCGTCTCCAACGGTGGCCGGCCAAAGTAACATTGAAGAAGTTTATGAACTTGGAGACAAAAGAAAATTGAATTGGTGTTGTCCACATTGCGAAAATTACATTCCTATTGAGTGGCGAATTGAAAAAGAGGATGAAACTTTTGCCGGAATAAAATATGAATTGGATGAAGAAAAAAAATTGATACCGGAAAGCGTTCATTATGAATGTCAGAATTGCGGTGGAAAAATTGATTATTCTCAAAAGTACGATTTGAATTTAACGGCTAAATGGATTCCAACGGCAAAACCAAAAAAACCAAGTTACCGGAGTTATCAATTAAACGCTTTGGTTATTCCTCCTGGATTTGATAGTTGGGTGGATTTGGTTTATCAATGGTTAGAGTGTTGTCCTCCGGACGGAAGGATTGACGATGGAAAGTTGAAAACTTTTAAAAACACTCAATTAGGGCAAACGTGGCAAGAGTTGGGTAAAACTCCGAGAGTTAATGAAATGATGACAAATAATGTACGTTCTTATGATATTGGTGTGGTGCCGGATGTAACTTGTAAAAACGATGGAAACGGTAGGATTGTCTTATTGACGTTGGCTTGTGATTTGGGTGGAGTTATGGAAACCAACAACGAGGATGTAAGATTAGATTGGGAGTTAATTGCACACGCTTCAAACGGACAAACTTATAGCGTTAATCATGGTTCGATAGGTACATTTAAGCGAAACAGAAAAAAAACCAATTTAGAGCGTTCTAATGAATCGGAAAGAGATAAATATACTTATTCACATGGACAACGATTTTCTGTTTGGCCGGTGCTAAAAAAATTGATTGATAAAAATTATATTGGACAGTCTGGCGATGCTTATAACATTGATATTACTGTTATTGATACTGGATTCTTTACACGTTTGGCGTATGATTTTATTAAAGGTGTAACGGATGCTGTTGTCGTTGGTGTGAAAGGTTATACCGAAGATGAATATCGAAAATTGAACCGAGACACGCCAGTTATCCAACGTTCACGTGAAATGCAAAACAGTCTTTATATATTGCAAGTAAATCAATTAAAAGATATTTTAGCATCAAACATGAAACTAGCAATGGGAATGGATGGATTCCAGCCTTATGGGTTTATGAATTTTCCGCAGTCATCAATGGGTAAATATGCAATGAAAAGTTATTTTTCACACTTTGAAGCGGAGCATCGAGTACCGCTTATGAAAGGCGATATCGAAATTGGTTATGCGTGGAAAAAGAAAAATAGCGATGTAGAAAATCACTTTTTCGATGTTTATGTTTACTCTTTGGCATCACGTGAAATTTATATTGATATACTTAGAAAATCATATCCAAAATACAGTAAATTAACATGGGATGACTTTGTGAGTATTGTGGATGGATAACGTTTTGGTGCTTGACGATGTGGCGGTAAGCGATGTGTATGTTTCCGCCATATTGCCAAACACCTGTTATGTGAGGTTTTTAATTTAATTATTATAATATGAAAAATTTAGAATATTGGAAACAAAGTCTTGAAAATGTATTACAGGATGAAATAATTACAGATGATTTAGTTAAAAAAATAATATCTATCTCAGAAATGGAGTATGAATACACTGAATTTGAAAGTAATAAATCAAATGAAAGTGAAGTTAATCCTTTAGAAAATAAAATAAAAGAATTGGAAAATAAAGTTAGAATATACGAATCAACACTTTGTAATATTCATAAAGCTGATTATGTTAATATAATCGGAGAGCGTGTCGAATGGGTTAGACTTCATCGGTAATCTCACATAACGTTCGGTCGCTTTGTCTAATGGCGTTGATTTAAGACTAGACTTTATAGAAATACACTAACATTAAATTTAAAGATTATGATTTCAGATAATACCCAAGCCGAGCCATTAGACAAAACGACTGTTAAATGCAGGTTTTTTTGTCAGTATTTTGATCAAATAGTAGCTAAAGAAACTAAATATCCAAATTCTCAAGCTATCAATACTACAACTGTTTTTTTGATAAATCAATTATCTAATTATCATTTAGAATTAAAACCAATTTCAAAAATAACTGATGAAGACGCTATTTCAATGTATAGAGGTTTAGAAAGAAACTACGAAAGTTCAAATCAATTTTTAGAAGATTATAAATCTATTGGTTTTTTAGACCAAAGTGAAGTTGACTTTTTACGCTCAAAAGGTTACGCAGTACCTTATATGCAATATTCAGTTGATGAATTAATAAAAATGGGTTGGGTGCAGTTGGTTTAAACTTGCATTTAACTACTAAATATCATCAGTTCAAAAAATTGCACCATGACTTCAACGCAAGTAAATACAGATAAACTTTGCAACTTCATTATTCAAAAATTTGAAGATGGAGAGCTAAACAATGATAGCTTGGTGCAAATAATTGAACTATGTGGAGGTTATTTAAATTTAAAAACCATTTCTGATTATGCTCAAAAAAACAAAATGAGTTACAACGGTGTAAAAAAACATCGTAAAATACAAACTGTTTTTAATGTTAAATTCGTAATTGATAATGATTAAAAACGAAAAACAACCCTATCAAAATAATGGTAGGGATTTTTTTTATAAGTTTGTAAAGAATTAAACAACAATATTATGGATGATGGAATTTATTCAATAAGTCAGTATATCGATTGTAAACCAAATTTATTAACTAAAATACAAGCGATTGATAATTTAATTTCAGCAATGGAATTAAAATTAGTTGACACGGTGGGGCAAGTGAACTATTCCGAATACTCACTTGATGATGGACAAATGAAAATCCGAACGGTGTATCGAAGTCCGAATGATGTTTTGGCTGGTATCGATGCTTTAGAAAAGTTAAAACAACGATACATAAATCGATACAACGGACGTAGAACTGTTTTCAGAGGTGGACAATTTTAAACAATAAAAGATGAAAATATTAGGATTTGAAGTTCCATTTTTTGGAAGTAAAAAAGAAGAAAAAGTTGAAACTAAATCAACGGTTTACACTCCAGTAGGTGACAACGGTTATAACGGGTCATATTGGCCAATAGTAACTAAGCGATTTGACGGTGAAAAAACTCCTGGAGAGTTGGGTGTTGTTGTTAAAAACATTCCGTTATTTTTAAATTTACGTTTACGAGGTTACGATGCTTTTGTAAAAACTGATACCGTTAAATTGTTGGTAAATCGTAGGTTGCAGTATGTTATTGGTAACGGTTTGAAATTGGAAAGTGAACCAAATAAAACAGTTTTAAAATCGGAGGGTATCGAAGATTTGCCAAAAGAATTTCAAAGGTTAGTTGAGGAGCGTTGGAAAATTTACACTCGATCGAAATATGTAGATTTTGAAAAGAGACGAAATCTACATGGACTTGCAAAGGATTTTTATTCAGATAAATTCAAAGGCGGTGACTGTTTAGTAATTTGTCGATTTGAAGAAAAAGGAGTTACTGCACAATTTATTTCAGGCGAACACGTTGGAACGCCTTTTCCGGGAGATGAAAGTCTAAGCGAACAATTACAAAACACTACAATTAGCCATGGTATCGAATGTAATGAAAGAGGTGAACACGTTGCGTATTATGTTTGGACTAAAGGCGAAAACGGTGACTTAGGTAAATACGAAAGAATACCGGCATACGGTGAAAAAAGTAAAAGACGTTTAGCGTGGATGATTTACGGACAATGTTTGTCACCCGATCAAAAGAGGGGCGTTCCGGATTTCGCACAAATTTTGGAAAAGGTGTCGAAGTTGGATAGATATACTGAGGCATCAGTTGGAAAAGCTGAACAAGCTGCAAAGATTTTATTTGCAATTGAGCATGAACAATATTCAACGGGTGAAAATCCAATGGATGCAATTGTTAAGAAAAAAATGCGAGTTGTTGAGGACAATTCTAATTTAGATGGATATACATTGTCGGATGGACTTGCAAATCGAATAGTTGAGACAACAACAAATCAAACATTTAATTTACCACCGGGAGCGAGTTTAAAAAATTTTGGTACAAACATCGAAAGTGATTATGCGGATTTTCATGATAAAAACCAAAACGATATTTTTTCAAGTTCAGACACACCTCCAGAGGTTGCCAGACAAATGTACAATTCAAATTATTCCGCTTCACGTGCTGCTATAAACGGTTGGGGTCACATAGTTGATATAGACCGTCAAGACTTTGCAAATCAATTTTACAGACCGTTTTATCGTTTGTGGTTAGAGTTTGAAGTATTGACAAATAAAATTGAGGCTCCGGGATTTGTTAGGGCTTTAATTGAGGATAATTTAATGGTTATTGAGGCATATACAGCTTGTAGGTTTACTGGTAAAAATATGCCACATATTGACCCATTAAAAGAGATTAAAGCGATTAGAGAGGCTTTAGGAAATCCAAAAGAAGGTATAACGCCTTTAATTAGCCATGAACAAGCTACTGAAATAGCTGGATATGGTGATTTTGAGGAAAATTATTTGGAGTATAGAGAGGAAAAAGATTCATTAATTAAAAACGAGGAAATAGATGTCAATTCAAGTCAAATTACGGAATAATGTTCCTGAATGGAACGAAAAGAGACGGTATAAGGTAAACGATATTGTTAGTTTGGATGGAAGGGTTTACCAAAACAAAACGGGTGCAAATTCAAGTCCAGATTCATTAACTGACTGGGTAATGGTTAAAGATTCTTTAACGGGGACTTTTGAGAGTTATCAAAATATGTTTCCATACGTTGATTCAAATGATTTTACAGTACCGATTAATTTAGTAATTGTATCAGTTCTTTACAATGATATTGATACGGTTGAGTTTTCAAAAACGGGTACTACATTAAATATTTCAACTGATTTATTTAGTGGTGATGTTATTAAAGTAAGAGGAGTTTTAGTATAAATTTTAAACAATTATAATTATGAAAAAAAGTTTTTTTATTTTGCTTTTATTAGTAGCGAATTTTGTGTTTAGTCAGGGCGGTTACAGTCCGATTAGTAGATTAAGGTTAACCACTACACCAGTTGAGAGTAATTCCAATACTCAAATTTTAGTGAGGGATGGGAGTTCAGGAAATGTGAATTATGTTAGAAAGGATTCTTTAGTTGTTGTACCAAATTTAGACAAAGTTACGGATGCTGGTGCGGTTACTGCAAATTCTTTATCAGTTGGAGGTGTTGGGATAAATACAACCACACCAGAGGCAGTTTTAGACGTTGTTTCAACTGAAAGTGGTATTTTGATACCAAGATTAACCGAAAGCGAAAGGGATGCTATTTCTGATCCAATTAACTCAATGTTGATTTTTAATTCAGATATTGAAAATTTTCAATTTTATTTTGATTCTGTTTGGTATGATTTAGGTGGAGGAGATTTGCAAACTGTTACTGATTTAGGAAACCTTACTACAAATGAAATTGTAATCCAGATAGATGATGATATTACCCAAATAGGGCAAGGAGCAATATTGTTGAGTTCATCAACATCCATAAATGAAGTCAGTAACACAGGTATAAGTGTAAGGGGTGGTATGGCTCATTTAAGAGTTTTTGATGATGTAGGCGAGTTGCATTTAGGAGATATTGATGGTGAAGGATCAACTATAAAAACTTCAGATTTAAGCGAAAATAGACAACTACTAATACCAGATTTATCTGGAACAATCGCTACAGCGGAAACCACCATCCCACTATCAGGAACAACAGAAGGGAATCCGGTGACGGGGGATGTTGAGGTAGATAATTTCAAAGGTTTTATCAGTAAATTAGATGGAGATAATTACGGAAGAATAGAGTTTGACGAGATTTTTCCGAGATTATATTATGTTTTATCGGAAACTGATTTAAAAACTGTTGGTGCAACATTAACAGATACTCAATTTCTTTTGCAAGACGAAAATTTACCAAATTTCAAAGGTATAGTAGCAACAAATGATTATTCCACAGTTGACCCAACAAACAAACTTGTCTACGCTCAAAGGCAGTATGTAGAAAATCAATTCGGAAAACTAATTTCATTAACCACTACTGAAATATTAGCGATTGTAAGTCCAGAAGAAGGGCGTTTGTATTACAATTCAACTTTGAATGATGTTGTTTTTTACGATGGAAGCAACTGGAAAAAACTATCAGACTCAAATATGTAGATTATGAAAGATTTAGTAAACGCATATCCAATAAGTAAAAAGCATTTAGTAGGCTTTGGAGTATCATTTATTTTTTGTGTATTATTTGGGTTGTTCAATCTCATGGGATGGAACGACCTTTGGTATTTAGATGAATGGTTTGGTTTTGAAATTAGAATAAACCCGTTTTTTTGTCAAACGTTGATTGTTTTTTTTATGGGATTTTGGGCTAACTGGCTTTGGGAGCATTTTCAACAACGAAATTTAGAGGAAAAACCAACGAAAAAAGATACTTATTTCGATACTTTGTACTTCATGATTAGTTCATATTTAGGTTTTCTCTTTGTTGAATTGCTTTTGGTTATTTTTAATTAACTATTTTTGTTGAAATTTTAAATACAAAAAATATCATGGGAGACATTTTAATTAATTTCGGTTTAGGCTTAGCGGGGATGCTTTTATACACCCTATTTAAAGCAAAGGATTACGTTTTCAACAACGAATTTGTGTTATCTACTTTGTTGTTGGAAAATTGGAAGGCGTGGGTTTGGAGTGCTTTAGTTTTATTTGTTATTGTTGTTGTTTTGTATGTAGAACCTACTTTAAAGGAACCTTTAAAAGCTGTTTTTTCAGTTGATTTAGATGCGTCTCCGGGTGGTTTCTTTATGTTTGGAGCGACAATAAATCTACTTTTAAAACCAACTGGAGCAAAGACAAAAAGAAAAAGTATTAACAATTAAATTTAATCAAAATGAAAAGATTTGCAAATACAGCAGAACAAGAGGCTATCGACAAAGCAAATGAGATTTTAGCAATGGCCGGTTTAGTGATTACAGAAACGCAACCAACAAAAGGAGGTTCTGGTGCAGTGATTCCAACAAAGGGATTTTAAAATGAAAAAAGACGAAATAGTTTTAATTTTCTTTTTGGTTTTCACGCTAATTTACGCAACCATTGGAGACCCAAATAACGAGACGTGGAGCGGTTTATATTTCATTGTAAACTACTTCACTTTGCTCGTTTTATTCGCTTCATATCGTTCAAAAATAATTCGATTAATTGGTATTTCGTTGTCGTTATCCATTTTAGTTTATATCGTTTCAAAATATTTCCTACATTTGGAAATCGAAAGATACTATACCATTGTGCCTTTTACTATTTGTTTAACCGGATTAATACTTATTGAAAGAAATGAATTACGTAGGCGAAAAAATATTTAATTTAGCAACGTATGTAGTTACGTTTGCTGGAATAGCTGTAAATTTTGAAACTATTAAAAGTGTAATTTTATTTGTGGGTGCTTTGGTTCTTTTAGGTATGCAAATCTATTTACACTTGATTAAAATTAAAAACGAAAAGGAATCTAAAAAGAAGGAGTAATGGAAGAAATATCATTAAGACGTGCAAATACTTTACATCCTATAATTAGGCAAAAAGTAATTGATGCTGTTAATCACATTAATAGAAAATTATTAGGTAAAAGAGTTCGTTTAAGAATTGCTTATGGTTTACGTACAAAAGATGAGCAAACGAGACTTTTTAATCAAGGTAGAACGGTTTTATTTGATGCTAATGGTAAAAGACTTGGAAAAGTTACAAACGCTCAATGGTGGCAAACTATTCACTTTTATGGGCTTGCTTTTGATATTGTTGTTCTTTACGACAAAGACGATAACGGGACATTTGAGGTTGCAAGTTGGGATTTATTAAAAGATTTTGACGGTGACGGTAAAGCAGAATGGAGAGAGGCTATTGATTATTTAAAAAGCGTTGGTTTTGAGTGGGGTGGTGACTGGAAAAGATTCAAAGATGCACCGCATTTTCAAGCTAAAAAACCAAACGGACAAAGCTATAATTGGAGAGAATTAAAAGCCTTAATTGATTCAGGACAAACTTTTATTGAGAACGGTATTACATATCCAAAATTATAAGAAATGAGCAAATGCAACCAACTTTGGCAAATGAAAGACCATGTAAGCGGTGACACTTTCAAAGAAAAAATTATCACATTAAAAAATGATAACGACACTCCAATTGACATAACGGATTGTACTTTTTTATTTGAATTTCGTAAAGCAAAAATCGGATTAAATGATAATCCGGTTTCTTTTTTTTGGAGTAGTTCCGATAATTCAATCGAGATTGTAGATGCTGAAAATGGACAATTGAAATTGAATAAACAAAACATTTCAGTTGATCCTTCGGATTACGTTTCAGACTTTCAAATCACATACGCAAATGAAGACGTAGAAACTTTGTTTAATGCGAAAATAAGAGTAATTCAAAGTATTTCAGGATAATGAAAATAATAATTCAGGAAACGGTAAATAATACGGTTGTTGAGGTTGTGTATCAAACAACGGTTGTTTCAATAAAGGATAATGTTTCTTTTTTGGAATTAGTTGATGTTATGGATAGTTCATATACTGGTAAAGATGGATATGTTCCAATAGTAAATGAGACAACTGGTAAACTTGAATTGAAAGCACCAACTGGTGGTCTGTCTGGTAATGTTAGTGCTGACAATGTAACCGAAACATTAAGTAGGGTTTTTGTAACTCCACCTGAAAAAACAGCGATTACACACTCAAATAGAACGATTTTAGATGCAATTACAGAAGCTTTTACCACAACTTTGAAAACCGCTTATGATAGTGCGGTTGCATGGATTTCAACAAACGGGGCAAATGTAATTAGTGCTTATACTTGGATTCAAACAAATGGAAGTGCATTATTATCACATTTGAGTAACACGTCAAATCCACATAACACAACGGCTTCACAAGTAGGTTTAGGCAACGTTAACAATACAAGTGATTTAAACAAGCCTATTAGCAATGCAACGCAGACGGCATTAGAAGGTAAAGAAAATAAAACAGAATCGTTTTTTTTAACAGCAGCTTATCCTTTACAATCATCTCCACCAATAACAGCTTTACAGTCGATAATGGGACAAACACACGATGTAGTTGCGGGGACTTATAGATTTAAAGTGAGATTTGCGGGGAGCGGTTTTGCAAACTCAGGAAGTATACAATTTGGCATGTTAGGTACAGCACCTATAACACGTACTGCATGGGATTCAAACGC
>Ga0315901_10007839_pt1 | contig 12537 bp, 7 predicted proteins | sample LakEriMetagenome_10_FD_203761 | JGI IMG/M metagenome (GOLD analysis project Ga0315901, IMG submission 203761) | Freshwater fungal communities from buoy surface, Lake Erie, Ohio, United States - Buoy 2 MA116 | ecosystem: Environmental > Aquatic > Freshwater > Lake | place: USA: Lake Erie, Ohio... | reverse complement strand
ACGCCCAGAAGACCCAAGGCGGGTGCTAAGGCTTTGATATACGCGCGCAGAGCACTTCTATTAAAAATAGGCAGAGTCATCTTTTCTTCGCTTGTTAATCGACCGGAGGGTGCTTGTGCTGATGACTCCTGAGAAGGTGCGATGTTCGTATTTGCAGCGTCGGACAACGTCGGTTGGCCGCGGGTCTGTTCGTGAAGTCGCACGAGATCAGAGAACAGGCCTGTTTGTGCGCAAAGATCTTTGGGTCTTCCCTGTTCAACGACGCGACCTTCTTCCATGACGATCACCCAATCGGCGCGCAAGGCAAAGTCAATGCGATGCGTGCTGAAAATACGTGTCCGATGAGAGAGCAAATGTTCAAAGGACTGCGTAAAGACGTGATGGGCGACTGACTCGTCGAGTGCACTGAAGGGATCATCCCAGATGATTGTTTGAATATCTTGAGCCAGCGTTGCATAGAGCGTGCGGGCTAAAGCGAGACGCTGCTTTTGTCCACCTGAAAGATTAATTCCACGCTCTCCGACCTCTGTGTCAGGACCTGCAGGCCATTGTTGTAAATCATGCGTCAGCGCGGCAGCAGAAATCGCCTGCTCGAAGAGCTCGTTGTTCCAAGGTAGCTCAAAAGCAACGTTGTCTTTGACGCTGGCATTTTGATTCCACGGGATTTGCGGTGCGAAAGCAGCGGGATGTGGAATTTTGTGGCTGCCTGATTGCAGCTGCAGGTCGTCGATGATGGCGGAAAGAAGAGTGCTCTTTCCAGAACCGACACGTCCTACAAGCGCGACGCATTGGCCCGCCTTAACAGTCAAAGAGACATCTTTCAGAGCATACGCCGTTGTATTTTTATCTGCAGAGGCTCTGGAATAACAAGCGTTTTGCATCACAACAGCAGCAGAGGACGCACTCGAATCGCTTGCTTGTTCTGCGTCGGGTGCAGACTTTTGTCCCAGCACGAGAAAATCTTTGATTCGGTTCAGGCTGACACGCAGTTCAGACACATTCTGTAAGACGTCTGGTGTTTCGCTGAAGAGCGTCACCAAAGAGGCAATAACGCTGAATGATGCAAAGACATCAGCCGTGGACGGCACTTTTGAAATCCATGCAATCAAGGTGACGATCGATGCACCGGTCAAAATAGGAAGAAGAGAGGACAGTGCGCTATGGCGAGCAGCGACCCGCGCGCGTTGCCGCATCAGCTGAATTTCACGTTCGCGGATATCTAGAACCCGTCGTTCAAAACGCTCTTCCCAGGCATGAAATTTGATGACACGGATTCCCGACAATATCTCACTCAAAAGACCAAGACGCAGTTTCGATTGCTCACGGATCTCTGCAGCCAATGAACGCATCCGTCGTTCCAATCGGCGACCCATGGGAATCACCCCGGCCAAAGCAATGACCGCCAGAAGTGCCCATGGTCCCAGAAAATACACCAGCATCAAACAGTAAACAGCCACAATCAGGGGATACATCAATGGCTCTAGGAGGAAGGCAATCATGCTGGTTGCATCGCAGTCTCGAGTTGCGATGTTGACATATTCACCTGTGGTCAGCCGCGCACGTTGAGACGGTGAGAGGCGAAGTAACGTCCGATAAAGCTCATGCCTTAGCAGACCTGGCATAATCCAGGTCGATTTGAAGGCGTGGCGAAAAAAGTGAGAGCGAATCAAGGCCAATAAGGCAAAGCATCCGATTGCAAAAAACGCCAAACCTTCTGTGCTGGAAAAGGTGGAAAAAAAAGTGCGCTGTTCCGAGCTTTGTGTCGGAGTTAAGCGTGCAATCAAGTCGCGCAGGAGCAGGGGGCGAAGAAGATTCAGGCACGTCATGGCAAACAGGAGAAGAAAAATTCTGACCAGACGTTTGCGGAAGGTCAACAGAAGTGCGCTGAGCAGATTCCCACGAAAGGCGCTGCGGAACAGCGCCGAGGTCTCTTTGAGTGAGTCCTCGGGCGGCGGTACGGGATTCAGATCATTGAGTGATAACGGCCGCGACCGCCCTAAGCGGATGAGTGGCGTCACCCAACCGTGAAAGAGCCGTTGGTCGCGGCGCGCATTTTCTTCCTGAACAAGTCCCGTCATGGTCGAGAGACTTACTTCTGCTTGCCTTCATTTGCAAATTGAAAGGCGTCGTCAAGGTTGCGTTCTGCGGGACGGACAATAATCAACTGCCCCCCGTCCATGCGCGTGATGGCAGGACTGCGCTCGGCCGGAAGCCCGTGCTCCACTCGTAGGCGGCGCATTCTCATTTCACATTGTTCTCGGTTAGTGATGACAACCTTGGTGAGACGACGGATTGATTTTTCCATCTGTTTTTCTGCTTTAAAACGATCTTCAAAGTTTTCCTGCCGGACAAATACCAAATCGCCGTTTTCGTCGATGCCGACAGATTCTTTAAAGGTTGGATCATTTTTGATGCCGTCAATTTCGGGGAGGGCAGCAATTTCTCCCGTTCCGCCCAGACGCACATCGGCTGTTTCCGTGCGACAACGTTTGAGGGTCAGGAATTCATGCTGAAGCTTTGACTGCAATTCTTCGTTCACATGTTGCTGGGTGATCAGTTCATCATTGGCTGTAGATTTGTCCTGGATAACGAGATTGCGTTCTTTGTCAAAACCAAGTTTTTCGGATTTTTTGTTGTCCGTTGTGTCAAGCTGGGTCTGAAGTTGCTGGTCACCGAATTTTTTTGAAGCGCAACCTGAGGTTACAAGCAGAGCAGCGAGGAGCCAAACCGATCCCTTCATGTGTCATTCTCCTTTAGAGTGAGTTTTGGCAGCAAAAATGATTTACTGAAAAGTGTCAACTCGGGGAGGAGCAATGGACGACACACTGCGGTTCAAACAACAGGATCCGGCTCTTGTTCCATCGCTGGACCAAGGGCCAGAACAACGGAAGGACTCGCGCTTCACTGTTCCTCAGCCTGCAGAGTACAGTGTCAAAATGCTCTTAGGTCGTGCTGAATTTTATGGCGAATGCATGGATTACAGCCCTTTTGGATTAGGCCTGCGTTTGAAACTCACAGCGGATCTCCCCTTGATTTCGATCGGTGAAGCAGTTGAGCTCGAATGTGATTTTGTTGGTTCTCGTTTTCGAGCGCGCGGTGTAGTGGCCAACACCCGCGTTGAACGCATTGCGGAGGGGGACTTTGTCCGTCTAGGCCTTCTTCTGAGTCGTTCGGCGGAAGTTGTCAGGCCTGCGCATATGCGCAGGCGACAGTCGCGCATTCACATGAATGAGAGTCTTTCGCCGTTGGTTGCTCTCAATGATGAACTTCGTTTTGGTGACGTGATTTTTGCTAAGATGATCGATGTGTCACAAGGTGGGATGCGTCTTTTGGTGGACCGGCAGCCACTGCCTCTTCTTGAAAAACAGCGACACTGGTTTGACATTCAGCTGCCCGTTTATGGATTGTGTCGGATTTTTTGTCGCATTGCTTATGTGCTGCATGAGAAGGATTCACTGCGCTATTTGGTCGGATGTGAATTTATTGATGGTGGTGGTGAAGATAATCTTTCAATTTTGGAGGATTGGCTTTTTTATGCGAATTGCTGGCTGAGTTTGAATGATATTCGTGCTGCCGGTTTTTCGGCTTCGCATTTAAATAAGAATGATGAAAACTTCAGGATGCTTCTCTCTCCGATGGCTAAGAATGACAATGGGAGGGAAGAGGTCGAGTTTAGCGGGCGGCTGTCATCGGAATGTGTTCGAATTGTCGCATCCTGTGATCTCACCGAGGGTGTTCTTTTTTTGAAAAGCATGGATGCGCTTGTCAGTGATCGGGAGGCCATGCTTTCCGCTTGGAAATCGATTCTCATTTTTTGCTTTAACAATGGCCTCTCGAACGTTGAGATTTCTGAAGAATGTGCGAACTCACCGCTTGTCTCAAACGCTCTAGCAACGACTCAGCCGCGCCGCGGAAAGTATCGGCTTGTGGTGGAGCAATTGTTGCATGAGCCTGTGTTTCGATGGTGGCTTTGGCGAGGCTTGATTCGGGACTTTAGACGCAAAAAAAATTTCAACCTACCGCGCGTCTCCTCTTTGTTTCATCGTATGCTACTCATGTAAAAGCCAATCGCGCCAAAAGCGTCCTTGATGTGGCTCCCAAAGTGTCGGGGAGTTGCTCTCCTGCTTCATGTTGATCCACGCGGACGGCAACTGGTTCGCAGGAACCAGCGTGAGCCAGCCGCAGCCACCCCAATCAGGGATTTTTTGGGTTAAGCTGGCCGCTTCGATTTGATCTGCTGTGCAGCCTTCAAGACCTAGGCAAACAACCGCTTCAGAGCTCGACTCATGAAAAGTGACAGGAAGGGAAAATGTCTGCGCTCGTGCCGAACATTCAGCGAGGTTGTGGCGATGGGCAAATTGAATTTGCTTTTGCAATTTTGTCCGAAAAATAGATGGAAAGTCGAGCTTTAATCGAGACGACATGGCTGAGCACCATTCGCGTGCAAAAATTTGTGACTGCTGGGTGCTCCAGGTGTGGGGGAGGATACCCAGCAAGGGTGTCAGACAGCCGCGACCCAGCCAGCGGGATGTTTGGAGCGCCACAGACTGCGGAGAATCAGAGTCTTTGATCACGATTTTGTTTTGAAAGTGCCCGAGTCCGATGACAGGCAGCTGTCTTTTGGAGTGTTGCAGATTGGCACGCAGTGAGCGAATGGTTTCATCATGGCCAAAAACAACAATACGATCGGCGCTTGTGTCATCGGGCAGACGATGATCATGAACAGTGATAAAGCTCTCGGAGGAGAGTGTATTAAAAGCGAGAGCCAGACTTTTAATTTGTCTTCGAACAATTTGGCTGATTGGATCTTCGTCCCGAATCGATGGCAGATGCAAATCAACTTGACGGGCTCCCATCAGCCACGCATGTACAGCAGGGAAAAGCCAGGTGATTGCAATATTGGCCGATGCGACGATCGCCAGCGACTGACCATTCAGCGCACATTCTTCGATTAATTCTTTTTCCTGTTCCGAATTGTTCCAGCGCACAAGAGACGCTGCGAGGTCTTCCTTGAAACCAAGGTCCCATTCGGGAGTTGTGAGAAGATCTGTCAGCCGAAGGGGATCAATTTGAAAGCGCGAGCGTGCCGCACTTTCAGCCTTCTTTAGCATAGAATAATTTGTACCCAAATGTCCGGAGTGATGTTTGCTGTTGAGTTCGCGCGTTGTTGTGTTGCACTCTTGCCCCTCGGACAAATCAAAGCGGAAATTACTTTTAACGTTCAAACTGCATCCCTTGATTGTTGCATCGGGCGCGCGACCAAGCAGACGGAAAGTGCGTTCATGCGGATCGATGATTTCACCGAGATCCTCGGTGAGGATAAAGGGCCAAGACTCTACGTTTGCCTCGTCTATAAATCCTAAAAAACCAACCGAGCCAAGTGCACAGGCAGAATTGAGATGAGGTTGAATGCTCAGCGCATGAAGGGTGGGACTACATTGAAAGGTGGATTGATGCGGAGAGTGTGTTGAATAGGCCTGTGAACTGAGTTCACACATGCCATATTCTGATAAGAATTGTACGTCAGCCTCTCCGTTCACCCACTCTCTCATCTGTGCTTGCAGCACCTCATGGGTTGTTTGCAAGGTCCGCCCTTTTGTACCTCCTGTATCAAAAAACCAGATGCGACGCGCAGAGATAAAGGGGGAACGTCCGCCATGCAGCATATGCCAGCGGGCAACAGTGAGGTGATGCAAAGATGTGCCAAACACAACACATGAGCGTAGCTGTGGATCTGTGGCGTGAGCCCGGAAAAAGCTGTGAAGTGCAGCCGGAGCGTGTTCAACATCTACGTGGCGCACATCGAGACCCGCGTCCTTCCAAAAAGAGATCATCGCGGCCAATGAGCTTTCGGGCCAGTCTGAGGGAGATGGCACGAGGCTAATAATGGGCGTATCTTCGGCAATGCCAAACCGATGGGCGGCCGATCGGAAGCCTTCAACGGAAGCCTGTCGGTAAGAGGCCAGACCCGATTCTCCCATGTGATGAGACGCTCGGACCTCTTGCGTACTTCCGCTCGAGCGAAAGGTCTGGATAATTGTTGTTGATGTCGGGGAGCCACAGTCCATCAATTGCGTCACTGGAAATAGTCGAAAACAACGGATAGGCAAAAATGGCAACGTCAATTCTCCGTTCAGACTGTTGGTGACTCGGACGAGTCGAATCCACGGAGTGAGTTGAGGTTGGACCTGCAGGATACGGTCACAATTGTCTAACAGTCGTGCAATATCGACGCTAGATAGGAGGATGTCAGGATGATTGTTTGCCAGCAGAGGGTCGTTCATGATTACATACTCCTCGGTTCATAGCCTTTTTTAAGTCAAAGGAACTCGAATGGTTGCTCTAGGTTCACGCTTGTCTGCCAGCCGTTTTTTAATGTTCGGTTACCTTCTTTTGTTTCTTGCGACTGTCGGTTTGGATCAAACCACTAAATTCCATGCGCAGCAACGCTATATGGCATGGTCGCACGAAACCGATTTGCGTAGTTATCGGGGCGATTCTTATCGCGTCATGACGTTAGGCGTTTCTCCGGCACTTGCCAACGAAAAAGATATTGATCGCCAGAGTGTGTCGCCCAATTGGCTCGATTTTCATCTGACTTATGTGCGTAATCCGGGGGCTGCTTGGGGTTCATTTGCCAATGCACCCGAAAGTATCCGGCTTTGGCTCTTCTATGCCGTCACTGTGTTTGTTTCGGGGATGATTTTGTACCTTTTCAGGAATGCCCATCCTGGACAGCGCCTCGCGAGGACTGCGCTTGTTTTGGTTTTGGCAGGCGCAGCAGGGAACTTTATCGATCGACTGCTCCTCCGTTACGTCATTGATTGGCTGCATTTTCACTGGCGAATTTTTGGTTGGGAGTATTCCTTTCCGGTCTTTAATTGGGCAGACGTCTCAATTAATATCGGAATCGGCCTCATGCTCATCGATATGATTGTTCAAGACCTCGCTTTGCGACGTCAGTCGCAAGCCAAGCCCCAGCTCGGTTCTGTCAGCCCCTCTTGACAGATGACTGGCCAGACTCACATTGCCTCCGTGGATCGAAGACAGGAGGAGGTATGGCCCAGCAGTTTCTGAAAAGTTCCACTCACAAGGTCAATGAAGTTTTTCAGTCAGCTATTACGGAAGCTGTCAACGCTCAGACGCGGCTTTTGACGCCAGAGTTTGTTCTCTTTGCTCTCGTGGAACAAAAAGAATCTGTTGTCATGAAAATCGCGCAGGAATTACGTCTCGATGACGTGAAGGTCAAGACAGGTCTCGTCAATGGGCTATACGAAAGAATCAATAAGCTGCAACGTCGTCCAGACTCCAATCCGCAAAACAAAAACGATGCGATGAACCTCTATGGCACACAAGAGGTCAATATTTTGTTTGAACGCGCGGATGCCGAGCGTAAAAATTTTTCTGATGCGTTTATTTCAACAGGTGCGTTGTTTCTGGCCTTCTTTGATTCGCGACTGCCCTCAACGCGTGAATTGCTGCAGCAGGTTGGGTTTTCATATGATGACGCTCGCCGTGCCTTGCTGACTGTGCGTGGAAATCAAACGGTCACAAGCCGCGACGATGAATCCAAACAAAGCGTCTTGAGTCAGTTTACAAAAGACCTCACGGCGATGGCGCGTCGTGGGGAACTTGATCCCGTTGCAGCCCGTGACGCTGAGATTGATCGGGTCATTCAGATTTTATCGCGTCGCAAAAAAAACAATCCTGTGCTGATCGGTGAACCAGGGGTAGGTAAGACTGTCATCGTCGAAGGTCTGGTGCAGAGGATTATCCAACAAGAAGTTCCTGATCACCTTGTTGGCAAACGGGTCTTGTCTTTGGAAATGGGTGAGTTAGTTGCCGGCACTAAAATGCATGGTGAATTTGAAGAGCGGCTCAAACAGATTAAAGAAGAGATTATTGCCCTTGAAGGTGAGGTGATTCTATTTATCGACGAAATTCACACAGTCGTTGGTGCGGGCCGGACGTCTGGTGCGCTTGACGCGAGTAATATTTTGAAGACTTCTCTGGCCGGTGGTCAGCTTCAGTGCGTGGGGGCAACGACTTTTAAGGAATACAAACGTTATATTGAATCTGATCCTGCGCTGGAACGGCGTTTTCAGGCTGTGAAAGTTGAGGAACCGTCACTGGACGCTGCCAAGCAGATGCTTGCATCCATTGCCAGCAAATACGAAAAGCATCATCACATTAAATATTCATCCGAGGCACTCGCTGCTGCTGTTGAGCTCTCTGATAAATATGTGTCAGGCCGCTGCTTGCCCGACAAAGCCATCGATCTGATCGATGAAGCGGGGGCGCTCAAGCGGATTTCAGTTGTCAGTTTGCCTCCTGAGATACAAAAACTTGAGCAGGAAAAGGCACTCAAGCAAGAAGAGCGAACTGAGATGTTCAATCGCCAAGATTTTCCGCGTGTCGCTGAAATTCAAATGGAGATTGTGAAGCTCGAAAGCAAGATTAACGATCTAAGAAAATCTTGGGATGCGACGATTAAGCCTGAAGATAAGATCGTCGGTGCAGATGATATCGCCTTGCTGATTTCGAAATCGACTGGCATACCGGTTTTTCGACTGCAGGCTGAAGATATGGCAAAGCTCGCCAACATCGAAGCTGAATTGGGCCGTCGTGTCATTGGTCAGCCTCAAGCTGTCCACGCAGTGGCGAATGCTCTGCGCCGCAATCGTGTCGGTTTGCGCGAGAGACGTGCTCCGATCGGTTCATTTTTGTTTTTGGGCCCCACCGGAGTTGGTAAAACCGAGTTGGCCAAAGCTTTGTCTGAATACGTGCTAAATGATGAAAGCAGGCTGATTCGTTTTGACATGAGCGAATTCATGGAGCGTCATGAGACAGCCAAGCTGATTGGCTCACCACCGGGTTATGTCGGTTACGGAGAAGGCGGGCAGCTGACAGAAAGAGTGAAGCGGCAGCCTTATAGCGTCTTATTATTTGATGAGATTGAAAAAGCGCATCCGGAGACGTTTAATCTTTTTCTTCAGATGCTTGATGATGGGCGACTGACTGATGCAGAAGGGCAAACCATCAGTTTTGAAAACACTCTGATTGTCTTTACCAGTAACGTAGGAAGCGAACATATTGTCGCTCACAAACGAGCACTGGGGCTTGGTAACGATGAACGTGAGCTCAGTGATCAGGACGTCAGTGGATTGGTCAAGGATGAGTTGAAGAAGGCTTTCAAACCTGAATTTTTGAATCGGCTGGACGAGACCATCGTTTTTAGAAAATTGGACCGTTCTTCGATTGAGCAGATCCTTTCAATTCACTTATCTGACCTTGCTGAACGTCTCAAACGACAAGGTTTAACACTTGAAGTGAGTGAAGCGGCTCGGGTATGGTTGGCGGATCATGGTTTCGACCCTCTTTACGGAGCGCGTCCATTGCGGCGTCTCATGGAACAGCAGATCGAAAACCAGATTGCGCAGGAGATTGTTCGTGTTGGGAGAGACAAGGAGACAGGCCTTGTGCGTGGGGGGCGGCTCAAGGTGAGTGCCGATGAGCGTCATTATGAAAAATTATCTGTAGTTATTTCGGATGTATAAGTTATTTTTGAGGATCTGGTCCTCAGGTTGTTCACGAGACTGCCGATCACTCCCCGAAAGGGAGTTTTATGAGTGCTGCTGCCAATCAAAATAAGGCTCCGCCACTCCGAGAGGAAACCCGCAAGCGCTGTGTCGTCGTTCAGTTGGACGAAGAGGGTGCGCAGCGGCTAGCTCCCATCAGTCTTGAGCATTTTCATTTTCTGTACGATGTCCAGAAAATTAATTTTACAATTTACGTCAACATCGAAGGTTGGTTGATTGAATTCATAAGGCCAAATGAGTTTTCGCGTGAACTTTTGGATGAAATCTGGACAGCCTGCATGAAACCCAAGGTTGATTTTCATGTGTGCCTTAAAAAAGACGAGCGCCACAAATTCGATGCATTGATTCAACAAGTTCGCGCAAAAAAGATTTCACGTTTAATGGCATACGTTCCGCATATGGATAAAAAGACACTCGATTTATACAACAATCTAAGTGCCTCGAGCCAATTGGTTGTCCATGGTGGTATTGATGAAGATGTTGTTGCGCGCGCGCGCGCAAGTGCCTCCTTACTTGTGTCGTCAGTAATCGATTCACAAGCCACGCTTTATACATTGAGTAAAATGATTACCTGTGATCCGACCTTGTATGATCATAGCGCTTCGGTCGCGATGCTCTGTGCGGTGGTTGCGCAGCAAATGCCAGGTCAGACGTTTTCCGAAAAGGAACTCACACTCATCGCTGAGTGCGGCCTGTTCCATGATGCTGGAAAAACCTGTGTCCCAACTGAAATATTGAATAAGCCCGGCCGACTAACTCCCGAAGAATTTGAGCAGATGAAAAAACATACGCTCTACGGCCGGGATTCGTTGAGTGCCTCAAAAGAGGCGGGTGCTCCGATTGATAGCCTTATTATTCGTGTTGCTTATGAACATCATGAAAAATTTAATGGTCGTGGATATCCTGAAGCTCGCAACGGTCGTTTGGAAACAGACAGCGAGCGGGGGATTCACCTTTACAGTCGGGTTTGCATGATTGCGGATGTCTACAGTGCTTTGTTGATGAAGCGTGTCTATAAGGAGTCTTTGGAACCCGGTGATGCTCTGAAAATTATGATCAATGACAACGGTGATTACGACCCCGACTTGTTTAAGCCATTTGTAGGCCTTGTTGTAAGCAGCATTAAAAAATATCAAAATATGCCTGCACCGGAGCAGGTACTCAATTACAATAAGAGCTCAAAGGGCAGCATCATTCAAGTGGGCGAATCGCAAAGTGTGTCAGAAGCCTTGCGCTCGAAGTCAAGTTCATCCCCCTTGCCGGGCTCCTCGACTAGCCGTGAAAAGAAGGGAGCCTGACGGGTGTCCGAAGCCGCCGGGCGACGCCTGACGGAGTTGTTGAAGGAGTTGGTCGTGAACACGGTCGATGGTCCATGTGTCGTTGAGATGGATGATGAAATTCTTCAGACACGATTTTGAATACTGGGCTGTCTCATCAAGCTTTCCTTCAAAGGTTTGATTGATTTCTTCTTTGATTCCGAGGCCTGCATCAGCAAAGAGCGCAGCCACCCGATTTTGTTCTGAATCCAATCTGAGGAGACGCCGCGCGGAATCGGTTTGAAGAATAGCCGTTGTTTGAAATTCAAGGTTTAGCTTGTTGCCAAATCCACTGGGTGACGCGCTCAGGCACAGGACAGTGACATCCCACTTCAGCTGACCTTCCGCTGTTGAAACAGTGTGTTCTTGCAGAAGCCATGGAAATTGTTGAAGAGGAACACCACGGAAGTCATCCTTCGGAACACTGTGTTCAAACTCCTGATAGCGATGGTTTTTCAGGACTGGCATGAACGATTCCCTCCTGCCGGTCAGCTTACCGTGGATGCGTTCGCCACCTAGGCGTAAATCTGCAGGTTCGCAAGGATGATTGACAGTGATTTTCCTTGACAGGGCGGGTGCTTGGGATAAGACGCGCGTTCAGTTGAGCGGCAACAACGCGCATGTTCTGTCCGGAGGGAAAAATCATGGCGACACAAAACATCCAAGACGCATTTCAAAAGTATGGAATCGATGGATGGAGCTCCGGGTATTTTGGAGTATCCAGCCGCGGAACCGTGCAGGTTCATCCCTTCGGAAATGAGGAGGTTGCCCTCGATCTGGATAAAATCCTTGAATATGCGGCTGAACGCCGGATCCAGACTCCGCTGATCCTCAGATTTCCGCAAATTCTTGATACGCAGCTGGGCCGCTTGCATTCAGCCTTTCGAAACGCCATGGACGAGTTCAAATACAACGGTGAACTCCGCTGTGTGTTTCCATTCAAGGTTAATCAACGTAAGGAATTTATTGACGCGCTGGTGAAAAGCGGACGCAAGCATGCCTACGGTCTTGAGGTTGGTACCAAAGCAGAACTTTTTGCTGCCCTCAGTTACGAGCTTCACCCTCAGGCATTGGTTGTGTGCAATGGCTTTAAGGATTCCCACTATATTGAGCTTGCGTTTGAAGCAAAGCGAATGGGCAAGAATATTATTCTTGTCATTGAGGGAACCGATGAGCTGAAGTTCATTATCGAATATTCAAAGCAGGTTGGATTCTGCGTGGATATTGGCTTGCGTGCCAAGCTCTATAGTAAAGGCTCCGGTTTGTGGGAGAAGTCTTCTGGAACGGAGAGTAAATTTGGGTTGAGTTCTGTTGAGATGATGGAAGCTCTCTGGCTCATCGAAGAAGCCGGGCTGAAACAGTCTCTTGCGATGGTTCATTACCATATAGGATCGCAAATTACCGAAATTAAGCGCGTGAAAAACGCGATGAAAGAGGCAAGTCGCGTATTTTCGAAAATCTATAAAAACGGGTTTAATTTGCGTTACCTGAACATCGGGGGCGGAATTGGTGTCGACTATGACGGCTCAAAGACCAGCTTCTACGCGAGTGCGAATTATACACTTCAGGAATTTGCCAACGACGTTGTGTATATTGTTCAAGAAGTTTGTCAGTCGGAAAAC
>Ga0315901_10007836_pt1 | contig 12541 bp, 12 predicted proteins | sample LakEriMetagenome_10_FD_203761 | JGI IMG/M metagenome (GOLD analysis project Ga0315901, IMG submission 203761) | Freshwater fungal communities from buoy surface, Lake Erie, Ohio, United States - Buoy 2 MA116 | ecosystem: Environmental > Aquatic > Freshwater > Lake | place: USA: Lake Erie, Ohio... | reverse complement strand
CTACCTTCTAGAGTTAAATAGTTGTCTTTTATCTTATGTAAATAAAGCTCTTCAGAATAAATAGAAACAGCTTCTTCAAAACAAGCATAGAATGAACCAGATTGTAGTTCTACCTCCATTATAGGATAGCCTAACTTTCTAGCACAGAAGTTAGCTACTTTAGGACCATCTGATTGGAAGATTGGATCTGAATCGTAAAAACCAAAAGGTGTAGACCCGGATATATTACCTCCTGTTCCATTCCAAATCGGTGTAGTTGCAGTTGAAGCCATTAATCGTGAGCTTTATATATTTCAAGAATTTTTTCTACTATTGGATCACGATGATTTGTTTTCAACGTGACTACTGCAAAACCTGGCACTTCTTTGAAGTTAGTGCATATGAAGTTAAAACCGCTCATCTTTTTATCTTTCAAATCGATTTGAGCTGTATCACCACACACTATCATTTTACTACCTTGACATATACGACCTAACAACAACTCCATTTGTCTATGAGTAATGTTTTGGCCTTCATCGACAACAACACAACAGCTAGTTAAATTTCTTCCTCTCATAAAAGCTAAAGGAATCACTTCAATATGACCTTCAGCCAACTCTTTGTCTATCTTCTCTTTGTTATACAACCTATACATATTATCATATATAGCTGCTGTATAAGGAGCTAGCTTATCATCTTTAGAACCAGGTAAAAAACCAATCTCTTCACCTGATGTTACTGCTGGCCTTGTCAATATTACCTTCTCTACTTCTTTTCTAAATAGTAGATCAAGTGCTATTTGCGCTGCAACTAAAGACTTACCAGAGCCTGCTTGCCCTTTTAACACAGTTATCTTGTTTGACAATATAACTAGCTTAGCTTCTTTCTGTTCTTCGTTTAACTGTATTTGAAACCTAATCTCGCTTTTAGGTCTTCTCTTAGCACTTTTATCAACCATATTCAAGTACCTTTCAAATAAATATCAAAAGACTATAAATAAAAAAAGGGCCTCATAAAGAGGCCCCTTTTATTGTTGGTTTGACTAACTATGTTAGATAACATTCAAATCACCAACCAATACCAATCCATAGTATTCAGGACGTACCATAGTCATAGCGTAACGAGTCATGATACCTTTACGTGGAGTGAAGGTGTTTGGATCGTACACTAATGGAGTCATGATCAATGGAACGTATGGAGAGTAAACAGCACCACACTCAAGGAACTGATTGCCACGGAAACCGAGCAAGATAGCATTCTCAAGCATGTAAGGGTTTTTGTAAACCTTGTAACGGCTGTTCAACTGGCCGATTTTCTGTACACCGAAGGCATACTTCATAGTGTCAGCTGCACCATCAGTATCAGCAGCAAATCCTGGGATAGACTCAAGAATTGTAGCTACAGTTGGAGAAACTACCATGAAGTTAGCACCACCGCGCAAAGTACGCTGATGGATGATGTTAGATACCTTCTGAAGCTTAATACCAAGGGTTTGGAACCAGCTCATTTGAGTGTAATAAACACCAGCAGTGTTAGAAGTAAATGCAGTACCAGCAGCGTTGATTTGGTTGCCAACTTGTGCAGACCAATACTCGATGGTTGGAGCATTTTGAATTAACATGTCAAGGATTTCGAGGTCGATCTCAAGAGAGATGTGCTCAGAAAGAAGACCAGTCAATTCAGCTTCAGCATCCAAGCTATGGTAAGCATTCAAGTCTTGTGCAAATTCTGGAGTCCATTGTGCTTTTAACTTACGAGTTTTAGCAGAAATGGTTTGGCTCTTCATTTGTACGTTGATCTCAGGGATAACGATAGAAGTTGCAGACAAGCTGTTTGGTACAGATGGAAGACCAGAACGATCTTCGAAATCACCACGGCTATTGAAGTCAGTAGCCTTATTGTAGTAAACAACGAATTGGTTAGCACCACCGGTTGAACCAGAAATCTCAGAAGTAGAAGCACTAACGTAGAATTCTACATTACCACCATTGATCTTAGTGAACTGCTGAAGGGTGTCAGTTGCAGCTGATATAGAACCAGAAGCAATAACCCAAGCACGTACACCATCAAAGTTTGGACTAACTAAAGAAGAAGTAGCGAAAGCAATCTTCTTAACTGTAGAAAGTGCAGAATCTGTACCACCTACAATAGAAGAAGAGAAGTTACTGTTGAAATCAACTTCAGCAAAAGATGCAGAAGAGATAGTTACAGTAGATGAAGCGCTAAACTGGTTCAAAGAATAACCGAAACGACCAGCACCATAAAGAGCACCAGCTGCTTGGTTACCAAAGTTTGCACTTGGAGTACCATAGATAGAATCACCACTAGTAAATGGAGGCTTTGTATTACCATATTGGAAATCAAGATAGAATACAAGACCTGCAGGAAGATTCATCGGCTGTACAGAAACGAATTCTTTAGAAGCGATCTGTCCGAAGATCTTACGAACCAATGGAAGAGCTACACCAGCCCATTGCTCACCAGTACCTGGGGTAAAGGTTGCACCACCGGTGTTAAGGTTACCGTTAGTTGTAGTAGATTCAACTACAAGCTGTTTAGCTTGGTTTTCGAGAATTACGGCCATGTTGTTGGCGTCGTAATCTTGTAGGCCCTCGAGAAGACCAGACTTGCTCCACTTTTTAGCAAGCTTCTGAGCAACACCATGTTGATCAGAGAAAGCTGTGTTAGCGGATTCAGTCAATAAGGATTGAACTAAATTTGCCATTTTAAATAAATGTTTTAATTAATAATTGTTTTACTTTTTGATTCCAGCAAGTGTCTGCCAACGGTTGATAAATGGATCAGCGTCCACGATTCTAGCCTTTGGAGCAACACCAGCTGCTTGTGATGCAAAACCAATAGATTCTTTAAGTTGACTTTTCTTAGTCTCATTAAAAGACTCTTTCAATGTTTCGTAAGTGTTCTTAACTTCGTTTACTGTTACAGCACGATCAAGAGCATTAACTACTTTCACTTTTTGAGACTCACTAAGAGACTTAGATTTGAACAACTTGTTCATGTAGAGATACTTTGCATTAAGCAAGTTGATCTCTTGAAGGTCTTGACGCAAAGCTTCGATAGTTGATTTAGCTTCTTCAAGCTCTTCTTCCATCTTATCTTTTTCTTCTTCTTTCTTTTCTTCTAAACCTGGATTAACTGGTGTCTGCTTACCGCCAGAAAAACCTGGATCGCGGTGATCAGAATCTTCCATACCCTCAGCTTCGAGTTCAGCAAGAATTTCGTCAAGAGAAATTTCAGCTTCAGCTTCAGAATCAGAATCGGCTTCATCGCCAGCAAGACCTAAGTCTTGAGAACCGGCCATTACAGATTGGAGTACTTGCTTAAGATCGCCAAGGGTGATGTCGATTACTTTAGTTTCGTCACCTACCATTTCAGCAGCCTCATCGCCTTCTTCCTCTTCTTCGCCTTCTTCTTCTTCCTCTTCTTCTTCGGCTTCATTTAAAGCCTCGTCTTTCATTTCTTCAGCTTCTTCTACTTCATCATGCTTCATTTCTTCCATTTCTGGTTTGTGTTCAGCTTCATCAGTATTAGAAAGCGCTTCGAGTTCAGCGAGAATTTCTTCTAACTCAGCCTCGTTGATGTCAAAGTTTTCTTCCATTCCGTCTTCAGAATAGTCTTCTTCAACTTTGTCATCCATTTTTTCTTCGATGTTTTCCTCAAATTCTTCAACTTCGTCGAGTTCAGCTTCAGCTTCTTCTGAAAGCTTCAAACGAATCATCTCTTGAATCTTTGGTTCAAAAGCTTCTTCGAGTGCCGCCTTAGCATTAGCTACCGCAGAAGCTCTTAAAGCTTTAGCGTCAAGGATAGCATCTTGGTAAAGATTGCTCATGTCAATAAATTGTTTCTGGAATTGCTTATTAGATGGAAAGCAATATAAGGATTTTATTCGCTAGTGCCATACTAGATAATGACACATATGCAATAAATATCATATTTTGTAGTAAAAATATGTAAACTCGTAAATATTTTTATTTACTTAAGCAACAAACTCCTGATTGAGAACAGATAATATCAGAAATAAGTTGATTAACTCTGTTTGTTGATCTAGCAATAGTATGATCTAAAGACTCTCTTAAACCTCCAACAGGCTTCATGTATGCGCCATAAGTTGATGGTGTAGATACAAAGTCCCAGCAAATAAGATCAAGATCGTCTTCTACTTGCACTAAACCTTCACCAATAGGAGTTACAGAGCCCATTGCTCTTGAAGATATTCCTACAGTTATGTTGTTTCTAAATAACTCTTTTAATATATTCCCTGATGGAGTTGGTAGTATTTCAATGTCACCATATAAATCTTTACCTTCCCAATAAAGCCTAACTATATTATGACTAACATTCTTAAGATTGATGATACTAGACTCAGGATGATCTAACTCTCCTAAAGCTCTATTCTCAGCAATTGGGCCTGCTATATATTTAGTAACTTGCTCAAACAAAGTCTGATATGGATATATCCTCTTATTAGCATTAGGCTTATCGCAAGCTTGTACTAAACCAGATACTACCATGTTACCGTTAGAAAGCCTTTTAGCCTCATTCAAAGATTGTTGAGTAGGTTGAAAAGCGTTATATTCTATAAGGAGTTGTTTTGACATTATACTACTTTTTCTTTTCTATATTTTACACCAGCATTTTTTAAATCGGCTTCATATCCTGCGGCATCAGAATCTTTTGTAAAAATGACTTCTCCTCCTGCATGGAATTTTGTAGCCTCTTTCATTTTCTTTACTACTTCTTTAATCTTACCCATCTTATCTTTATCTCCTTTATGTTTAGCTATATACTTTTTTATAGCTTCACCAAAAGGCTTACCTTTCCATGAACTCCAAGGATTAGTATCAACAGGCTTTTCTAAACCTGCAATATCAATATAATTATATCCCATTCCACCAGAATAACCAGCCATAATTCTACGCTGATCTATCTTCAATGAATCGATCTTAATCTTTTCGTTAGTATCTACAGTAATGGCTTCGTCGCCTACTTTGAACTCCATACCTTCAGGACTAATAGCTCTTTGGCCATCTTTATTCATTTTATATCCTTGAAGTAATGGTCCATCTGAACCTGGTAGACTTTTGTCAGCAGCTGGGAATATGCCTTCTTCTTGTTGTGATTTTTCTGTATGGTGATGTACTGTATTGGCTTGATAGTCTTTTAATGAACCATCTTCCATTTCAACCGTAAAGGTACTACCAATAATTTCTGTTACTTTACCATTACCGTCTGGAGTTTGTACTTCTGATCCTACATGGTATTTCCAGTGGGTGTCTTCGTTAATTTGCTCTTTTTTTTTAAGGGAATCAGTAAGAGCATTTAAGGCAGCTTCTTTAAGAGCCTTAACTTTTACTTTCTTCATCTCACGATTCTTATCAACGTGGTTATTTTTCTTAACTTCTTGAGTTTGAAGTTTAGCATCAGCTTTTTCTACATCTTTAGCATTTGCAAACATATCTTCGTCAAATGCATGAGGGTTTTTTGCAAGCATTTTAGCAGCCTTGTTAAGGGCAAGCTTATATGAATCGTTAGTCAACTCTTTTTCTTTAGCTAAAAGCTTCTGAACGCCCTTCTTCAAGAAGTATGGGTTTACACGATCAACTGCTGGATCAGTAATTACATTGGCATCCATCTCACTGATAATACCTTTGTTCTTAAGGATCTTCACAGCATCATCATAAGATGTGATATTAGTTACCCAAGGAAGGTTGTTATCCTTACGTACTTCGTAAAGAAACTTCTCACGGCTTACTTCTCCAGCCTTATGTTTACGATATAATTGAATTGTTGTCATACTGATAAATATTTATCTTCCTTGTCCACGATAGTTTTTCTCTGATCTATCGTGTTTATTGAATGATTTTTGGGCTTTTCCTTTCTTTCTTTTACCGAAATTGATCTTTATAGAACCACCGGCTGATTTTGCTTTTGCCATTACTTAAACTTTTTTACGTTTTGATTAAGTTGTGCAACCATTTCCTTGATCTTCTCAAGTGCTTTTTCTGTATGTACTTTATATTTAAGGCCACCTTCACCTTCAGATAGTTCTGATTTTAGGCGGCTTACATATTCAAATAGTTTATTAATCTCTTGTACCTTCTTTCTTACTTCTCTAACTGCTTGATGAAACTGATCTGACTTACCTCTAGTCTTAGTTTCATTCTTAAACTTAGAGTAACTTTCATTCATCATCGCGGCTCTTCTTTCTATCTCATCCTTATCCATAAATGGATTAGTTTCAGGACCCCATTCACCTTGACCTTTTAATTTAGCAATAGCTTGATCAATTTTATTTAGCATGTCACCATACCTGTCAGCTATAGGACCACCTTCTGGCTCTGCTTCTTGCTCCATATCTCTTTCAATCTCAGCTCTTTTTTTAATGAGCATATCAATTTTAGTTTGATTTGGATTAGCTTTTTGGGCTTGCGGTGCTTGTGATTTTGGAGCGTATTTTTTAGCTCTTAATGCCATTAAATTAGGATCATTACGATCTATCTCATCTAAATCATTACTAAACTCTCCTTTACCTGCTTCTGTCCATTTCCAGTTTGGGAACTTAGCTAATACATCTTCAATAGTATTAACTTGTAGTTTATTTGTTCTATTTCCAGCAGGATCAATTATATTAATATAAAAAGCACCTGTTAATGGTTCAAAGTAAATATCAGAATCAGTTTTAGTATCTGTACCTATATGGATTTTACCTTCTGCTTCTTTAATGAAACTACTTAACTCTTCAAATAATTGCTTATAGATAAAACCACCTTTAGATGGACGATTAGGTACTGATGGAGCATCTTTCCAACCCCATTTATCTTTCATGTAGATCTTAGCTTTACCAGCAGCTAGTTTAGGCTCAACATCTTTTACTTCTTTCTTAGCTTTTTTCTTGAAAGCCTTGTTAGTAGCCATTTGTTCACCGGCACCAGGAGTAAAAGTTGCGCCTCCAAAATTGGTCGCAGATGTTTCTTGACGAAGTTTCTGTGTAGCAAATTGATTATTAAACTTTTTCTCCACTATTAGGCTTTTTTAAGCTCGTCGATTAAATCGAAATACTGTAGAATTCCAGTTATAACCTCATCTTTTATAGATTGATTCTCTTTTATTGGCATTACAAATTTGATTACCTCTTCAAGTTTAATCTTGATGATGGCATCATTTGTAGTATTTTTTAGTTCAGTTAGCTCTGTCTTAATTTGATCAATTTGATTATTAAGATAAAGCTTAAGGTTCTTTGTGTCTGAGATGTTTGTGATATATTCTTTTAATACATCTTTTTGTCTTTCAGACATGCCTTGATATTTGGTGTTAAACTTCTCAACCAATATTTTGTAAGCTAGAAGACGAATCTCTTTATCCTCTTTCATGAACTCTTCTACTATAGACTTTGGAGCCTTAGTGTCTCCAGCAGGAGTCTCTGTAAGATGCTCAAGAAGATTAATCTTATTTAGAATAAGCTGTTTTGTATCAACAGATTGGGTATTCTGGCTCTCAAATATAGTGTAAATAGAAGCAAAAGGCTTATAATTATCTACTTTGGCCTTAAAGAAGTTATCTAAATCGTAAGTCTTTTTGATCTCTTTGATCAAATTATACTTCAACTTAGTCACCTTTTGGTGGTCTAACTTCTTATACTGCTCAATAATAGTTGAAATTAGAATCTCTGCTTTAGCCTCAGATAATTTAGGGCTAGCTGAGAATGTACTATAAAGACTATACTCTTTTCCTAACTCCGTATTTGTAAAATACTTTTTCAGGATTTTAACCGCCTTTGAATCTTGATTGTTAAGTAGATCAGATGTCGTTTGTCTAACTAACAGTTCAAATAAAATACCGGTATTGCGATATTTGCTGTGTTTAATTGCCATAATTTTTTACAAGTCGACTAATAATAAATATCAATATATTAATCTAAATCTTCTTTAATGTTATCTTCACTTAAAAGATCTGACTCCTCGAACAAATTAACCTTTCTGCCCTTTTTACTACCAAACATTTTATCTAAGTATTGCTTGTTCTTAAGATACTCTGCCATAGTAGATTCAAGAGCTAGTGGGCTGCCTCCTTTATAATTAGGCCTCATATTATTCTCGCCAGTTTCAGCGTCTTTACTATATGCAGCCGCTCCTAATGGATCGCGTCCAAACGCAGAACCGTCAGTTGAAATAATAGACGTTTGTGTTTTAGGACGGCCTGGTCCAACCTGCTTTTCGTCATAACCTTGCGGTACGTTTAATACAGAGTCTTCTTTACCACCATACAAACTTGCTATCTGGTGTGGTGTGCCATATGCTTGTCCTGATTCAGCAGGATCGTTTCCTTCTTCTTGTATCTGTGCATATCTGAACTCACGCTTCTTATCCTCTACAATCATATCTTCTAGCTCAGCATATTGATCTTCAGAGAAGTGGAATATCTTGTCATAGATAAAGTCTCTTGGTAACAAGGATCCTTCCATTGCTTGCTTAGCAAGGTCTATTTTTTCTTTGAAGAGAGCGATTCTTTCTTGGTCGTAGATAATAGATGGATTAGTAAGAGATAACGTAAAGTTTGCTGCTGATTCGTTAGTGTATCCATGGGCATATAAATGTACTAAAGCTATTTTAGTTAATTCACTAATAATAATCCTTTGAAGTCTCTCAATAGTTCTTGCAAACCTGATGTCTTCAGCTGCAAGTGTAGCTTTACCTGTCAAATCTTTTTCATAACCCATGAAAGCTTTAGGTATCTTAAGGGCGGCAAAAAGCTTCTCACGGAAGTAAGCAACGTCTTCAATACCATTATATTCGAGACCCTTTGCTGTATCAATCCTAGTAGATTGATCATTACCTCTCATAGGAATAAAGAAGTCTTCTAGAAGGTTTTGTTGATTGTATTTAAGATTATAATTACCTGTGGTAGGATCAATCAAAGGAGTCTTCTTCATCTTCTGAATCATCCTTTGCATGTAGTTATCAACCTCACCTGGAGGAATAGCTCCAACATTTACATAGAAGATTCTACGTTCAGGAGCTCTAACAATACGATGAATCAACATCGCATCTTCAATGAGTGTATACTGCTTAAATAGTTTACGAGCTGGTTCAAGGTATGATCTACCATATGGAAGATAGTTAACATCACCAGTTAAACGAAAATGTGCCATCTCATAGTTATCAAACCAAATACCTGTGTCATTATTTTGTTGGCGGCTATAACCACTAGACGAAGCTAATGTAGCATTTGGATCATATTTAAACCTAACCTCTTGAGGATTGTCTGCATTGTATCCTTCTTCTCTGATGATATTATAAGCTGAGAATGGAATAACGTTATAAACTCCGTACTTTTCTGCTATCTCTAGTTTGAGGTAGAAGTCTCCATACTTAGCCATATTCCTAACCCAAGACCAAAGATTAAATTCAATATTAAGTACAGAATAAAATAAGTTGTAGAGGAGCTTCTGAATATTCTCGTCAGAAGATCTAATTTGTAATACTTCACCTTGTTCGTTTTTAAGTGTACATTCATCTGCTATAATGTCTAATGCTGAACAACAAATAGCATCAGTATCCATAGCGTCATAATCCGCATAGATTTGTACCCTTGCAGATTGGTAGTTCTGTGATAAGTTTAAGTTAACACCATAAGCTGTAGATGTGGTGTATACCTTATTAAATCTGTCTACTAATGAGTTAGTTTGAATCACACCAGACCTTTGAATAGTATCTGTGTCGATTACTTTTAACATATCTCCACCTTCATTACGAATAATTACATCTGTAGAAAACAAACGTCTTAATGTAGAGAATAGGTTATTTTGTCTTTGTTGTTCTGCCATATTTTTATTTTATAAAAGCCAAGTTAAATCCTGATTAACCTCTCCTTGAGGTGTATTATAATTCATAAACCAAGGGTTTTGATTATATTGATTGTTTGCATTATAAGTGATACTATTATCTTGAGTCCTAGTAAAGCCATTCAATGCAGCATACGTTAAGTTCTCTGCATTCTTTCTATACCTAAGACTAGTTTCTCTTAAATACATAGCAATAGCAAAAGCCATAACTAGATCGTCATTATAACTCTGCATAGCTTGAGCCTTACCATTCTTCCATATAAACACTCTCAGCTCTTCCAAAAGCCTGATAGACTTTATATTAGCTATTTTATTCTCAATCACATCTCTCATCTTCTCAACAGCTAATGGTCTAGTCTTTTCAGTAGTACTAAAGCCAGGAACAAGCCCATCGGCTCTATTATACTTATCTACATATTTAGTAAAGTCCATATTCTGATCCTGCTTATAACTATAATGAAGGTTGTTATAACCTCTCTCAACTATAGTTTGAACAACGTCCCAACCAATGTTGGCATTTTCTGGTACAAGAAGAGCATTATTATATTCTGAAGCTATACTAAGTAGAGTATTAGCATAGTCTCTTGTATCGACCTGTGCTTTATATTCAGCTACTTGAGTTATTGATTCTATATCAATTACATGGAAAGCAGAGTAGTCACTACCATCACCACGCGCTACGTCGGCAATGACAGCATAGTATTTCATTGGATCAGGATATTCCCATATCCACAATGCCTTGTCTAGACCACGCCTCTCTATTGGTTCTGAAAGCATATTCTGTTCATACCAACTTAATATGTCTGGTTCTATAACTGTATTACCAGATGTTGCAAAGTCACAGTCACACTCTTGAGCGGCATTACGTTTACCTAGGATCTTATCTTGTTCATCACGCCAGTCTTGATTACGTTCAGGATGTACTGTCCATGGAAGAGAAATAGGTAAAAATCTATTCTCTTGATTTTGCGCTGCTAAATAACTTTTATGGAACCAGTTACCAACACCATTAGGAGTAGACAATGCCACACAACCACCACCAGTTGCCAAGGTTTGTTGAGCTGCTGTAAAGATTGTTTCAATATTATCAATGAATGCTGCCTCATCGATCACCAACAAAGACACAGATTCAGAACGACCAGCATCACCAGCCGCTGAAACAGCTTTAACTTGTGAACCATTAGCTAATCTAAGACTTAGCCTATTATCTTCTGATGTTCCTATCTTCAACCAAGTCGGTAAATTTTGGTAAGCAAACCTTACTTTTGTTACCATGTTCTTAGCAGTGTCTTGCTTAGTTGCAATAACAAGGATATTTTTATCCTTATTAAACAACATTAACCATAATGAATAAGCAGACACAAGTGTAGAGATACCTAGCTGTCTTGACTTATTGATTATAGAATAGTCATGCTTTTGAAATAAACGCAGTACCTTCTCTTGAAATGGATAAAGGTCGAACATTTGTCGACCTCTTTGAGGGTGCTGGATCATATAGTACTTCTTCATGAAGTATACTGGATCCGTGGCGCACTTTACAAACTCCTCCTTTATTCTTTCTTTTATATTGTTTTGTGCGTCAGACATTTTATTTTATGATGAGACCTATTATTGCGGCACCTAATACAACCTTTTGTATCCTATTCCACTTAAGTCTTCTTTCTTGCTTTTTTATATCTTGTTTTAATCCGTTAACTTGTACCTTGTACAACTCTTCTTGCTGTACTTTCTTATCAATGATAGACGTGTAGTTAACTTCTTTCTCTCTTAATTTAGCAATCACCTCAGCTCTATTCTTTAATGAAGAGTCCATAGTTACAATAACACTATCTTGTGTAGCAACTATCTTTTCATTTACTTCACCCTCTTTAAGATTCACCACAATAGCTTTACTTACTTCTAGTGGTAGGTGAGTTGTGTCTTCAGACTTCTTAGCATACTCACTGCTATATTTAACTACAAAGAAACTGTCTACTTGAGTAGGAGTATACTTTAAAGCGTCTTTAGCATCCTCCAAATTATCTTTCAAACTACCAATCTTATCTTGAAGCTTTCCTGTTTTCTCTACTAAATATAAGTTATCTCCTTCTAAAACAGAAATAAAAGTTTCTAGTTTGTAATTATCTTCATGTAGTGAGTCAACTTGATACTGAAGTGAATCAATCTTAGCCTCAAAAGGTTTAGTATCAAACTTACCTGGGTTATAAATGAACGTATACCAAACAGCTAATAATGCTAACAGTATAATTAGGCCAATACTAAATATCTTCTTCATCTGAGGTTAGTTTAGGGTTTTCAACTTGATCTATCTGCTTTTTTAAAAGTTTAAGTCTATCGGGCATATTACCTACTTCTCTTTTATAAGAAGCGATATCTTTCAGTTTAAGATTACCATCAGGCCCTCTTTCTGTGTGTTTTGCAATGATAGCTTTTACTTTAGATTGCAGATCAGCGTACTCTTTTTTCTTTTTGTCGATGTTCTTAAAGTCCTTCTCAGAACTTTTCATGTCTTCTGCTGATGGCTCTAATTCATCTTCATCTACCTCTCTGATCTTAGAGATGATAGTGAGATTGTTCTCGGTTAAATACTTTTCTAAGTTAAATGACATAGTTCGTCAATTTACTTATAAATATTTACTAGTCTTGTAAATCTTCTTTGGGTTCGGCTTTTCTAAGAGGTCTAGATAGTTCTAGCCATTT
>Ga0315901_10007828_pt1 | contig 12546 bp, 10 predicted proteins | sample LakEriMetagenome_10_FD_203761 | JGI IMG/M metagenome (GOLD analysis project Ga0315901, IMG submission 203761) | Freshwater fungal communities from buoy surface, Lake Erie, Ohio, United States - Buoy 2 MA116 | ecosystem: Environmental > Aquatic > Freshwater > Lake | place: USA: Lake Erie, Ohio... | reverse complement strand
AAGCAAGGCAGCGGGAAGTATATAAATCTGAATTCCTTGCCAATCCGGCATCTCCCATTGCCGTATATATGCTGGATCGTTATGCGGGATATGATATCAACGCTGAAGATGTAGATCCGCTATTCGCTAAGCTTCCTGCTTCCTCAAAAGCCTCTCCTTCAGGGAAAACGCTGGAAGAAAAACTGAATATCGCCCGGATCACGGGCATCGGAAAATCCGCACCCGAATTTGTGCAGAACGACACACTCGGAAAACCTGTTGCCCTTTCTTCTTTCAGGGGCAAATACCTGTTGGTGGATTTCTGGGCGAGCTGGTGCGGCCCATGCCGAAAAGAAAACCCCAACGTAGTGAAGGTCTTCCAGAAATATAAGGACAAAGGCTTCCACATCCTGGGCGTATCGCTCGACCAGCCCAATGCCAAAGACAAGTGGATGAAAGCGATCCACGACGACCAGCTGACCTGGACCCATGTATCTGACCTGCGATATTGGAAAAACGAAGTAGCCGTGCAATATGGCGTGCAGGCCATTCCGCAGAACTACCTGATCGATCCGGCAGGAAAGATCATTGCCAAAAATCTACGCGGCGAGGACCTTGATGAAAAACTTGGGGAGTTGATCAAATAACTTACCGGTAGCCCACCATTATCCTGGCTGACCATAAGTTTCTGCGACTAGCCGCTTATGATCCTGCCTTCCATAAAGGAAAGCCGGGAAGCCGGTTTTTGCATTTGCCTGCCTGTTGCCGGGAACTAAGAAGTTGCCTGTTTTCCAAAATAAATCTCCTAACTTAGTTTAACTATGACACTTTTTGTCGCCGGATTACCATACGATATAGACAATGCCGAACTGGAAGAAATTTTTGAAAAGTTTGGCCCAGTAAAATCTGCAAAAGTTACGCTTGACCGTGAAACGGGCAAAAGCCGGGGGTTTGGATTCGTTGAAATGGAAAATGATGAAGATGCCAACCAGGCCATTGAACTGCTCAATGAAATTTCGCTCGGGAAAAACGGGAAACCACTTGTAGTAAAACAAGCCGAAGACAGGCCTTCCAAACCAAAGCCGAATAACCGTTTCAACAACAGGTGGTAAGCAGTCCTATTCCTTATCAACCATGGATTTCTTTAATATTCTGATCATCGCCCATATTGCCGGCGGTGGAGTCAGTCTCCTGATCGGTACCGTGGTGCTGTTCCTGAAAAAAGGGACCAGATTACATAAACTACTCGGGAACATCTTCTACTACGGGCTTTTGTTGGCATCACTGGTAGCGCTTCCCATGAGCTACCTGCATACCAATTATTTCCTGTTCATCATCGGGGTGTTCACGGCCTATATGCTGATTTCGGGCAGGCGCTACATGGTGACCAAGGGGAAGCCCCAATGGCAGGATTGGGCACTGACGGGGATAATGTTCTCATTTGCCTTGGCATTTCTGGGATTATCGGCATACCAATTCTTTTTGGGGTAATATGATGGGCACGGTGCTCCTGGTTTTTGGATCCCTAAGCTTGTTATTCGTCTACCAGGACTGGACAAATTTTACCGATCGTTCAGTGGGGGAAAACGCCTACCTCACCACCCATCTCCAGAGAATGGCTGGAAGCTATATCGCTTCTGTTACCGCTTTCCTGGTGGTAAACAACACCATTCTTCCTCCGGTAATAGCCTGGCTACTGCCTACCGCGGCAGTTACATCCCTGATCGTCCTCTGGAGCAGGAAATACAAATCGCTCAAAGCCTGATCAATTCAGCTCAAAAACTGTGGCACCGGGCTCTACCGTAAAATTTCCATCAAGCAGCTGACCGGTCCCCGTCACCACATCCATCGCCTTTTTCCTTGAACCCAGGATCTCTGAGAACCTTTTCAAATCTGGCTTCACCGCCGTTTTATTTTTGTTCATCATCACCATCACCGTCTTCTGCGCATTATACCTGAAATACACATAGAGTCCTTTAGCAGGCGCAAAATGAAGGGTTTTGCCTTCCGCGATCACTGGGTTCAGCTTGCGCCAGTTCAACAGCCGCTTCATGTATTGTTGCATATCGAGCTGCTCCCGGCTAAGGCCCTTGCCGGTAAAAGCATTCACGGAATCGCCGGCCCAACCGCCAGGAAAATCAGTGCGGATCAGCCCGTGGTTGCCCAATTTCTCTGAATTATCCATCAGGATCTCCGTACCATAATACACTTGGGGTATACCCCTTATCGTTAGTAAATAGGTAATGGCCATTTTAGTGAGCGCAACATCCTTTTTTAACTGGGTATAGATCCGGTCCATATCATGGTTATCTGCAAACACCAGCAAATTTGCAGGATCAGCATAGGCAAAATCATTGGCAAGGGCTACATACAAATGCGTTAACCCATGCACACCCCAGGGAAAATCATCTGATTCATTCATCGCTTGCACCATCGCAGCCTGCAGGGGAAAATCCATGGTTGTTTTTAAACAGCCGCTATACCCGTCGTTGTTCTTCTTACCCTGCTGCCAGTAAGCGGCGATCAGTGGATTGGTACTCCACTCTTCTCCCACAATGTTGAAACGCGGGTACTCATTCATGATGCTACAGCTCCAGTTCTTCAAAAAGGTCTTATCCGAATAACAATACGTATCCTGCCTGATACCTCCCAGGTGCAGGGTCTCGATCCACCATATGGAATTCTGGATCAGGTAGGCCGACATAAATGGATTCTCGCCATTCATATCCGGCATGGAATCATCGAACCAGCCTTTGGTCATCAGGGCCTTATCTTGTTTGGATGCATAAGGATCCTGGTTAACAGTCCGCTGGTGGTTGGTCATCACCAGGCTGTCTGTGAAATTCAGCCAGTTTTTAAACGGCAAATCATTCATCCACCAATAACCTAACCCGATATGATTGACCACTCCGTCGAAGATCAGCTTCATACCCTTTGCCGCCGCTTTAGCCGATAGTTCCTTATAGAGATCCATGGTGCCGAAACGGGGATCCACTTTATAATGATCCGTAATCGAATAGCCATGATAAGAGGCCCTTGCCATGTTGTTCTCCAGCAGCGGACTTGGCCAAATGGCGGTAAAACCCATCTCCTTGATATAATCGAGGTGGTCGATGATCCCCTGGATATCGCCCCCATGCCTGCCGGACTCGGCTTTCCTGTCGATCACCTTCTCCTTCATACCTGCCACCACATCATTTGCGGGATCACCATTGGCAAACCGATCGGGTGTGATCAGGTAGATCACATCCGATGCATCGAACCCTTTCTGCTGCGCGGCATTGGCGTCCCTTTTCAACAGGGAATATTTGGTGGAAGCGATCGTTTTACCTGATTGTTTGAAATCGATGGTCATGTTTCCCGGTTTTGCAGTACCGGCGATCAACAGGTCAATGAACAGGTAGTTTTTACTCTCCGCTTTATGTATTTTTTTAATGGTTACGCCCGGATAATTTATGACCGGCGTTGTTTCTCCGATATCCTTGCCATGCACCATGATCTGAAGGGCCGGATTTTTCATGCCCACCCACCAGTTCAGGGGTTCCACATGATCGATCTGGGCAGCTAAAGGCGAACAAAGCATGGAGAAAATCAGGATGTGCAGCAGTCGTTGGATGGACATACAAAAATGTTATGGGGGTTCGGTCTAATACAACACGGGATTAAGCGGGGAATTGATGATATCACCCACAGCAACGCCGGGACACCATGCGTTCCAATCGTCCACCTGGTTCTGGTTCTCAGGCTGCTTCAACCGCATGTTCTTATCCATGTAGATAATGGTCATTACCTTTCTCATATGATCGGTTTGATTTGGACCGGCACGGTGGAATACCCAGCCCGAATGAAAGCTGATCTCCCCGGCATCAAAGGGCTCCACCACATGTTTGAAATCCGTCACGCGGAGTCTTTGCTGGATCATCGATTCACTTTCGTCGCTGATCTGCAATTCCCTTCCTTCCAGAACCCGATGGCTACCTGCGCTGAATTCCAATGGACCCATTTCCAGCGGAGTAGCTTGCAGGGGGATCCATGCGGTGACGGTTTTATCGGAATCAAGGGGCCAATAATACTGGTCAGCATGCCAGGGGGTGAATCCGCCACCCGGCTCTTTAAACAGGGCCTGATCATGGTACATCCTCACGCCCTCGCACTGCATCAGGTCGGTTGCGATCTTTGCGAGGCGTTTACTGAATACAAACCCCCTGATCAACTCATCCTGTGTCCATAAATTGCCCAACTGGATAAACGCCTTTCCATAAGTGTTTCGCTCGTGAAGACCGCGCGTCTCTTTGTTCAATTCATTGACTTTTGCAGAGATCACTTCGTTGAAATAAGCCAGGGCTTCATTGTTCAATACCTGCCTGAGTTTGATGAATCGGTTTTCCTCGTAAAAGGCTATCTGATCAGGCCTGAGCTGATACGGCTCCTGCATGAATGAATGAACGGAATGGGGGATTGGGTTCATAGCATACTAAATTATAGAAAAAACACGGGGACGGTACGCATTCCATCACCAGATCCGGATCGTCAAAGCGACGACGAGATGGTTTAGCTTGAAATTGTCTATTTTAATAGCCCTAAGTGGTTATCCATGTGTAAAAAAATCCTTCTGTCTTTGCTGATCGGACTCGCTGCCCTTCCTGGTTTTGCAGATGAGTATCCAAGAAACTATTCCATCGATATCCTGCACTATGCTTTTGAATTGAGGCTTTCTGACAGCAGCAATGAAATAGCAGGTAAAGCCACCGTCAGTATACTTTTTAAAGGCGATGCCATCAGTCAGGTCCGGCTGGACCTGGCCAATGAGACCCCACAACGCGAAGGCAAAGGCATGGTAGTAGAATCTGTTAGCCTCGAAAATACCAATCTCAGATTCAGGCACCAGGACGACGCCTTGTTCATACAACTGGGACAGGCAGCTGAAAAGAATACGGTCTACAGATTCGTGGTAAGGTATAAGGGCATTCCGGCGGCCGGGATGAAGATCGGCGTTACCAAATTCGGAGACCGGGGATTCTTCAACGAAAACTGGCCCAACCTGACCCGGCATTGGCTGCCTACCGTGGACCATCCATACGATAAAGCCACATCTGAATTTATAGTGACTGCCCCGTCCAGATACAAAGTGATCTCCAACGGACTCTTGCTGGAGGAGTCGCAGATTAATCCCGAATTTAAACTGACCCATTGGAAACAATCTGTGCCGGTTTCCAGCTGGTTATTTGTATTGGGCGTTGCCGAATTCGCTGTCCAGTATGTGGACCGGTTTGAAGGGAAATCCATTGAGAGCTGGGTGCTGGCAAAAGACCGGGAAGCGGGATTTCATGATTTCGCCAGTCCTACCAAACAAGTGCTGCAGTTCTATTCCGAATATGTTGGCCCCTACGCCTATGAAAAACTGGCCAATGTTCAGTCGCCCAGCGTAGGCGGTGGAATGGAAACCGCGTCGGCTATATTCTATGGAGAAAAGCTGATCACCGGAAAAGCTGATGTCAGGCTGAGGGATGTATTGATCCATGAGATCGCGCACCAGTGGTTTGGCAACGCAGTGACTGAGAGCACCTGGGACGATGCCTGGCTCAGCGAAGGCTTTGCCACCTATTTCACCCAACTGTTCATTGAATATGCCTATGGGCACAACGAGTATCTGGAGAAGTTGACGCGTTCAAGAAAAACCATTTTTGATTTTTATAAGAAAGATTCCACTTATCGCATAATTGATGATCGCACAGCGGAAAAAGCAGATGTAACCAATGTCCTCACCTACCAGAAGGGGGCCTGGGTATTGCATATGCTGCGGGAGCGTATTGGGCACGACAACTTCAGAAAAGGCATACAGGCTTACTACAGGAAGTATATGAATGCGAATGCCACAACGGCTGATTTTATCACTGAAGTGGAAAAACTATCCGGCCAGGATCTCAAACCCTATTTCAACCAGTGGTTGAACAGGCCTGATGTGCTGAAGATCAGGGGCAGCTGGAGCTACGATGCCAGGGGAAAGCAGGTGATTATTAACCTGACCCAAATGCAGTCTTCCGGCTTCCTGTTTGATACCCCGATAGAATTCCAGGTATATGAAGAAGGGAACAAGGCGCAGAAGGTTATGAAATTTACATTGAACGAAAAAAACGCGCAGTATAAAATACCCTGCCCTACAAAACCTTCCCTGGTATTGATCGACCCAAGGACTGTTTTACTGGCAGACATGGATTTTAAGCCCTAAATACCATTGAGCGCTGGTTCCCTATCTATGGTTAAATCTGTATATTTGGAACAACCCCAACAATAGGCTGCTGTCTTACCCAAAAACTAAGGCAACAGCCATTTTTTATACTAACCCATGGTTATGCAGGTAGAAGAACTATTATCCGGATATCAACATGCTTACGCATGGGATGAAATGCTTGAAAAAAACCGGGTACGTGACCATTATCTTCCCATCATGCAGAAGCTTGCTGCGATGGGTTTTGATAATATCAAACAACACCATGCCCAGGCCAGCGAACTGTTCATGAGCCAGGGGATCACCTTTACGGTGTACAGCGACGATGCCGGCATTGAACGGATCTTCCCTTTTGATATCATTCCGCGCATCATAACGGCCGCTGAGTGGGCGCATGTCGAAGCCGGTATTAAACAGCGACTCAAGGCGCTGAACATGTTCCTGAAAGATATCTATCATGAACAAAACATCATCCGGGACCGGATGATCCCGGCCTGGCTGATCGCCTCCTGCCCCCATTTCACCCGGGAAGTGTATGGCATTCATGTACCCTACGATCTTTATGTGCATATCTCAGGCATCGACCTGATCCGGGGTGAAGACGGAACATTTTTCATTTTGGAAGATAACCTGCGCACACCATCAGGCGTATCGTACATGCTCGAGAACCGGGAGGTTACAAAAAGGCTGTTCCCAGGACTGATCAATACCAATCATGTGAGGATGGTCAACAACTATCCCTTGCTGCTACACCATAACTTACTGTCCCTCTCGCCCCGCAATGTCAAAAATCCGGTAGTGGTGATCCTGACCCCGGGTATATTCAACTCGGCTTACTATGAACATACCTTCCTGGCGCGGCAAATGGGTATCCCATTGGTAGAGGGTCGCGACCTGGTGGTGGTCAATCACAAGGTATTCATGAAAACCACCCGGGGTCTTGAACAGGTGGATGTCATCTACCGAAGAGTAGATGATGAATTCCTTGACCCCATTACTTTCCAGCCAGACAGCATCCTGGGTGTAGCAGGACTGATCGGCGCTTACCGAAAGGGAAATGTAGCCATCGTCAATGCACTCGGTAACGGCGTGGCAGATGATAAGGCGGTTTATGCTTATGTGCCCAATATGATCCGATACTATCTCAATGAGGAACCCATTCTGCCCAACGTGCCAACCTATTCCATGAGCGACAAAATGCAACAGGAACACGTGTTCAAGAATATGGAGAAGATGGTGATCAAAAGGACCAATCAGTCCGGCGGCTACGGCATGCTGATGGGCAATAAGGCTACGGAGGAAGAAATGGAATCTTTCAGGAAAAAGATCCTTGAAAACCCCAGAGAATTCATCGCACAGCCCATCGTCAAACTCTCTACCGTGCCCTGTTTCCTGGATGGCAAGATCACATCAAGGCACGTTGACCTCCGCCCCTATGCCCTGTGCGGACCGGGCGGGATCGAGATCGTGCCCGGCGGACTCACCCGCGTGGCGCTGAAAGAAGGCTCGCTGGTAGTGAACTCCTCGCAGGGTGGCGGCAGTAAAGACACCTGGATCATTGACTGATTTTTTGATGATAAAAAAAGAACATGCTTAGTAGAAGTGCGGACTCATTGTTTTGGTTGAACAGGTATATCGAACGGTCGGAAGGGCTGTTGCGATTCCTTCATACCACCTATGTTCTATCCCTCGACAAAGGACCCTATGTCAATAACAGTTGGAAAATATTGCTGGATATTTTCTCTACACTGCCCCCCGAAGAAAAACTGGCATTGGAAAATGATCCGGACAAGATCGTGGAGCATATCTTACTGGCGCAGGATAATGTGAATTCGTTGCGTATGATCCTGAACCGCGCCAGGGAGAATGCAAGAGGCATGCAGGATCACATCACCAAGGAGGTTTGGGAACAGGTCAACTTCACCTACCATAAGATCAACTCCAAATCACTGCCGGCCCAGTTGAAAAGCAATAATGAGATCCCGGCCATTGAAAGCCTGCTCAAGAATTGCCTGCTCTACACGGGCATCGTTGACAGTACCATGCCCAGGGGTATGAGTTGGGATTTCATGAACCTCGGGAAATACATTGAGCGTTGCATGCTTACCATCGATCTCATGGAAAAACAGGTGGTGGGGCATGATCTCTCCGAAGAAAAAGATATCCTCTACTGGCGCGGCCTGCTCTTCTCCCTGTCTGGCTACGAGTTTCACCTGAAAAATTACCGGAGTAATGAAGCGAACTACAATGCCATCCACCAGGTGGTATTGAATGTACTTTTCCCCCATTCGGTGATGTATTGCCTGGACCGGGTCCGGAAGTACCTCGACAATGTGGTGAACCAGAACGACCCATCCGATCCCGCGGGCCTTACGCGCCAGTTCGGCCGGATCTGCAGCGTCGTTGAGTTTGCGGATGTGGGCATGATCAGGCAGGTTGGCGTTCCGGTGTATTTATCACAACTGAGGAACAACCTGCACCAGTTCGCCTGGTCGCTCAGCCAAACCTATTTTTCTTACTCATAAGAACGATTATGTCTGTTTACAAGATCATACACGTCACCAAATATCAATACGAGCGCCCTGTCACCGAAAGTGTGAACGAGATCAGGATCTATCCCTATTTCTCCCCCGAGCAGGAAATACTGCAGCATGATCTTCACATCACCAATTACCCGGATGTGCAGGTGTACATCGATTACTGGGGCAATCGTGCAGGACTGTTCAACATCCTGGAATCGCATGATGAACTGGTGATAGAAAGTAAACTGGTCATCAGAACAACGCGGACCATGCCACCTGAAATATTTCCTGAGGCTGACTTCAACATGTTGCACGACGAAGTAATGCATAACCTCCAGCTGATCGAATTAACCAAGCCTGATTTCATCACGCGGCAGGATGAGATCCAGAAGATCTGCGACAAATTTTACAGCAGAGAAAAACCGGTCGCGGAAGTAGTGCAGGAATGCAACGATTACATCTATGAAAATTTCGTGTACTCAAAAGGCATCACTACTATTGAAACAACGATTGACGAAATCCTCGAACACCAGCAGGGTGTTTGCCAGGATTTTGCCCACCTGCTCCTGCAGGTCCTGAGGACCATGGAGATCCCCTGCCGCTACGTAAGCGGATACGTCTGCCCGCATAAAAGCGGCATGCGGGGCGAAGGCGCAACCCATGCCTGGGTGGAAGCATGGATACCGGGTATAGGCTGGGCCGGTATCGATCCTACCAATAAGATCTGGGTCACCAATACCCACGTGAAGCTGGCCGTAGGACGGAACTTTTCCGACTGCAGCGTAGTCAAAGGCACATTCAAAGGGCCAGCCAAGCAGGAGTTGTTTGTTTTTGTATCGGTTGGCTATGAAGATGGCATGACCTTCGAAGGAACCAACCAGGTGCAGATGGAACGCCAGAAAAAAGCAGCCAAAGAAGAGGAAAGCGCTTTGAAAGCAGCAGCCGATCTCTTGCAGCAACAACAGCAGCAATAAGACCATCGTCCGATAAAAAGAAAAGGTATCAGCAGTATATAACCGCTGATACCTTTTTAATTTATTCCAATGGAGATCAGGCCATTCTTTGTCTGAATTCCATCTTCCTTCCACCCCTGCGTTTAACAACAGGTCTTGGGGCGTTTGGATTGGGATTCGGGTTACCGGCAGTTGGGATCACTCCTTTTGGCATTTCAACATGCCACGGATGATCAGAAATAACAGGAATGGCTGTTTTAATCAGCTTATGAATATCTCTTAAGAATTCTTTCTCTTCAGAATCGCAGAACGAAAGGGCTATGCCCATGGCGCCTGCGCGGCCAGTACGACCGATCCGGTGTACATAAGTCTCAGGGATATTGGGCAGTTCGTAATTGATCACGTGAGTGAGGTCATCTACGTCGATGCCCCGCGCAGCGATATCAGTAGCCACCAGAACACGGGTTCTGCCGTTCTTGAAATTGGTCAATGCACGCTGGCGGGCCTGCTGTGATTTGTTTCCATGGATCGCCTCTGCGCCAACGCCAGCCTTGGCAAGGTCCTTCACAACGCGGTCCGCGCCATGTTTGGTACGGGTAAACACCAGCACCCTTTTGATCTCACCGTCTTCAAGCAGGTGCATCAGCAGTTTACGCTTCTCCGCTTTATCCACGAAGAACAATGCCTGCACGATGGTCTCTGCAGTAGTGGCAACCGGAGTCACCTCTACTTTCACGGGGTCACGTAAGATGGTCTGCGACAAACGCGCGATCTCTGTGGGCATAGTGGCCGAGAAAAACAAGGTCTGCCTTTCTTCGGGCAACTTCGTGATGATGCGCTTTACGTCATGGATAAATCCCATGTCGAGCATCCGATCTGCCTCATCGAGGACAAACTTTTCAATATGGTTCAGGCTGACGATCCTTTGCTGCATCAGGTCGAGCAAACGACCGGGGGTGGCGATCAGGATGTCAACACCATTGCGCAACGTATTCACCTGGGTGTGCTGGGAAACACCCCCAAAGATCACAGCATGGCGAAGCTTAAGTCCTTTGCCATATGCCTTGAAGCTCTCTTCGATCTGGATGGCCAGTTCCCTGGTTGGGGTCAGGATCAGGGCCCGGATACCGCGGGGCGGGTTCTGCTGCTCGCTGAGGAGTTGCAAAATGGGCACAGCAAAGGCAGCTGTCTTACCGGTTCCTGTTTGGGCGCATCCTAACAGATCGCGTCCCTCGAGCAATACAGGAATTGCTTGTTGCTGGATAGGCGTAGGTGTTGTGTAACCTTCTGCCTGTAAGGCCTTGAGTATAGGCTCAATAATGCCTAATTGTTCAAATAACAAAATAAAAACGATTTAAATATGAACATCCGAAAATCATCAGATGGTATATAGTCTAACCAAATTGAACTAAGAATCTTTGTCACGGGGATGTCTAGTCGGGCGGAGAGAATATATGAATGGCACAAATATATGTCAAAATGTTGATAACTCCTAATCCGGGCACGGGCAGGGCCGTTCAAGGCCCACCCCCTCCTTTACCAGGCCCTTCCCGACATCTGTTCATTCTTTCCCCATTCAAAAGAGCCGTTGTTGCCACAACTAATAAAGTACTGTTAATGCCTTCTTAAAGACCGAACTAGTAGGGCACCTTCATGTTGTATGTGTCCTGATCATTCAAATAAAAAAGATTTATGAAAAAGATTCTCCTCGCCTTCACCGTTCTGTCTACTGTTTTCATTGCAAACAACAGCTTCGCTCAACAAAAAGATGTTGTTGATGTAGCTGTAGGTTCTTCTGCTCACACTACGCTTGTTGCTGCAGTCAAAGCTGCAGGCCTTGTTGAGACATTAAAGGGGAAAGGCCCTTTCACTGTATTCGCACCCACTAACGATGCGTTTGCAAAACTCCCCGCTGGTACCGTTGAATCATTACTTAAGCCCGAGAATAAAGCAGCACTGGCAGGTATCCTTACCTACCATGTAGTAGCTGGTAAATTGGATGCCAAAGCAGTTGGTGCCGCCATTAAAGCAGGCAAGGGCAAAGCAGAAGTAAAAACGGTGAACGGCCAGATCCTCACCGCATCCGTTGATAACGGTAAAGTGAAACTGACCGATGTAAAAGGAAACAGCGCGTTTGTAACAGCTGCTGATCTTTCCGGCAGCAATGGCGTGATCCATGTGATCGATGCAGTGCTGCTGCCTAAATAATGCTGTTGGTGTGATTAGTGGTTTTGGGAAAAGCGGGAATTTACTTCCCGCTTTTTGTTTTACGGTACTCACTTCGAAAATCTTTACATTCGGGCATGAAATCTCTATTGCTGTTTTTGATTTTCGGTTTTACTGTCGCTACCAGTTTTTCGCAGTCCCGCATCAACATCATTCCCAAACCTGTACAGGTTGTAGAAAAAACGGGCGAATTCCGTTATGGTGCCAATACACGCATATACACTGCACCTGATTTCAGGGAGATCGGCATCTATCTCGCCGAAGTATTGAACATCCCGGCATCACGCGTAAGCATTTTGAAAACAAGTGAAAAGCCCCAGTCGGGCATCATCCTCCAAAAAACGTCAGCCCCCGCGGCAGACTCCGCTGCTTATAAAATCAATATCGGAGAGAAACTCATTACCGCATCAGCTTCCCATATCGCTGGCGCCCTGTATGCGGCGCAGAGCTTAGCGCAACTCAGTATGACCAGCGCCAAGGCCACCATTCCCTGCGGCGAGATCCACGACAAGCCCCGGTTCGGATACCGCGGTATGATGCTCGATGTCTCGCGGAATTTCTTCCCCCCCGAATACATCAAAAAATTATTGAACGTCTTAAGCCTGTATAAGATTAACACCTTCCATTGGCATCTTAC
>Ga0315901_10007824_pt1 | contig 12550 bp, 20 predicted proteins | sample LakEriMetagenome_10_FD_203761 | JGI IMG/M metagenome (GOLD analysis project Ga0315901, IMG submission 203761) | Freshwater fungal communities from buoy surface, Lake Erie, Ohio, United States - Buoy 2 MA116 | ecosystem: Environmental > Aquatic > Freshwater > Lake | place: USA: Lake Erie, Ohio... | reverse complement strand
ACGCCCGAAGCACAGCAATGGAGTGGTTGGGGCACTGCGCTCAAACCTGCCATTGAGCCAGCTGTTCTTGCTCGCAAACCACTTATTGGCACTGTAGCAGACAACGTTCTTGCATGGAGCGTTGGTGGAATAAACATTGATGGGTGTCGAATTGCGACGGATGACAACCTGAATGGCGGAGCATACGCATCATCAGGCACGGAGCGAAATGACGGATGGGGCATGCAACGTGGTGGTGCTGGCGAGTATGTGCAACCAAGCGGTCGATGGCCTGCCAACATCATCCTTGATGAGGAATCCGCCAAAATGATTGATGAACAGAGTGGAGAAAGAAAAGGAATGAGTGGAGGTGGGCATAGAAAACAAAAGTCTAATATAATGCCATCTATTCAAGTAGGCAAAGTGTCGGAACATAATCATTTGTTAAGAAACGACATCGGTGGCGCATCACGATTCTTCTACGTTGCGAAAGCGTCAAAATCTGAACGTGAGGCAGGGCTAGACGAAATGGAGTTGAAAATCAAGCACACGCAAATGCGAAGCGCAAATGGAACTGGTGAGAAAAACTTTGAGGGTGGATTCACTGACTCAATTCGAGCTAATACTCATCCAACGGTCAAACCTATTACTCTCATGCGATACCTTGTGCGTCTTGTCACTCCCAAAGATGGCGTGGTACTTGACCCATTCATGGGCAGTGGTTCAACAGGGTGTGCCTCTATGCTTGAAGGGATGCGATTTATCGGTATCGAGATTAATGAAGAGTACATGGATATTGCACAACGTCGCATTGAACATTGGCTCAATCAAAATCCAATGGGATTGTAATACGTGATGAAATCGTATAAACGATACATGTATAAGATTGATTTTGTCCATATCAATCGAGTATGCCACTACTTGATGGGTACTTGATGAAAAGCGTATTTGATATGCAGGGTATATTGTTTTATAATGTAACGGTGTGATAACACAATCATGAAAGGAATGTCCATGAAGGTAACTATTTTATCCCAGCACGACTTCAAGCGAGCATTGTCAGCAGTGTCACGATTTGTGCCAACCAAGACAACGATTCCATCTGCGATGAACATCAAGATTGATGTAGAAGGCGAAACGCTTCGCTTGCAAGCAACCGACTTGACCATGGCGATGACCTACGAGATGCGTTGTACATCCGAAAAGGATGGCACTACCACACTGCCATCAAAACTACTGAACGACTTGGTAAGCAATTTGCCACCAAATCAAATCGAGTTGGAGTGCAATAACGATATTGCAACGATTGCGTGTGGTAAGTTTTCAAGCACTATCAATGGCATCTCATCAGAGCAATTTCCAGAGATTCCATCGTTGAATGACAACGTGGTTGGGACTATCTCTGCATCATTGTTGCGAGAAGCATTGAATCAAGTTACTCCTGCATCAGCAGATGCAAAAGGTGGTAGACCAATCTTGGAAGGTGTGTTTGTACAGCTTCCTGCAAGCACCGATGAAGAAGACAACTTGAATGTAACATTTTCCGCAGCTGATGGATTTCGATTGGCGACAAAGAATACCAAGATGTCATCTCGCACGAATAAGAACGCATTTGACGTGGTTATCCCTGCACAATCACTGACCGAATTGACGTATGTACTTGCACATGCAACCGAGGATGTTGTGATTACATTGAATGACAATCTGGTGGGATTTCGTGTCACAATGGAAAACAACTCAACCGCAAGCGTAGTGTCACGTACTATTGACGGAAAGTATCCTGACATCGCACGAGTAATCCCAACGGTGTACCTTGCACAAGTCACGGTAAGCAAGCAAGAATTACAAAAGGCTGTACGTGTGTCGAAGTTGTTTGCCACAGGCAACATCTTGCGGTTCAAGGTCAATGCGTTGCTTGGTATTCAACTGAGTGCCAATGACAGTCAAAAGGGCAACAACGCATCAGTCGTTGAGGCAGATATTGTCGGTCCTGAAGTCGAGATTGCGCTTAACATCAACTATGTTGATGATGCACTGAGCACTATTCCAACTGATAAAGTGGTCGTAGAGTTTCAATCAGGACAACAACCTGCGGTGTTTATTCCCAACGAAGACACCACGTTTAAACACATTGTCATGCCAATGATGGTGCGTTAAATACAAAAATTACTCGCACCGATGGTGCGTGAAACACAAAAAAACACCCCCTGCTCGGATTTATACCGAACAGGGGGTGTTTTTACTTGATGGAAATGGCGTTGCGTTTTTCGTCAATCCATTGTTCGCAGAGCAAACATGTTACTCGCACCAATGAACGACCCTGAATATATCCAGCAAGCCAGATTAAGCACTCTTTGGCAGTGCCAGTGAAGTGCCCGTTACCATCATGAAATCCCGTAGGATTTTTTGTGGCATCAAAGATGCGATACTGCTTATTGTGATAAAGCACAACAAGTGCCCACTCCTTTGCCATCTTCTCAAGTTCTTGTTTACTTGTCATCTTTCTCTCCCACGATGTTATAGACCTTATACAACGACGACTGTAATTCTTCAAGCGCAGTCATCAATTCTGCATTCTCTGCGTGACGAGAAATTGCTCGCACACGCATCAAAAATCGGTCGATATTTTGAAACCGACCAATTGGTGATGTGATGTAGCAATCCTCAAACGCATCGTCAATTTCCGCAAGGATTCCTTGCTTCCAGAACCGATGGTCGTCGTAGACTTCTTTGATGCAATCTTTCACGTACTGCACCATTTCCTCGTGTTCTTGAGGTTCTTGTTTCCGATTGATGACAAGAGCAGAAATTTCTTCCTGCGAATCATCATCAACGTATTGCACTTCCACACTGTGAATCTCGTACCGCTTTTCAAGGCGAGTACGCAACCCACGTTGAAAACCTTTGACGGCGTATTCAGCCGTCGATGGGAGTTGACCATTCTCTCGTGGCGCAAAGCCAGAGAGTTTTGCATAAACAAAAATTTTGTCCATGTTTGTTCCTTTCTATGAACAACAATAGTATAGCAAAATATATATAGTATGTCAACTAAAAAAATAGTGTATATGACGTATACTATGAATAGGTTTCGAATATTTATGTAGTGACGTGTATGGAAAAATGGAAAAAACAACAAATTAATGGTGCATCAAGAGAAATGAAAGGGTACACATTAACTGTACAACCAATATTTGTCCCATCAATGCACAAAAACACTGATGACGACGAGGAAGTGTGGAAGTGGACAGTGAGTGATGGCAAAAAGTTGATTGAAATGGGACACGATGTTTCGTATGACGAGGCGTGTCGCAGTGCTGAATATTGTGTAAAAGAAATTACTCGAGAGGAGGAATGATGTGGACATTGTTATTGCAATACTGGTTGGTATTATCACTTCGTTGACGATAACCTTAAGCATGTCGTATATGCGCAAACAATCAGAGTGGGAAATGGGGTATTTATCTGGATGGAGCGACGCTAAACGATTTCTGACCAATAAGCAAGAAACGGAAAACAACAATGAGCAATAAGACAGAGATTTTTTCAACAGAACATATCATCGAAACCGACGTTTCAATGACTGCTGCGATTCATAAAGTATCGAAGTCGTATCAATGGTCTGTTGGATTTGGAATTTCGAAAGACTCGGAAGAAATGATTTCGTTTCGAGGGAATGCGGAATCAGTCAAAGAAAGCATGGTTCGCATTCGTGCGCTACTGTTAAGTCTTGATGATGCATTGCAAGATACTTTGGTAGACGTAAAACACTTTGTTTTGGATGAATACACCGATGATTTAGGAGAAAAAAATGAGTTCGAATAATGACAAAATTCACGACTATCAGGAGTTTGTCAAATATACACAAAAGTTTCCTCAAAACGTTGCACAAGAGTATTTAATTGCAGGACTAATGAGCGAAGCAGGTGAAGTTGCTGGCGTGTATAAGCGAATGCTTCGTCAAGACGCTGGTGCTGACGAAGCAAATACTCGTGCTAAAATGCTTGATGAATTAGGTGATGTACTTTGGTATATCACATCATTGTGCATGTATCATAACAGTTCACTTGACGAACTTGTTGCTCGCAACACTGCCAAGTTGGCAAAACGGTTAGCTGACAACACAATTAAAGGGCAAGGAGATGAAAGATAATGGATAAAAAGACACAACATCGCACGACAATTGTACTTCCGCTTGAAGTGCAAAACAAATTACATCAACTGTGCTTGCTGTATCACCTATCAAAATCTTCAGTATTGTCAATGTTGGTGGACAAAGAAGTAGAACGTCGTGAATCTGATTTAAAAAAACTTCAACAAAAACACGAACGTGGTTATTGTGAAGTCATTGATTAAATGATACACTACCCATGAATACACATTCATGGGTAAGTGCAAAAAATCATGGCAAATATTAGAACATATGACATTAAATTTACATATTTGTCTGAATATTCATCGCCTATATCGGTATATTCAAGTTCCTTATTGCAACCATTAAGTATTAATGTTGGATATTGGTTTGCTACTGGTTCGGGAAACGTAACTGTACTGACATCGTATGATAATCAAACATACAATCCTGTGTACACAACAACTGCCACCAATAATTCAGTAATTTATCTTTCTTTTCCAAGTTTTATTGGTGCATTTATAAAAATACAACGGTCGCTAACTACATTGACGCTTTCAGGCGCATCAGTAAATAATGCCACGGTAACATCATCAACTGAAAGCAATGCAGTTATTTTTTCCTACCCACAATCAACTGTTCCTAACGATGAAATTTATGCACTTCCAACATTAGAATCGCCTGTTCAATTAGGTGTTACACAACAAACATGTGTAAATGAAATCAAATGTTTTTTAACAAGCACTGCGTGGTCAACACAAAGTCAACCACTTGCCATTGTGAGAAAAACTCCAGTTGCATCAGGATTGCTTGTGTGTTCATTTATTCAACAGTCTGTTGTATCAATTGATATTAATTATAATACAAATACTTAAGGAGGTTGTATGACATCAGTATTTTTACCAACAAAACATCCAGTGGTTGGTTGGGCAATCACTGGTCACTTATCACAAGTGCAAACAGTAAAAATTTCAAGTGGTCAATCAATTAGTTCATATCTTGATTTTAAAAGTCCTGAATTATTGGGTTATACACCGTTTGGTGTTATTACGCCATCAGCATGGGATACTGCAAAGTTGTCTATTCAGGTATCTGTTGATGCAAGCACATGGGTTGATTTTTACTTGTGGAATTCAGACTTTGAAACGCATCACAATGTAAGCCCAAGTCAAATTCACGTCATCACAGACTATCCACTTATTGGTATGCCATATGTTCGTTTTCGTTCTGGCACTGCAAGTGCCCCTGTAAATCAAACCGCAGACCGCACACTACAAATTGTATGTGGTACATTTTAGAAAAGAGGAAAAATGTATTATGACCAATCCGCCACAGTCAACATCAACAAACAACTTGTCTGACCGACTTATCAAAATTGAAGTGCTTCTCGAGCAGGTATTGATGGAACTGAAAAAAGGTGACATCAAATTTGAGAAGATGGAAAACCGTATTATGCAGTTGGAAAAACAACAGTCATATTGGCAAGGTGGTCTAGCACTTCTTGCCATTATCTGGACAGCAGTATTGAAGTGGCTACCGTAATAGGAGAAATATCATGCAAAATCAAGTAACAAAAAACTGGTGGGAAAGTAAGACGCTTTGGGTCAACGTGTTGACGCTTTTTGCCATGGTAATCAGCCAAGTAATGGGATGGGATGACATGCAACAGTATGCTCCACAATTGTTGGTTATTAGCAACGTCATCAACATGGCACTGCGATTTTTGACCACAATGCCAATCAAGTAAAGAGGTGACCCATGGCTCCTCCAAAAATACTGCGTAAAAAAATTGGCAATCGAAAAAGTATTACGAACCGTGCACGATTGCAAGTGGGGAGTGCGTACCGACTAACGCCAACAGAGTACGAACAATACAAAAAAAACTCCCCAGAAACATTACAACGGGCATTAGCAGCTGGAACACTACTTCCACCTGAAGGAATTGATGTTCCTAAATCAAACAGAAACACTTCTTCAGTTATTCCACCTGGCGCAAGACCAGTTGATGGTGAACCCCCAAGAGATTCTGAGCGATTAAGCGAACGTCAACGTGCAAGACAATCGTTAAACAACATACTGCGAGATAATCCTGAACTCACATCTCCTGACAGTGTTATGCTTCCCAATGGTCGCATTATTCAAAGACCAGTTCCTGATATTAGTGTAGAGGAAGCACGACGTCGTATATCTGAACAGATGAGTGGCGGTCGTCCTGCAACAGATTATGAACGAGCATTGGCATTTAATGAGATATTGACAAGAAGAGAGCAAGAAGGTGCACAACAAGACTTGCAAAACTTCTTGACGGATTCGCTTATTAACACAAATTCAATACCTAACAACATCTCGCAAAATAGATTACGCCGCGCTGCTGGTGCAACCAACACTATTGGCGTCGTAAATATTAAGCGAAACAATAACCAACCTGAAAATACACGTCCTGATTCCGTAGTTCCAGAGGGTGCTAAACCAGTAAATCCACCTAGCTCACCTTCTCCAAAAACAGGGACATCATCTGGTAAAATATATGAAGGTAGATTTAGTGAAGTGCAACGTCAAATCATTGCTGATGCAGGTACAAATCCTGGCGTAATTGCCAATGCACGTAGCAGGGCAAATCGTGAAGATAATCCAATCGAAGCATTTAAGGGAATTCTTGCTTCAAAAGGCGTATCGAAAGACAATATCACTAACATTATCAACTCGCTTTCATCGTAAAGGAATGGTAAGTCATGACAACAGTAAGACGAAAATTTGGTCGCAAAACTGACAAAGTACTTATGGGTCGATATGCACTCAACCCTAAAGTAACCTTTCAAAGTGATGACGCAAAAGTAATTGATGATTTGGCAAACGATTTGACATCGTTACCTAAAGTGTATGATGACAATCGAGAACAAGTCACGCAATCAAGTTCAACAAAAACACCAAAAGTGATGAATAGACTAGATGCTGACATCGAATTAATCAATGCATCAGACGACCAATTTCGCAATTCAGGAATGTTGTTAATGTCAGACCCACGGTTAACAAATCTACCAAACAAGAAAACGTACTCTTCTATTGCACGTGAAGTTGGAAGATTGTTGTACTATCCAGGTGTTGACAGAGCTGCAGTGAGCAGACTTGGCGCACTTATGGTCATGAAAGCAAAGTTGAGTGACGCAGGAATCGCATCAACGTTACGCAACGAACCATTGAAATACAACTCTCGTGATGTTAATCAACGAATCAACAACGAAATTGACAGAATTATCGACCAAGTCAATCTTCTTAGTAGACCAGAAATTATTCGACGATTTGAGCAATTAAACACAAGTATTGGCATTCGTGCTACTACAATTCGAGAGCAAGCAAAGGCATTTGAAGCAGCGAAAACTCAACGTGAGCGATTTTCTGCCATTCGAGACATTGCCAATGAAGGACTTCCAAAAATTTCTTCAGACAATGAGTAAGTAATAAACAAAAATATGTAGGGGTGTAACAACCCCTACATATTGTATATTTTTCAAAACAAACCCACTAAATGTTCGTGATACAATACGAACACATTTTTATTTTCGTTTCCGTTCAAGGAGATAGTCATGACAGCCAACACGATTGGGCACAACTCTATTCCATTAGAAGTAAAACAAGCGTTTGACGAAAGCAATCAATACTTTCCAACGCCAATTCAAAAGTTTCAATTTTTCGATAAGTATTCTCGATTTAACTACGATTTGGGTCGGCGAGAAACGTGGATGGAAACCGTTGACCGCTCAGTAAAGTTCATGTACGACCTTGCTGGCGACCGTGTAACACCAGAAATGTATGCAGACATTCGCAAGGCTATTCTTGAAATGCGTGTTATGCCATCCATGCGATTGCTTGCCATGGCAGGTGAAGCTGCACATCGAAACAATATTGCTATCTACAATTGCAGTTATCAGCCCGTGGAAAGTATTGATTCGTTTGTCGAGGCGTTAATTATTTCAATGTCAGGATGTGGCGTAGGTTTTTCTGTTGAGCAAAAGTATGTCAACAACTTACCTCGCATTGCATCTCATCGCACTTCGGCTTTAGTTAAGTATGTTATTGAAGATACAACTGAAGGTTGGGCACGAGCGTTGAAATACGGGTTAGAAACGTGGGTTGATGGTGGCGATGTCGTGTTTGACTATTCACAAATCCGTCCTGCTGGCGTGCCACTGAAGGTTAAAGGTGGTCGTGCATCAGGACCTCAACCGTTACGCATTTTGCTCGATTTTATGCGTGAAAAGATTCTTTCACGCCAAGGCGGTCGATTAACATCACTTGATGCGCACGACATGATGTGTATGGTTGGTAGTGCTGCGGTTTCAGGTGGCGTGCGTCGCACCGCAATGATTTCATTGTTCGACCCAAATGACCATGCTATGCTTCAAGCAAAAAGCGGTGACTTTGAATCGCACAGCAGTTTCCGTTGGAATGCTAATAATTCAGCAGTATGGCCAAGCGAAGGCATTACGCAAGCGGATTTTATTGCACAGTTCATGGAAATGGTAAACACGGGTCGTGGCGAGCCAGGCATCTTTAACCGTGCAGGTGCAAATGCGTTGAAGCCAGCACGTCGTCAGGCGTCAGACTTTGGCACAAACCCCTGCGGCGAAATTAATCTACGACCATGGCAGTTTTGCAACCTTACCGCAGCTGTGGCACGACATGACGACACAATGGACTCATTGAAAGAAAAAGTGCGTATTGCAACTATTATTGGTTCAATTCAATCAATGGCAACGCACTTTCCAGGATTGCGACCAATGTGGAAGTATAACTGCGAAGAAGAGCGATTGCTCGGCGTAGACATCACAGGTCAAATGGACAGCAAGGTGGCACAAGATGCGGAAGTCAAATCGCAGTTGCGTGACTTTGCAGTTGAAGTAAACAAAGAACTTTCATCACAGTTGGGCATCAATCAGTCTGCATCAATTACGTGTGTCAAGCCAAGCGGTAACTCATCGCAGTTATTGAACTGCGCAAGCGGACTGCATCCACGTTGGGCACCGTACTACGTGCGAAATGTGCGTGTGTCATCACACTCCCCACTGTACTTTGTCATGCGTGATGCTGGCGTACCAATGTCGCCCGAAAACGGTCAAGCACCTGACACTGCAACCACATGGGTTATTCACTTCCCAATGAAGTCACCCGAGGGCGCAATTACTCGTGGCGATGTCAGTGCCATTCAACAGTGTGAGTTCTGGAAAAGCAACAAGTTGCATTGGACGGAGCACAATCCATCAGTTACTATCACGTACAAGCCAGAAGAGGTTATTGATGTGATGCACTGGGTTTGGCACAATCGTGAGATTGTCGGCGGTATGTCATTCTTGCCATCGTTTGATGCCAAATATGCACAAATGCCATACGAGGAAATTACTAAAGAAGAATACGAGAACCTTTCATCGCAGTTCCCAGACATAGACTTTAGTCGTGTTTGGTTGTACGAAGAAAGCGACCTCACCAACGCGGCACAAGAACTTGCATGTGTTGGCGGTGCGTGCGATATTACTCTTTCGTAAACAAAAAAAGAAATGGGCAACCATTTTCGTGAAGCCACGAAAATGGTTGCCCATTTCTTTGTTATGACTGCTGTTTGTGTTCCTGAATCACTTTCTCTATTTGCAAGTCGTCACCGTACTCGACAGTGACATAGCGAACAGTTGTGTGCAAAACCTTGCTGTTGCAAGTGTAAATGATAGTTGTGTCAATTATTGGCTTGTAATTTGGAATACGAATAACTTCATGAAAGTGAATATACACAATATTCCACTCTTTTGGTAAAAACTTGCAAACGCTACGACTGATGGATAAGTGGTTCATCTTGTATGCAAACGAAGTTTGACCTTCACAAGTAAATACTATTGGTTGATTGCTCATAATCACTTCCACAACTCTTCATAATTAAACTCAAAACGGTCTTTCATGCGTTGCACTGCATCGTCAGAACATCCATGAATATTCTGATATTCACCACGACATGTAATAATGTCTAGTGGCGAATTTAATTGTTTCGTCAACAACACATATGGTTTCATCTCCCACATGCGAGTAAACGTGTTGGCAACAATTACACGCTTTCCGTCTTTCAACGCATTTTCAGCGTTTTGCAAACATTGCTTGTGTGCATCTTGCAATCGTTCAGGCTGAAACACGTAGTTTCCATGAATGTCAGTAAAAAAATCATCTGCTTCAAACATAACATCGTATTTGCCCTGCAAAATCATGTTCATGGCAAGCGTGCTTTTCCCACTTCCTGGCAATCCTCGAATCAATAACAACATATGTTGCTCCTTTCTTATTCATATTATAACACAAAAAATTTGACATTGTATATATAAATTGATATAATTTTGTTATAACACAACAAATAAACGATTGTGTTATATCGTGCATAGAAAGGAATAATCAAATGCACACAAAAGATTGGTTGATGAGCCACGTAAATCAATACGTGGAAGACGGTCAGTATGCTATTTACAGCATGAAAATGCTGGAAAATGGTGAACTTTCGTACACCTTGATTGGCACAAATGATGTCATCAAGGTTGTCACGCAAGGTGCAACTGACTCGGAAATGCTGGGAAGCAAAGTTTCGATAGTGCTTCGTGCGCCATTTGAAACAAACGACAAGTCTTTGACCATCGCAGACAAGGTTTCTGCGCTGGATGTTGAATTTCGCAAAGTAATTATTCGTGCCAGTAATGGCACGGTAAGCGTCGAAATCAACGACACTATCCCATTTGCAAAAGTCATGGATAATTGGATTGCTCGAGCAGTTGAGCAGTGCATCGGAGAAATGTTCTGGAATTACATCTGGGATGAATACCGATGGAAAAAGCACGAAGATTTCAAATACACATGGATAATTCTTGGTGACGACATTCGTCGTGAACAGGTATTCTTGTATGAGATGTGTGCTCGTATTACCAATGACCATGACGTTGCCATTGACTTTATTGACAAGTCAATGGTATGGGATGTGTTAGGGCATGCTAAAGCAGAAAAATTGTGGCATGCAAGCGGAGAAGAGTCGTTCAACTATCGCATTTTCGAAAAGATGCGAGAAAATCGACAATCAATCATCATTCAGGCAAGTGAGGACATGTAATATGGCAGAGTTTTATCAAGTATATGTTTTGTGGCGTTCATCGCCATATGTGTACTGGGACACCTACTACGATGAAATCGTATACGGTAAAAATGTGTACGACATTTTCAATCGAGTAATATGTCCCATCACTCAAACCGAGTCATACCCAATGCAGTTGGATAACCCAACTATTTGGATTAGTTCCACATCACGGTTGCATAAGTATTTGTTTTCTAAAAGTACCAAAATGTACTATGAAGTAACAATATACCCAAACGACCTTACTCGCATCGGAGATGCAAGTAGTGGACAGACTACATGGCACAAACGCACGTCGGATAAAACGCTTATTCCGATTACGTATCCTTAACACAAAAAACCCGTTGGTACTATTTCAGTACCAACGGGCTTTTTGTGTTTAACGATTGAGCATGATGTTGTTTTTGTAATCACGCTCAGAACAGTCAAGTTGACTGTTTAAGTATTGAATCTGCTTATAGATGATTCGCCATTGCGCTCTATGCTCACGGCTTTTTTGTCGTGCAGACTCAAGTGCATTATTAAATCGCTTGCGTTGTTCAGGCGTAAACAGCACGCCCATACGGTCAACTTCTGTTTCAAACGACTTGCACACGTCAAGAATCTTGTCTGCATTATGCAATAACAAAACTGCTTGGTCATCTACCGATTTGACCATGGCACGAGTCGGACGATTAAACAAATCATCCATGTTTACTTTATAAGTAAACTTCATTGGCTTTTCAATCGCTCGATTGAAACCATCTAACAAACACTCAAATTCCATAATTGTTCTCCTTTCATAGAACACCATTATTATATCACTAATATATATTAAGTCAATTTATTTTTTACATGCAAAATAAACTATAATCATAGTCATAGGAGGAAAATATGCAAAAACGACAAGAAAATCAACCAACTAATCCGCAACTATGGTCACAAGCAAAAAGCCAAGCAAAATCACGATTTGACGTGTATCCATCTGCGTATGCAAACGCATGGGCAAGTCGCTGGTACAAAGAACGTGGCGGTGATTGGAAAAAAGCATCAACAATCAAAAAATCATACACAATTCGCAAAGATTTACGACAATGGTTTAACGAAAAGTGGGTAGACATATCCAAACCCATACGAAACAATGCAAACAAAATAGTAGGGTTTGAAGAATGTGGTTCTGGTGATAAAGGTGGTTATCCTAAATGCTTACCTAAAGCCAAAGCAAATAAGTTGTCAGATAAAGAACGTGCAACACTCATTCAAAGAAAAAGAAAGACAGGCATGCCTCAAGATGGCAAACCTGTCATGACTTC
>Ga0315901_10007814_pt1 | contig 12563 bp, 20 predicted proteins | sample LakEriMetagenome_10_FD_203761 | JGI IMG/M metagenome (GOLD analysis project Ga0315901, IMG submission 203761) | Freshwater fungal communities from buoy surface, Lake Erie, Ohio, United States - Buoy 2 MA116 | ecosystem: Environmental > Aquatic > Freshwater > Lake | place: USA: Lake Erie, Ohio... | reverse complement strand
CAAAACCTATTCTGCATGTATTAAAAAGGTGTTTAATTCAAACGACCCATCGGTCAACCAGATAATAATAGTCGATGTCGCAGCTGAATCTCTTAGTCAGTCAGTTTCAGCCGGTAACACCGACGATAACTTACATAGAGTAACGGGACTTGCCGCTGCTACTGAGGTCCACTACCTCCTGTTTGCAAAGACTGAAGATGGTTCTGGTTACGTTACTTATCAAGAAGCGCTTTCTGTGATAACTGAATACTTAGACCTGGTCGATGGACAGAACATCGCCAACGCGCTTACAGCTCTTAATGCTAGTTATGAAAACATAACTGGAGTATTCCCTGCACACGATTCTGGCGACCCTGACAGGATCTACTACTTCAGCGATCAGGGATTCAATAACATTAGCGACGGTGGCGGAGACATGTATGACACAGGTAACTTGATACGTACTTCTCTTGTTTCAGGTATTCCATTTAGAGTATTTAACGCTAGTGGCCAAGTGAACTCTTTCACAATTCCTTCATACTCCGATGCCTGGTTTGGAAGAAACAGGTTCTTCGTCACGCGATATGACGATAACGAAGACATCGTTATTCAATCGTACGATCTAGGAGGAAACGTCAAGGCGACAGTAAACACCGGTCATCCTGACTGGGATCACGGCGACTATATCGAAGACAGAGGAGAGATTCTTACAACAGACAAGTACCTTGATCTTGAATTAGATGAGGTTGTTCTTAATCTAAAGTTCCATGCAATCTCACCGACTGGCATAAACAGTGTGAGCGCAATAACACCGGATGACGAGCCACAGTTCGTATTCAGAATAGTTTCCAACGACTGGGGAGAATGGAATGACTAAAATAAAAATAGAAAAATGAAAAGAATCTGTATATTAAGCACCGACTCAAACGTTGCTGAGGCACGTGAGATTGCTAAGGCCATAACTGACGCTAAAGTCCTAACCGTTCCAGCATCGGAAACTGGGCAGGAACCTGCGACTCATTGGTTCTGTTGTCTTTCGACCACCGAAGAAGGTCATCAAAGGTTACTAGGTCTTCAAAAGAACAGCATAATGGAAGAATCTTCACCTAAGAGTTTCTTGGCCAAATGGAAGTTGAAAATCATAAAGTAAAAAAGTCTTTCATCGGCGAGGAAGAGTCCAAACGGTTGATAGAGTGGATCGAAGGTATCGATTACCGAAAGGCCGATGCAAACCATCACCTTGCCGAACTCTCAAAGGAACTCAATGGAGCTTCCCACATCTTCGACGTCTCTAAGACGGAGCTTACTCGTTACGTGACCGACTATCAAAAGATCACGAACAGCTCTGAAGAAAACATTCCGACCGTTATCTACGACCTTATCGAAAGGATCGCACGAGAGATCGACATACCTACTGATCACGTTTTCTTTCAGGCAGTCGACATGCAGAAAGGTGGCAAGATAAACCCACACTATGACGCTGCCGTCGAGGGTTATGTGAACTATAAGTGTAACCTTTGCCTGCTTTCAGAAAGCTACGACTTTTTCGTGGACGGGACCACATTTCACATAGAACAAGGGGACCTCTACTGTTTTGAGGCAAGCCTTTACAAGCACTGGACAAACGTTTTTGATTCTAGAAGAGTCTTCATAAGTTTCGGTTTCATGGTCCCATACGATCGTTTAGGTAGGACCGTAGATGATCCTCGAGTGAGACTGAGTAGACGAATCGAAAAATACTTTCAAAGAGTACAAGATAAATAACTAAAATAAATCTTAACTATGTCATTCATCAATTGGGGTAACGAAAGCCCAGAACAGTTAGCAATCAGAAGACAGATCGAGCAGCAGGCTCTTTTTGAGCAGGCAGCTCGAGTCAGAGCGATGCGTGCAGGAAACTCACCGGGAGTGGCAGGAGGAAGTATTCAACAGGAAGGGCTTCCTACAAACGCCATTGAATTTGTTTTGAATACAGCAGAAGACTTGGATTTTGAAATGTATCTTGAAGTAACCGAAAATACTTCATGTATTATTGATTGGGGCGACGGCACTGTTGAAGAACACGAATATTTTAGCGGTGTAGGAAATACTACTAGCCATCTCTATGCAGAGGTTGGAGAATATACAGTTAGAGTTACTTATGCTGACCCTACTTTAATCCGTGAGATGAGTTTCGAAGGCGAGGACGAAAATTATTCAACATTGCTGTCAATAACTGGTTTAACAAATTTAACTAATTTGGAAGAATTCAGAGCCGATTGGAATCAGCTTGAATCAATAGATTTATCAGGATTAACTAGTCTTACTTACGTTGATGTAAGTGATAATGGACAGTACGGTTCCCCAGGTCTTAGTACACTCAACCTGTCAGGATGTACTGCGTTAGAAACGCTTTATGCAGATGACAATGATTTTTCAGGAGGTTTCCCAGATCTTACTAGTTTAACTAACTTAAATTACATTGATTTTGATGGGTGTGGGATAACTGGCACAGTTAACATATCAAGTTTATCTAGTCTAACACATTTTGATTTTTCAGATAACACCGAGTTAACTGGAATAATTATTTCAAGCTCTCAGCCGTTAGGTGAGAGTGGTGAAATATTGGCCGATAACTGTGCACTTACACAAACCGCTGTTGATAACATTTTGGTTGCACTTGCTGCTAACGCCATTAATAATGGCTATATTGATCTAAGATATGGGACTAACGCTGCACCAAGTGCAACCGGATTGGCTGCAATTACTACGCTAGAAGGTAAAGGCTGGGGCGTAGATGTCAACTCATAGCAGTTTAAAAGACGTGCAATATTTAGTACTCTTGATCTCATGAAGATAGGAAAAACTTTGGGCATGATTGCGATTGCCTTGATACTTTGTGCGTTTCTTGCAGTTTTTATCAAAAACAAGATTGAGTACAGCGACTGCGATACTCTAGTAACCCTAAAGGACGGTAAAACCATAGAAGGAAGCGCAGTAAATTATTATACTAACTTAGGCGTGGTCGACGTCATACTTTGTAGCGGAGAGCACAAGGTAGTTTCTTTGACTGCGATCGAAACCATAAAGATGAAAGAATGAAAATAAGCCTGATATCTGACACTCACAACAGACACCGTAACATAATCACAAACGGCGATCTTAGAAAATTAGAAATGTCGCCGGACCTACATGGAGGAGACTTGATCCTGCATTCAGGAGATATAATGACGAGCGGATATAGTCTTAGAGAAATAGAGGAATTCTTAGAGTGGTTTAGCAAGCTCGATTACACTCACAAGGTATTTATTGCAGGCAACCATGACAGGCTCTTTCAATTGCAACCCGAAAAGGTAAAAGAGGTTCTTGATAACTATCCTGACGTGATTTACCTAGAAGACAGGTTGATTGAACTCGAAATCGGAGAAGATACTGTAAAGATATATGGTTCGCCATGGCAGCCCGAGTTCTATAACTGGGCATTTAATCTTCCTCGTATGGGAAAGGAACTAGAATCAAAGTGGGCAGCCATTCCAGAAGACGTCGACATCGTCCTTACTCACGGGCCTGCACAGACTCGCCTAGATACTTCTGGTCACCCATACAACCAGCCTCTGCTTGGTTGTGAACTCTTGAAAGAACGTCTTGAAACCATCAGACCCAAGATCCACCTGTGTGGTCACATCCATGGAGGATACGGTCATCATTACGACGGTCACACCAATTACTTTAATGCATCAGTTCTAGACGAACAGTATTACTATTCTAACCTTCCTTTTAATTTTGATTGGAACCCAAAAACGAACGAAATCGAGTGGTCCCTTAGATAAATAATTAAAATAATCTAAGAGACTAATGAAAAGATACGTTAAACTTTTTGAAAGCTACGTTCGAGAATACGCAGAGTATCAACAACCAGACTTCCCAGAAAGCATGCGAGGATACGAGGGAGGTTCTTCTGATCCTGTAAGCGTTGCTTACGAATTGGCTGATCAATATGGCGTAGATCAAGCAGCGCTTGATGCTAACCTAAATGCTTTAGGAGTCGACACTGCTGGTGAGACAGAAGAATATGGAGTTGCTCTTGCTGCTGGTATTGGAATCATGGTTACAACACTGGTTGGACTAGTTTCAGCAAGCTTTTTGGGTGCTAGAATCGAGGCAACTATGAGAAACAAAAGATGGTTAAAGGCTGAGATCGAAGATCGCGTAGAAAAAGCAATGGAAGCCATGCCAGACGCTGACGAAGCTGAGATCATGAGAACGGTTACTGACGAAGTAATGAACGATCCTGAAATCGCTGAAAAGCTTCAAAACTGGAAGAAAAAAGACGGAGGTGCTCCTGTTCACAAAAGACACAGAGGGCCAGTTTATTCTGCACCTTCTCACTCATTTGGATCGGGATACGTTGGAAGATCCTAATTAAGTTATGACATATAACTAAGAGAATCCTCGGCGAAAGCTGAGGATTTTTTTTGACTTTATTTTCCTAAAAAGGAATAAATAAAATAAAATGGGGCAGGGAAAATGGCAGCAAAGAAAGCATTAAACACAAATGCTTGGACGGCTAAACCTCGTAAGAAAAGACCGGGTGTACACGCAAAGACTAAGCGTAGTTTCTCCAAGAAGAGCAGAAACTGGTCGAAGGCTTACAGAGGGCAAGGTAGATAGTCGAACCGAGCAAAAGAATTAAAGAGCAGCGATGCTCTTTTTTTGTCTCTTGTTCTTGATAAGATAATAGGTGATTGTACCTAATACTACTCCCACTGCCAGGTTGTGAGTCATGATAGCTGACAATATTGTGACTGCAAGCACAGTTCGTATCTTCATGCTCTTAGTCTTAAGCTTACTCCAATCTCCAGTCTCTAAGACAACTATCAGCATCACCCCTATGAGGCCTGCAAGCGGGATAAGTTCTATCCATTTTCCAAAGAACAGGATTATCGCAGCGAGCAAGAGGGCTGCAGTAAGACTCGATAATCTGCTCTTGGCACCAGCTCCAATGTTTAGGTTCGTCTGACCTACTAGGACACAGCCTCCAATCGTGCCAAACCAGCCGCTCACCACGTTTCCTATCGCTTGTGCTAGGGTCTCTTTTTTCTTGGAACCAGGTTCCTTAAGCCTGATCGAAATAGACTCTACTGTGAGCAAAGATTCGGTTAGTCCTGCGATTGCCATACCCAAAGAATATGGAAGGACTATGAGGACTGCTGAAAGGCTTGGGTTAAATTCAATTGGAGTTGGGAATGCCGCCGAGACTTGAGCAAGGTCGCCTACTGTCGCCAGCCCTAAAGGTATCCCTAATAGAGAACCGACTGCGATTGCTGAAAGGGCAGGCGGAAACTTTAGCTTCCTTGCCGATATCCACATTGCTGCTGCACTTAGACCGACCACTGCCAATGTCAGAACCTTTTTAAGAAAGTCTGGAGAACCCACTTCTAAATAATTAAATTGGCTAATGAGTATGAGAACTGCTAGAGCTATGAGGAAGCCAGATATAACGTGGGAAGGAATGACTCTAAAGACCTTCCATGCACCTGTAAACCAGATTATTGCCTGAATAAGACCAGCTATCATTACACCAAGAGGCAAGTACTCTAATCCATGTGACTGTACGAGCCCTGCCATGATGACTGCGGTCGCGCCAGTTGCGCCAGATATAAGACCAGGTCGACCTCCAAATAGTGAAGTGGACATTGCCATAAAGAACGCGGCCCACAGTCCAAGCTGAGGGGCTGCTCCCACGAGTAGGGCAAAAGAGATTGCCTCAGGTACTAGGGCAACTGCGATCGTTGCACCCGATAAAATTTCAGTCTTTAAATTCTTCATGCTATTATTGTACACAAAAACCTTAATTAGTTTCTTAGTTAAATATATCTAGAGCCTGACGCTTGTCGGCTTCGAGTCCTTTTGGGCTTTCGAGTTGTCTAAGGCAACGAAGAAGTCGGCCATAAAAATAACCAGGTAAACTATGTATTATACTCAAAACAGTTCGGTGCCTACACTGAACCCGACTGCAAATATCGCAGTCAATCGAAATCGCCTCAAGCACTACAGCGGCGACACAGTCTATCTTAAAGACAACACGCACTTTGAGATAGAGCTTTACAATCCAAAACAGTTAAAGGTTCTTGCTAAGATCCAAATAAACGGTCAAAGCGTTTCAGGAAACGGAATCATCCTTCGTCCTGGAGAAAGAGTCTTTTTGGAAAGATGGATTGACACTCCACAAAAGTTTCTTTTTGAGACATATCAAGTCGAAGACTCTAACGAATCTAGAAATGCAATCGCTAAAAACGGAAAGGTGACTGTCGAATTTTATGAAGAAGCTATTTTTCTTACAAGCGGCACTTTTAGTACGTCGACCACACTGTTGACTGATTCACCTACGTGGACGACTGGTACCACTTTCATTCCTCCATATGGAGGAAGCACCGTGAACTATTGCTCAATGACCTCAATTGGGGCAAACACAAGCGTTGCGGGAAGCTTGGAAACAGGTAGGGTAGAGAAGGGAGAGTCTTCAAACCAACTACTGGTAACTGATTCAACAGCCTTCAATTACGTATGTAATTCGAGGGTTGAACTAAGGATCCTACCAGAATCCCAAAAACCAGTAGAAGTAAAAGAGATTCGAAACTACTGCACCGAGTGCGGAACCAGAATGAAGGCTAAGAGCTGGAAGTTCTGTCCAAGCTGCGGAACAAGAATCTAAATTTTAAAGTCAGGCTCTACTAAAGGATCTCGCAAGGGATCCTTTTTTGTTTTATATGAGATAAATAAAATTATGAAGAGATACGTTAAACTTTTTGAAAGCTGGATGAGGGAGGAAGAGATCATACTGACCTCAAGACAGGGCCGAACGATTAGAGTAAAATCGGTTCACGGCAAGATCGAAGAGATCGATAACGAGACAGGGATTCGCTTTCCATTCGTGACGGGTCAGCCTATCACAGTCTTCATGAAGAGTTGGGCATGTACGAATGGCTTTAAGTGGAACGGACAGGATCCTTGTCCTGAAGAAAAGGTGTTTGGAATTCGCAAGAAGGATATTCCAATGGGCCACGAACTAAGAATGATATTCCCTCACAAGTTTAGAAAGTAAGCCTTTGCCAGTCTTTGAAACTGAGTGCTAGGTTCTCTACGACCTGCTCTTTTCTCCTAAATATGTTAGCAGCGTCTCCGGCATTTATGATTTCGTTTGAAATCCATTTTTCTGTCTTAAAATAAGGATGTTTGGATTTTACTGAATCTATTGCGATCTCAGAAACTATTCCGGTGTTTATTACGTATGAGCCGTCAGTTAGTTCCTTAGCTATACTCACAGTGTCTCCTTTCTTGATTATCCTATGTTGAGAAGGTCTAGGTGGATTAAACGTGGGCGGAAGCTTTTCCCCATCTTTGTTCTCTAACCAGTAAACCCACTTGTCTCCTACCTCTAACCATATTTCGTTACCAGTTAATCCCTTGACTAATTCAGACTTTAGGACAGGTAGTGCTCCCCATGCTCCAAACTTCACGTTCTTTTCCATGAACCATGTCCTGGGCGAGACAGTCATCTGTTTTGATGAGTCTAGTCTTATGTTAAATCCACCAGATTCAAAATCAGTTGGTTCTGCTGCTCGTGTCTCAGTAAACTCTCTTACCTTATCTTCTGCCTGTTTACGAGGATTGTCGAGTCCATAAAGGTCTAACTTCAAGTATCTGCCTCCGACTGTGTCTGTGACTACTTGATGAGCTGACTTTATCTCGCTTCTTAGGGTGAAATCGATTCCAGACAGCCTAGAAAGACGAGCTAATTCTGATTCCCTAGAAGAAACTAGATGGTTTATTGATCGGTCCAATATTGCTTCTATTTGACCAGGCTTTCTGCCATCTCCAGGATGAAGTAAGATTGTCTGAACTTCAGACCCGACTGTCATTATCCAGAAATAAGATCCTTCTCGATCGACCTGTTTGCCATTTGTTGTTCTTTCATATACTGAAAATACTGGCCTAGCTATTCTACCGTCTGACAGGATTATTTGTGGTCTTGCCATCAAGACGAGCCCTATCTTAGTTGGATCGATCGTTGTTTCCTTAAATAACGAGCTTTTTTTAGGATCAGCCAGTGCGGTTAGAGTCTTTCTAAAGAAGTTTTCTATTTCACGAGTGGTTTCTTCATCAAGCTTAACGATTGAGCTAGAATTTTCTGTTCTCACTCCAACTACTTTGAGCCTAGCGAGTCTTCTCTCTACTCGTTCTAGGAAGTGTTCTCCTCTGTCTGACTTCTTTAGGGAAAGAGCCTCATTAAGGAACTGCTCAAAGCTTTTTATCATTGGTGAATCGTTTAGATTATTTATCTAACAACTCGTCTAGATTAAAGCCTATTTGCGATCTTCTTTACAGCTTCTTCCTCTTCAACTGTAAGTCGATGACGACCTTTTGCTAGCTTGAACATGACGTCTCTCCACTGTTCGTCCATGAAAGTCTGATCCTCCTTTGAGCCGAGACCGATTGCCTTACCTCGATCCTCAAAGATGGAGATGAGTTCCTTTTCCTCCCTGATTGAGAGCTTTTCATATATTTCTTGAGGAGTCACTTCGACTTCACATGTTTCCCAGAATGTTGCCATTTCTTTATTGTTTTTAATTGAATAAAAAGTCTGCTAGTTCTTGTGGTTTGACTCTAGCATCGATATGTTGTTCAGTAAACATCCAAACCTTATCGCTACGTTCACATTTAACTGCATAATAGCCCATCAGGAACCCAAGGAGCTGAGGTCTGTCGAATTCAGTTATCTCTTCTCCCCACTGGTTGATTAAGGAAAACTTCTCTTCTTTTTTCTTTAGTCTTAATGCTGGCCCTTCGTAGTTTACCAGCTCTATTGTGTCTTTTTTATTCATGTCCTTTTTGTTTTTAATCCCACCAGTATGCAAGCCTCTCTTCAAGTATTCTAAAAAGCAGAGCGTTCGCCTTTCTATGGTTGTAGTCCGATATCCTTAGACACAGGACCTTTTTGTCTTCTATCTCACCGTGCTCTTTAATGATTGCACGGACAGAGGACGGGTACAGTTTTAAGTATTCGTCGAAACGTTCGGCAATGGTCTCAAAGTCTAAAGACTTAAGCTTTGGGTTGTCTGGAACTTCGCTGATCTTCATCTCAGTGTCCCAGTAGTCCATGCATTCCATTCTATAGTGTTCTTCCCTTACTCTTTCAAGCAGGTTCAAAGCAATAGTCATGTCGCGATTATCCCTATCGATTTCCATGTGTCGATTAGAATCGACCAAGTATTTTCTTTGATACTCGATCTTCTTTTGAAGGAGCTTTAGTATGTAGTTACCGTCCCATTCTCTATCATGGTAAAGGGTAGGCATCCACCTAACGATGTTCTTAACACCAGTAAGAAAGTATCTAATACGCCAATGAAGCATTCCAAAAAGGGAGAACCCGTCCCAAGCAGAATCTTTGGGTATTGAAAGTTTGGTGTATGTCTTCATGACTAGCTATTTTACTGGACTATTATACTTGGTTTTTGATAAATAATAAAAATGAAGAAGCTAAAATTCATATTAGAAAGGAACGAATACTTTCCAGTAGAAGAACTTAACTGGCAAGACATTAGGTTCGTGACGACTGGTAAGGAACATAACATGATGTATCTAGGAGTAGTCTTACCTGGTGATAGCGAACCCATAGAGGGATTAGATGTTACTATTCAAGTAGTAATGGACGCTCTTTATCAAGCGCACATCAGCCTTCCCGAAGACCTTAGGGGCAAGGGGCTTGCCGTCAAGATCTATCGTGCTCTAGTCGAAAGGCTAGGTCACCTTTATTCAGGAAAAGGAAGAAGGCAAAACCCAATGGTAGATAGAGTCTGGGCAAAGCTCATGATGGACCCTACTATTCGCTGTGCTGATAACTCTATTGGATCCGCGTGTTGGTTGCCTGAAGATGAATTAGGGCCTTCGCTTGAAGAGTTTCTTGGAGAGGAATAAAATAATCAAGTAAAGATGAAAAAGTATTTTTTCGGTTGGGAAAACATTAAATGGTTGGTTAGAGAGATAGGAGAGATGTACTCTTCTAGAAAGTCTTTCTTCTCTAAGAAAAGAATCGAGTCTGGTCTGGCGTTCATAATCGGTCAGTGGGGAATGATCTTCTTCCTGCTTGAAAACCACTCTAAGATGACTACTTCTGATTTAGTATTATGGTCGGGCGTAGAATTCCTGATTGCAGGTTACACCACTCACCAGATCCAAAAAGAAAAAAAGAATAACGAAAACGAAGGATGAAACACTTATTAGAAAGAAAGGAATGGCTTAGGGTCAACGAGGCATTTTTCAATCAAGGTTCTCCTTATGAAAAACATAAGGGCACTATAATGACTATAATGGACAGGCTCGTTAAAGACTATTCGTATTCGCCGCAGCTTGCAGCAGCATTAGCCGGAAACATGTTCAAGGAGTCAGGATTCAATCCTGCAATAGAATCTCCGGGAGGAACATACGTCGGCCTCATACAGTGGGGAGGCGGAAGAAAAGCTAAACTTAAGTCAAAACCTAACTGGAAGACTATTGACACTCAGCTTAAGTTCATAGACGAAGAATTAAAAGGAGCTTACGCAAAAGTAAAAGAAGCGATTGATGCTGCTCCTACTGTTGAGAAGGCAGCTGAGATAGTTGGTAGAAGATATGAAGTATGCGCCGATCCTACTTCTGAGAAAAGAATAAAAGGTGCAAGGGAGATATATGATATGTACATGCCTAACCTTACTGCTTTTACGCCACCTACCCTAACCGACGACGACTTTACAGATCAGCCTCCGATTGAGGGTCAGTAGACTTCTCTCTTTTGAAAGGAGGCAAGTATCTTTCCTCTAAAAAGTCTATCACTTCCTTGGGTTTTGGAATGTATCCAAACTTGAAGTACCATTCGGCAACCTCAGCCTTTACTTCGTCCCAACTGTTTGGGAAGGGTAGCTCATCGTGCTCGCTCATTACACTCTTTTTTAACGGGTTCAATTTTGCCATAGGCATCGCAGCCTGCGTGCTTGCTTGACTTACAGCCGATCAACAAGATCGACAGCAGGATCACTGTTAGAATTTTCATTTTCTTGTTTTTCAAATTTTAATCCCCACATGAGACCTATCATTGCCATCTCCCTTTCAGTCTGTTGTTTTCTCATGCCGAGGTTCTTTTTCAAATATGCCTGTCCGAATTTTTGCCACTCGTCGTATTGGCTTTCAGTTATCGTCCAATCGTTGTACCAGGCGTCTTCCCTACCCACTATGTCTTCGTAAGTAACATCATGGCCAGCGAGTCTGAACATCTCGTTTATCAGGTCGACTATTGAGTCTTCGATCTTTTGTTGTCTGCTTCGACGTTTTGCCATCTTTTCTAGTTTTTAGTTAGTGTACAATATTCTGGTATAAACTAAAAATCGTAATCGACCAAGTCTATCATTCCCTGTACAGAGTCGAGAGCATCCCTTAGGTTTGTGTGTTTCGTCGTCTTCCAGTGAAACGGTGTCTTGTTATTGTTTTTCACGACGCTGATCTTACCTGGAGACTTTAGGTTTAGAGAGTCTCTTAATGAGTCTTCGTTTCTCCAACCTATCTTTACTCCCTTTAGGTTCCCATCGTTCCATTCTATTCTGTAGAAAGTATCTGAAAGAAACATCATCTCTGCTCCTGGTCTGACTTCCATCGAACCCAGGACGTGTGCAGCATATAGGGGCTTCTTACCTTTTTTAGGTTTTCCCTTTATCAACACGATTGCATTGTGTTGTACGGACTCGGTGATTTGCTCAAAACTCAATAGGTGTTTCATACTAGTTTATTTATTCGAAAAGATAAATAAAACAAAAGATTGGCTTTGAGCAAGGCAGTAACTTTTAACAATTTCATATTAGAAGATTTCGAATATCGTAAGGAGCTTTGCCCTAAGATTTGGGACGCATCTACTGAGGCAGGTGGACAGTTTAAGATAAAGCCGGAAATCAGAGAAAAACTGATGTCTATCGCCAAAGACTTTTGGAGTTCCCTAAAGCTTGAAGTCAAAGTGTTAGATGTCCAGCTAACAGGTTCGTTAGCAAACTATAACTGGACGATGGCTTCTGACCTAGATGTTCACATCATAATAGACTTTGCAGAAGTAAATACGGACATGGAACTCGTCAGAAAGGCACTAGACGGACAGCGTTTCGTTTGGAACCTAAGGCATCCAGTAGTAATCAAGGGACATGACGTAGAGTGTTACATTCAACATAAGGATGCGCAACACAGAGCTTCTGGTCTATATTCTTTGTTGAGAGACAGGTGGATAGTCGTTCCTTTCTATAATCCGCCTAAGGTCGACGACCGTGATGTTAGTGAGAAAACTAGAGTCATAGTGAACGAGGTCAAAGAGGTGCAGAAGAAAGCTAAAGCTGCGAGAGGTGAAGAGGCTAGAGAACTTCTGGATTACTTAGAAAGATTCAAGGCAAAGATAATGGCGGATCGAAAGTTTGGTCTGTATGACACTGAGGCTGGGGAATACTCAGTAGAAAACCTAGTATTCAAGGAACTTAGAAAGAACGGAACTATGGAAAAGATTGTTGACTTAGCTTCCGAGCTTTATTCTAAGA
>Ga0315901_10007813_pt1 | contig 12564 bp, 9 predicted proteins | sample LakEriMetagenome_10_FD_203761 | JGI IMG/M metagenome (GOLD analysis project Ga0315901, IMG submission 203761) | Freshwater fungal communities from buoy surface, Lake Erie, Ohio, United States - Buoy 2 MA116 | ecosystem: Environmental > Aquatic > Freshwater > Lake | place: USA: Lake Erie, Ohio... | reverse complement strand
TCGACCGACCCACGCGCACCCTGGCCACTGACGAGCGCTTCGGCGTGCACCTCCTGTCCTTCACGCGTCCGCTCGCGCCGGGGGATACGGCCCGGCTACACGTGGTGCAGCGCCTCGCGGCCAACGGCTTCCCGAACGATGCGCCCGACCGGTCGCTCGTCCGCAACGGGACCTTCCTCAACCGGGAAGCGTTCCCGACCCTCGGCTACGCCGCCGGTGCCGAATTGGGGAGTGACGAGCTCCGGAGGAAGTACAAACTCCCGCCGGCCCGTCGGTCGCGGCCGCGCGAGGATAGCACCATGCACGCGCAGCAGGTCTTCTTCGCCGACGCGGACTTCGTGACGTTCGATGCGACGGTGAGTACGGATCCCGATCAGATCGCGATGGCCCCTGGCTATCTGCAGCAGGAGTGGGAGGCGAACGGGCGACGGTACTTCCGGTATGTCATGGATGCGCCGATCCCGAATCTGTTCGCGGTCCTGTCGGCGCGCTGGACGGTGACGAAGGCGATGTGGGATTCGACCCCGATCGAGGTGTACCACCATCCGACGCACACCTTCAATGTGGCCCGGATGCTCGAGGCCTCGCGGGCGTCGCTCGCGTTCTACGCGAGGGAGTTCGGCCCCTACCAGCACCGCCAGCTTCGCATCCTCGAATTCCCGCGCTATGCGGCCTTCGCGCAGTCGTTTCCGAACACCGTGCCGTACTCCGAGGATATCGGGTTCGTGGCGCGCGTGGACAGCACCGACGTCGAGGATACCGATCTGCCGTATTTCGTGACGGCGCACGAGATCGCACATCAGTGGTTCCCCTACCAGCGGGTGCCCGCGAACGTCGAAGGGGCGGGTATGCTCTCCGAGTCCCTGTCGGAGTATGCCGCCCTCGTCGTCACCGACCGGCTGCACGGACGGCCGTTCACGCAGAAGTTCCTGCGGGCCGAGCTGGATCGGTATCTGCGCGGGCGCGCCGGCGAGACCCGGGGTGAGCGGCCGCTCACCCGGGTCGACCAAGAGCCGTATGTGTGGTACCAGAAGGGGTCGTTGGCCTTCTTCGCGCTCCGGGACCTCATCGGCGAGGCGCCGTTGCACGCCGCCATCCGGGCGTATCTCGATGAGGGACGCTTCGCCGGTCCGCCGTACGCGACGACCCATGATCTCATGCGACATCTCACCGCTGCGACGCCGGATTCGCTGCGATACGTGCTGGACGACTATTTCGAGACCATCACGATCTGGGATGTCCGCACGGATAGTGTGACGAGTCGGAAGCGGGCCGATGGGCAGTATGACGTGACCATCTTCGCGACGTCGCGGAAGTTCCGGGCGGACAGCCTCGGCACGGAGACGGAGATCCCGATGGCCGATTACGTCGATGTCGGGGTGTTCGACGAGGCCGCGACGGGTGCGCGACTCGGTCCGGTGATGGCGGTCCGAAAGGTGCGCGTGCGATCCGGTGCCTCGCGGTTCGACTTCGTGGTGCCGCAGGCGCCGTCACGGGCCGGCATCGACCCGTATAACCTGCTCATCGACCGGAATCCCGGGGACAACACGAAGGAGATCCGATAGCGCGGCGACCGCGTCGCGCCGCGCTCACCGCACCGTCGACGTCTTCCGCTTCAGGAAATCCATCAGGATGAACTGCCCCAGCGTCATCGTGTTCGTGAAGTACGCCCGCCCGCGCGTGATCCCGCAGACCATCTTCACGAACTCCACCAACGCACGGTCGCGCGCGAGCATGAAGGTGTTCACCGGGATCCCCGCCTTCCGGCAGGCCGCGACCTCGGTGAGCGTCTCCTGCAGCACGAAGGGGTCGAACCCCATCGGGTTCTTGTAGACCTCGCCGTCGGGCATCGTCAGCGCCGACGGCTTCCCGTCGGTGATCATGATGATCTGCCGCATCTCCTTCCGCTGCGCGGCGAGGAGCCGTCGCGCCAGCTTGAGCCCGGCCGCGGTGTTGGTGTGATACGGCCCCACCTGCGCCGATGCGAGCGCGCCGAGCGGGATCTCCTCCGCCCGGTCGTGGAAGAGCACCACGTGGATCGAATCACCGGGGAACTGCGTCCGGATCAGGTGCGTCAGCGCGAGCGCCACCTTCTTCGCCGGCGTGAAGCGGTCCTCACCGTAGAGGATCATCGAGTGCGAGCAGTCGAGCATCAGCACCGTCGCGCAGCTCGACCGATGATCCGTCTGCCGCACCATCAGGTCGCCGTAGTCGAGGTCCATCGGGACCTCGAGCGAGCCGGTGCGCAGCATCGCGTTCCGGAGCGTCTCGTTGACGTCGAGGTTCAGCGCGTCGCCGAAGGCGTACGGCCGGCTCCCCGCGTCGGCCTCGACCCCCGTGGCGAGCTGCGACGTCTCGTGCGCGCCGGCGGTCGCGGCCCCCAGCCCGCCGAGGATGCCGCGGAGCGCCTTGTAGCCCAGGAAGTCTATCCCCTTGCCGGTGAGGTCGAAGCGGATGTCCTGTGCCGCCGCCTGGGCGAGCCCGCCGGGGCCGACCACCGGCTGGTGTCCCGCCGGCGCTTGCGGCGGTGCGCTCGCCTTCAGGAACCCCTCGGCCATCAGCCGCTGCACGATGTCATCGAGGAGCTTGGAGAGCTTCGCCTCCGAGAGCTGGTCGCCGTCGCCGCGCAGCGCCTCGAGCATCTCCGGCGTGAACTGCCCGCTCTGGATCAGCGCGTCGAGGATCGCCTGCCGCAACGCGTCGAGCGAGCGGTCACCCCCCTGGTCCACCGTCCCGAATCCCCACGGGTCGGCGGGCCCGCCCCCCGCGAACCCCGACTGCAGCAGGAAGTCCGCGAGGTTGTCGAGCAGCGCCTGCAGGTCCACCGCGTCGGCGGACTCGGGGCTGAACTTGGTGTAGGTGTGGAAGCGCATCGTGTAGGAGGCTAACGCCTGGGATGCATCGGCGGGTCCCCCGGCTGTCAGCAAGACGCCGAATCGGCGACCTTTCGACATCGGTATGACCACCCCGCCCGCCCGCTCCCGCAACCCGTTCCGGCTCCTCGTCCAGTACCGCGAGTTCCGGCTCTTCTGGGTGGGGCAGACGATCTCCCTGATCGGCTCGTGGATGCAGCAGGTGGCCGTGGGGTGGACGGCGCTCGAGCTCTCGGACGACGCCTTCATCGTCGGGCTCGTCGCGGCCGCCGGGACCTTCCCGATCCTCCTCCTCTCCATCCCCGGCGGGATGGTCGCGGACCGGCACGAGAAGCTCCGCATCGTCCGCATCGCGCAGGCGCTGATGCTCGGCGAGGCCGCGGCCCTCTGGGCCTTCTCCGTCACCGGCCACCTCACCATCCCCTGGCTCTTCGCCCTCTCCCTCGTCGGCGGGGTGCTCGCCGCCTTCGAGATCCCGGCGCGGCAGTCGCTGATGGTCGAGCTCGTGGGGAAGGAGGACCTCCCGCAGGCGATCGGCCTCAACTCCACGGGGTTCAACCTCGCCCGCGTCATGGGCCCGAGCGTCGCGGCCATCGTCGTGGCGCAGCTCGGCGTCTCCTGGACCTTCGGGCTGAACGCGCTCAGCTACCTCGCCGTGCTCGTCGCGCTCTGGATGATCCACCTCGCACCGGCGCGTCGCGTGAGCCGCGCGATCCCCACGGGGCCCGCCGGCTTCCGCGAGGCCTGGACCTACATCCGCACCCACGAGCCCCTGCCCGCGCTCCTCTGGCTCACGCTCTTCTTCTCGATCCTGGGCGTGCCGGTGCTCTCGCTCCTCCCGGTGGTCGCGCGCGACGGCCTCGCGCTCGGCGCCGACGGGTACGGCGCGCTGATGGCGTCGTTCGGGGTCGGGGCGGTGGTGGGCGCGCTCGCGATCGCCGCGACGGGAGGCGGCCGGAAGCGCGGGCGCCTCTTCCGGCGTGCGTCGTATCTGCTCCCGGTGCTGCTCGTCGGGTTCGCCGTCGTGCGCGCGCCCTGGCTCGCGGGCGCGCTCCTCTTCGGCGTCGGACTCGCGATGATCCTCAACAACGCGCTCGTGAACGCGCGGCTCCAGGAACTCGTCCCCGACGCGGTGCGCGGCCGCGTGCTCTCCGTCTACGTGATGGTCTATGTCGGGTCGTCACCCATCGGCAGCGCGCTCGGCGGATGGGTCGCGCGCGCCGCCGGCGTCTCGTGGGCGATCGGCGGCGGCGGCGCGCTGATGCTACTCGTCGCCCTCTGGGCGTTCCGACGACATCCCGGGCTTTCGACGCACTGAGCGCCCGTACTGCCCGCTCTCCGAGCGGGTGAGCTTCCGCCGCGCCACGAGCGACTCCAGGACGAGCTCGCACCCCGCCAGCAGGTCGCCGTCATCGGCGCCGCCGAGGCCCGCACGGCGCACCTCGTCGAGGAGCCCCGGCACCGTGCTGAAGCCCGCGAGCGCCGTCGCGACGCCCGCGTCGTCGCTCACCTGCAGCGCGGACCCTTCGTCGAACCAGATGACCACGTCCTCGGCCGCGATCGGCCCCACCCGCTCCCGGAGCGTCGCGTCCGCCGCACGCCGGATCAGTTCCCGCGCGATCACCGCGCCGCCGATCAGCTCCCCCTCGTACTCCAACTCGATCTTCCCGGTGATGGCGGGGAGCGCGGCGTAGAGGTCGGCGATGCGCGGCACCACGGCCGGCTCGCCCAGCACCACCGCCCGCCGCTCCGCGTTCGAGACGATGTTCTCGAGCAGCGTGATCGAGAGGCGCTGCGAGACGCCGGAGCGCTGGTCGATCCGCTTCTCCTCGCGCGCCTCGAAGGCGACCCGCTCGGCGACCTCCGCCACCACGTCGGGGATCCGCACCGGGATTCCGCCACGCGCGGTCCACGCCTCCTGCGTCGTGATCGTCCGCGCGAGCGCTACGCTCGTCGGGTAGTGCGTGATGATCTCGCTCCCGATGCGGTCCTTGAGCGGCGTGATGATCTTGCCGCGCGCGGTGTAGTCCTCGGGGTTCGCCGTGAAGGTGAGTACCACATCGAGCGCGAGCCGGACGGGATAGCCCTTGATCTGGACATCCCCCTCCTGCATCACGTTGAAGAGCCCGACCTGCACCTTCCCTGCGAGATCGGGGAGCTCGTTCAGCGCGAAGATCCCACGGTTCGCACGCGGGAGCATCCCGTACAGGATGCTGAGCTCGTCGGAGAGGAGATGCCCCCCGCGCGCCGCCTTGATCGGGTCGAGGTCGCCGATGAGGTCGGCCACGGTCACGTCAGGCGTCGCGAGCTTCTCCACGTAGCGCTGGTCGGGCGCGAGCCAGGCGATCGGCGTGTCATCCCCCGCCTCGGCGATCCGCTCGCGCCCGAACTTGGAGATCGGTGCGAAGGGATCGTCGTTCGTCTCCGACCCCGCGATCACCGGGAGGGCCGGGTCGAGGAGCGTCGTGAGCGCGCGCAGCAGCCGCGACTTCGCCTGACCACGGAGGCCGAGCAGGATGAAATGGTGCCGCGAGAGGAGCGCGTTCACCACCTGCGGCATCACGGTGTCCTCGTAGCCGAGCACGCCGGGGAAGAGCGGGCCGCCTTGGGCGAGCCGGGCGAGGAGGTTGGCACGGATCTCGTCTTTGACGGATCGGCCGCGCTGGTCGGCGGCGCCGAAGGGGGAGGCCTTGAGGGCGCCGAGCGTGGTCGGGAGGGGAGCGGACATGATTCCTGTCGGTATGAGAGAGCCTATCTGGGGTCAACGCGCGACGGGGGGTCGCGGTTCACCGGAGCGACGCCGGGGATCGGCCGACGGCACGCGCCGCGGGTGCCGCCGTGCGTCAAGCCACGACGGCGATCTCCACCTGGTTGTCGTAGAACACCGGCCCCTCGCCCATGTCCGTCAGGCGCTGGCTCGTGGTGGCGTTCACCGTGCGGCCATCCGGGGAGCTCTTGGCCCACCAGATCCCCGGGGCCCAGGCCACCCCCTCGCGGATCCCCTCGCGGAGGCGCGCCGTCGCCTCGAAGCTCCCGCGGTCGTTCGAGATGCGCACCCGGGCCCCCTCCGCGATCCCGCGCCGCTCCGCATCCGCCGGATGCAACGACACCTCGGGCTCGCGTGCCGCACGCTGGAGCGGCATCACGTTCACGAAGGTCGAGTTCATGAACTGGTGCGCCGGCGAGGAGATCAGCGTGATCGGATACCGTGCCACGAGCGCGGGGTCACGTTCCGGCGACTCGTACGGCGGCGTGTAGGTCGGCACCGGGTCGAGTCCCATCACCGCCATCCGGTCCGACACGAACTCACACTTCCCACTCGGCGTGTGGAACCCACCCTCGGCGAAGGGGAGGTACGGCGTCGGCAGGTTGAGACGCACCCAGCCGCGTTCGCGCAGTGCCTCGAGGGTCACCGTCGCCATCCGCGGGTCGGTCGTGTCGAGCGCCTGCCGCAGCAGCGTCTCATCGTCCTCGCGGAGCGCCGGATGCTCGAGCGCCATCGCCGCCGCGAGCCGGCGGAAGATCTCCGTGTTCGGCAGTGCCTCGCCGATCGGCGGGATCGCGGGCGTGTTCAGCGTGACGTAGTGGTGGCCGTACGACCAATGCAGGTCGAGGTGCTCGAGCTGCGTCGTCGCGGGGAGGACCCAGTCGGCGTGGTCCGCGGTATCGGTGCGGAAGTGCTCGAGGACCACGGTGAAGAGGTCCTCGCGCCGCATCCCCTCGATCACCCGGAGATGATCGGGCGCGATCGCGGCGGGGTTCGAGTTGTAGACGATGAGGGCGCGCACCGGTGGGCCGCCGACGCCGGCATCGGGGGTGGTGAGCGCGTCGCCGAGCCGCGACATGTTGATCGTGCGCGTCCCCGCGGGGATGAGGTCGGGGCGCTGCACCGCCGTCTTGTTGAGCGCGAAGTTCCCGCTCGAGGAGAGCTGCACGCCCCCGCCGGCGCGACGCCAATGCCCGGTGACCGCGGGGAGGCAGGCGATGGTGCGCACCGCCATCGCGCCGCCGGCGTGCCGCTGGAGGCCGTAGTTGATCCGGATGAACGCGGCGCGTGCTCGACCGTACTGGCGCGCGAGCTCGACGATCCGCGCCGCGGGGATCCCCGTGATCTCGGCGACGCGCGACGGTGGGTACTCCGCCGCGCGCGCGCGCAACGCGTCGGCGCCGAGCGTGTGGTCCGCGAGATATGTGTCGTCCTGCAACCCCTCGGCGAAGAGCACGTGCATCAGTCCGAGCGCGAGCGCGGCGTCGGTGCCGGGCCGGATGCCGATCCACTCGTCGCATTGCTCCGCCGTGCGCGTGCGGATCGGGTCGATGCAGATCACCGGCGCGCCCTTCGCCCGCGCCTCGAGGATCTTGGGCCAGAGATGCGGGTTAGAGGTCAGCGTGTTGGTGCCCCAGAGGATGATGAGGTCGCTCTCGGGGACGCCTTCGATGTCGGTGCCGATGCTCGCGCCGACGGTCATTCGCATCCCCATCATCCCGGCGGTCGCGCAGATGGTGCGGTCGAGGAGCGAGGCGCCGATCGAGTGGAAGAAGCGCCGGTCCATCGACTCGCCCTGCAGGATCCCCATCGTGCCCGCGTACGAGTACGGGAGAATCGCCTGCGGGCCGTCGGGGGACTGGCGGATCGCGTTCAGACGCGCGGCGATGTCGGTGAGCGCCTCGTCCCACGTGGCTTCGACGAACTCGCTGCGGCCCTTGGGGCCGATCCGTCGCAGCGGACGCAGCACGCGGTCGGGGTGATGTGTCCGCTCCGGATACCGATTCACCTTCGTGCAGAGGAAGCCCTGCGTGACGGGGTGATCGGGGTCCCCCTGCACGCGCGTCACCCGGTCTCCCTCGACCGTCACGAGCATCGCGCAGGCATCCGGGCAGTCGTGCGGGCAGGCGCCGCGCACGACGCGGCGCGTCCCGTCGGGCGCGACTTCCGGGGCTTCGAGGCTCATCCCTGAATCATCACCGGAGGGAGGGATCCCGCCAACCCGCCGGCGGAATCACGAACCCTCATGTCGTATAAGTGATTATCTGACAAATACTTGGACAGAACCCTGACGACGTGTTTCTCCGTGTGACGCTGCGCCCCGGGTGGTCGTCTGGATGGTGGATACCCCTCAAACCCTTGTCGGGGAACGAGTTGGGTGTCCCGGCGGTATTGACGGCTTCTTCCGGAAAGCGTAGGATTGATGCCGTGCGCAAGACGCGAATGTCTCGCGAGCCGCCGCACCACACCACACCCCCGAGAGACCGCCCCATGAAGAAGATCGCCCTCGTTGCTTCGCTGTTCGTCTTCGCCGCCTGCGGCGCCAAGACCGAGGAGGCCGCTCCGGCCGCCGACACCACGACCGTCGCCCCGGCTGCGACGATGGATTCGGCTGCTCCGGCTGCTGACTCCGCTGCCGCCCCGGCCGCCGACAGCGCCAAGTAAGTCGCTGTCCAGTCGAAACGAGAGGCGCGCGACCTTCGGGTCGCGCGCCTCTTTCGTTTCACCCCGTCGCGTACGCCCCGGCGGCATCACCGCCGCCATGGAGCGACTCGACACGCGCGGGTATGATCGCGTCCCCGTGCACCACGTCCACCATCGCTCCCGGTGAGACCTCGCGGCGGACCATCGCGATCGCGAGCGCGTCGCCATCCACCATCACCGCCGAGCGGACGTCGCCGACCTCTGCGCCGCTCGCATCCCGTACGACCGCCCCGACGGGAAGCGCGGTATCCGCGCGCAGGCGACGGAGCAGCCGGTTGACGTGCCCGCGGAAGTGGATGCGCGCCACGACCTCCTGGCCGGTGTAGCACCCCTTCGCGAAGGCGATCGCGCCGAGCGTGTCGAGCGCCGCCTCTTGGGCGATCGTCTCCTCGGTCATGTCGACCCCCCACGTCGGGATGCCGGCGCGGATGCGGTCCGCCTCGAGCACCGCGGGCGCCGTTGCTGACCACCCTTCGGCGGTGAGCGTGGCGGTGAGGCCATCGATCGTCTCCGACGGGCCGACGACCTCGAAGCCTGGCGCGGCGCCACCCGGCGTGCGCACCACGAGCACCGGCGTCCCCGCGACCGAGCCACGGCAGGCCCCGAGCGGGGCGAGCGCCATCAGCGTCTCGATCGGCACGCCGACCGATGACGCGAGGGCCGGTGCGGCCTCCGAGCCGAGCACGCCAAGGGCGCGCGTCGTCGGCGTGAGGTCGGTCACCGTGGCCAGCCGAGGGTTCACGTACTTCCGGAGCATCGCGAGGAGGCCCGGCAACGCGGCGCCGTCGGTGTCGAGCAGATAGCGGTCACCGTCGCGCACGAGGCGCAGGAGCGCGAGGACGCGCCCCTTTGCGGTCAGCGCGGCCGCCCACTGCCCCGCGCCGTCGGCGAGCACGCTCGCATCGTTGGTGAGCAGGCCGTTCAGGACGGCGGTGGCCTGCGCGCCGCGGACCTCCAGCCGCCCTCTGTCGGGTCGGGGCGCGAGGAGCCGCGTCGTCACGGGTTGGTGGCGCCCGCCGCGAACGCGCGGAGCCGTTCCGGCGTGAGGTCGGCGATCGACTCGAGCCACGCGTCCGCCTCGAGCGCCTCGTGCGCCGGGAGCGGTCCGACGCCCACGCACCGGAGCCCGGCGGTGCGCGCCCCGCGGATCCCCACGACATGATCCTCGATCGCGATCCCTCGCAGCCGTTGCCCCGGGAAGAGCTGACCGACGCGTTCCATCGCGAGCTGCCACGGGGCATGCGCCGGTTTCCAGGGCGTGGCGTCCTCGAGCGCGATGACGGGACGGAAGAGGGCGTCGAGGCCCGCGAGGGTCAGCAGGAACTCGACCTCGCGCCGCGAGGCGCGCGTCACCACCGCGAGCCGGCAGTGCGAGGTCAGGCGCTCGAGCGTCGCCTTCGCCGTCGGCTGCACGAGGATCCCCTGACCGATGCGCGCCGCGAACGTCCGCTCCGCGCGCAGCCGGCCCAGCTCGACCGCCGTCTCGTCCTCGGCGGCGCCGAGCACGCGACGTGCACGGCGGACGCCCTCCTCCACGGTGTACCCGCGTGCCGCCGCGGCGGCGGCACCGGTGAGGATGAGCCCCTCCGCCTCGAGCGCACCGGCGAGCGCGGCGCGCCGCACCGCATCGGTGTCGACGACCACGCCTTCGAGCTCCACACAGACGACCGGGAGGTCCATGCGCGAATGCTAATCGCGGACGGCGCCCCGGGCGTAGTCGGCATCCAGCAGCTCGACGGGATGGCGCGCGACCACCGAGCCGCCTGCGAGCCGCAGCCCCCCACCGATCTGCATCAGGCACCCGGGATTCCCCGTGGCGACCACCTCGGCGCCGCTCTCTGCGATGCGCCGCAGCTTCGGCGCGAGCACCCGCTCCGCGACCTCCGGCTGCGTCAGGTTGAAGATCCCTGCGGAGCCGCAGCACTGGTCGGCCTCCGCGAGCGGGACGAGCCGGATGCCACCGGTCGCACGCAGCACCGTGAGCGGCGGGTCGACGATCCGCTGGCCATGCTGCAGGTGACAGGGGGCGTCGTAGGCGACCCGGGTCGGCGTCGCGGTCGGGGCGCCGGGCGTCGGGCCCGCCGCGGCCAGGAGCTCCGAGACGTCGCGGACCGTCGCGGCGAATCGTGTCGCGCGTGCGGCCCAGGCGGGGTCGTCGGCGAGGAGATGGGCGTACTCCTTCAGCATCGCCCCGCACCCGGCGGAGTTCACCACGACCTGCGCCGCCCCGCCCGCTTCGAACGCGGCGATGTTCGTCCGCGCGAGCGTCCGCGCGGTCTCGAGGTCGCCTGCGTGCGCATGCAGCGCCCCACAGCAGACCTGCCCCGACGTCGGCTGCATCCGATACCCATTCGTCTCGAGCGTCCGCTCCGTGGCGCGGTTCACAGGGGCGAAGAGCCCCTCCATCACGCACCCCGTGAGAAGCGTCGCGGTCCCATGCCGTCCGTCGCCCGCGGCGTGCCACACTCGTGGTGCGGGCCGGGTCGTCGACGCGAGCATCGCGAACGGCATCGCGAGGCGGTCGGGGAGGATCCGGGCGAGCACGCCCGCGAGCCCGCTCGCCCGCGCCACCCGGGCGGCGAACAGCGCGGGGCGCAGCGCCCATTCATGAGCGAAGACGCCGAGGATGAGCCGCGCCACGGCTGGGAGGGGACGGTGGGCGGTGAGCGTAGCGCGCGTCGCCTCCAGTAACCGCCCATATGGGACGCCGCTCGGGCAGGCGGTCTCGCAGCCGCGGCAGCCGAGACATTGGTCGAAATGCCGCCCCACGTCGGGATCGTCGGGGCGGACGGTGCCGTCGAGGATCGTCTGCATCAGCAGCAACCGACCGCGTGGCGAGTCGTTCTCGTCCTCGAGCGCGAGGTAGGTCGGGCACGCGGGGAGGCAGAAGCCGCAGTGGACGCAGGCGTCGAGGCCGGCCCGCTCGTGCGCGAGCGGCGTGTCGGGGATCGCGCAAGGGCGCGTCGTGGTGTCGGCGGTCATGCGGGATGCCCGAGAATGCCCGGATTCAGGATACCAGCGGGATCGAACTGCGCACGGACCCGCACGGCGAGCGGGGTCCATCGCCACGTGAGGGCGCGCGACGCGGGCGTGTCGACGATGCGCACGCGATCCCAAGCCACCGGGTCGACGGCGTCGATGGTCCCGCACCCGCGCAATGCCTCGCGCGCCGCATCGACCGCGGCGCGATTGCCGCCGAGGCGCACGAGCCAGCCGTCCTCGCCGCGTCCGACCGTGAGGCCCGCCGTGCGATGCACCGCGAGCGGCAGATGCGGCCCCCGTGCGAAGGCCTCGAGCCGCGTCGCGTCGCCGTCGGCGACCCACCACGTCTCGTCGACCGCGGGCCGCGCCCGGAGGCGGAGATGCAGCGTCGTCAGGATCGCGAGCGTCCCCCAACTCCCCGTGAGCAGGCGCGTGAGGTCGAACCCCGCGACGTTCTTCACGACGCGGCCGCCCGGGGCGAGGTGCTGCGCCCGTCCGTCGACCGCCTCGAGCCCGAGGACGAGCTGCCGCGGCCGCCCGAGGCGCTCGGCGAAGGGGCCCGCCGTCGCCGTCGCGACCGTCGCCCCGACCGTCCCCGTATCGTCGCCCCACGGCAGGAGCGGGCACCACTGCCCATGTGCCCGCGTGGCCTCGTCCAGCTCCGCGAGCGTGGTGCCGGCGCCACAGCTCAGGGTGAGGTCGCCCGGGATGTAGTCGTGGATCCCGCGGAGGCCCGCGCACGAGAGGGTCGTCGCGGCATCCACCGGGTGCCCCGCCGCGGCCCAGCCGCCGGCACCGCGCACGCGGAGCGGACGCGCGGCGTCGGTGGCGTCGCGCACTATCGCGACCACCTCGCCGACCGTGCCTGGGGTGATGACGGTCGCGATACTCACGCCCGCCTCCGAGTCGTCCGCATCGCGGTCATGCGACGCTCCGGCGGGCCGCCGGCACCGCGTGCCATTCGCGACAGGCGTGGACGGGGACCGCTTTGCCAGGGTTGGCGCGCCGTGCGGGATCGAAAACCTCACGCAACCGACACATCGCGTCGAGGGTCGCCGGTGTGAAGAGCGCGTCCATGTAACCGAGCTTGTCGATACCGACGCCGTGCTCCCCGGTGATGGAGCCGCCGGCGGCGATGCACGCCGTCATGATCTCCGTCATCGCCGCGTGCACGCGCGCCGCCTCGGCGGGATCGTCGGTGTCGCAGGGGATGTTGGGATGGAGGTTCCCGTCCCCGGC
>Ga0315901_10007809_pt1 | contig 12568 bp, 28 predicted proteins | sample LakEriMetagenome_10_FD_203761 | JGI IMG/M metagenome (GOLD analysis project Ga0315901, IMG submission 203761) | Freshwater fungal communities from buoy surface, Lake Erie, Ohio, United States - Buoy 2 MA116 | ecosystem: Environmental > Aquatic > Freshwater > Lake | place: USA: Lake Erie, Ohio... | reverse complement strand
CTTTCCGGAGATGACCATCGAGGAGCTCAAGGCCAAGGGAGCGGCCTTCGACGTAGATGCCCACCTTGTTTCTCTTATGTTCCAGGAACCATTCTACGCGGACATTGTCCGGAGTTTGCATAAGCAGTCGACCGAGGATATCTCGACGGCGGGTGTCCTGGCGAAGGACGGGGTGCTCAACATGTGGTACAATCCCATGTTCCTCGGTGCTTACGATGCCCCTAAGGTGAAGGGTGTGATGAAGCACGAGGCGCTCCACCTCTGTTTGGAACACACCACGACCCGCCGGTACCAGCCCCACGACATCTGGAACTGGGCGACCGACCTGGCCATCAATTCGACCCTGTCCGAGGACGAGATGCCTCCCTGTGGTCTCCGTCCAGGCAAGCCCCTCCGTGCCCCTAAGGAATGGCCGGCCGACACCACGCCTGAGCAGATCGAGCGGTTCGGTCGGATCTCCAAGCTCATTGAGTCCTTTCCCCTCAACCTGGCTTCCGAGGATTACTTTGGCCGCCTGATGGAGAATGAAGATGTCCAGCAGATGGTTGAGGAGAATACCACCTACGTCATCGGCGACTCGAATGGTATGGACGACCACGAAGGTTGGGACGCCCTTTCCGACGAGGAGCGGGAATATATTGCAGGCAAGGCACGCCAGGCGGTGAAGGAAGCAATGGAGCGGGCGGATTCGAAGAACTCGTGGGGTTCGGTGCCTTCCTCGATGCGTGAAGAGATTCGACGCAAAGTGCGTGGTGAGATCGATTGGAAAGCGGTACTCCGTAACTTCGTTGGGGCGACCCAAAGGGCCGATCGATCCACCTCAGTCCTCCGGGTGAACAAGAAGTACCCTGGCATCCACGCCGGGAGTACCCGAGACTATCGGCCTACGCTGCTGGCGGCGATCGATCAGTCTGGTTCGGTCGACGACGGCTCCCTTGAACTCCTCTTTGGCGAGCTCCAATCGCTTACCAGCCGTGCCGACTTCGTCCTCTACCACTTCGATACTGAGATGGATGTGAAGTCTCGGACGAAGTGGAATAAGGGTAGGGTCCAACGGGCACATCGCACTCGCTGTGGGGGTACTGACTTCAATGCGCCCACCAACTTCGTCAACGAAGGCAAGGAGAAGTGTGAGGCTCTCATTATCCTGACCGATGGCTGTGCACCCAAACCGGTACACAGTCGGGTACGGCGCTGTTGGGTTATCACCCCTGGTTCAAAGTTAGAGTTTCAACCTGATCCTCGGGATGTTGTGGTTCAATTGAAGAAACGGATCGCATAGTTGCCCAGTGATATCCTTTCACTAGTCTACGCACAGTGACCTCGCTAATCCCGAAACGAGCGGCGAGGTCATTGTAGTGTTGCATCTTTGGCGTGGCTTCTGGATTATAGAGGGAGAGTAACTCTTCGACACTTTCGGGTGTAAGATTGCAACGGTGATTATTGAAGCCAGTATGTGACTCTATTATGCGTTGACGTCCTTCACTAGTCCAGTTCGGTGTCTTTCCCCGTCGTTCTTCCGATACTCGTTTTCGAGTTTCTTCGGACCATTGCGCTGGCTTTCTTCCAATCATCCACCAGTTTGAACGACCTTTCGTTTTCTCGGATACTTTCTTAGCAATGCCTCTCTTTTTTTCATCTGTCATTGCGTGCCATCCCTTTTTAGTACCCTCTGAGACTTTGCGTTTCCATTCTGGGTCCTTGGCTTTTTCACGTTGGCGTTGTTTGAGTTCTTCGGTCTGTTTCGGTTGCGAACCACCACTCGACATATTGTAGCCAGCCGGCGCCAAGCAACCAAGCCGTTCAACCCAATACTTTTCTCTTTCGTCCAGGTCTTCTACTTTGCACTCTTCAAGCGTTTCAACACGCATTGCATCGACACCGTATAGTCTCATAGCCCTATAGAGGTACGAATCATTGCGTCGTTTGGTTGCACACTTGACGTGTTCCTTCCAACGTACTTCAATAGACCTCGTCGTTTGACCAACGTATGTAGTTCCAGATTCAATATGCACAATTCGATATATGTATGCCACGCAATCCTCCTATTCAATACATATCAAGTCGCCTACTATAACCTTATTCGCAGACCAAAAAAAGTGTATCATGACTATGTTCGATTCGCGAAAGCGTGTTATATTGTAGCAAAGGGGGGTGTCGAATGGGTCAGCAGGAAGGTTCGATGCGTTGGGTTGTCCTGCCGTTGCGGGGGGACTGGGGACGTTGTCAGGTTGGCCGGTTGGCTGACCTGCAGCAGATCGGACGGGGTCGAGAGGTCCGACCTGCGATGGGTGGGCTTGTGTTTGACCTGGACGAGGGTCGACGGATCGTGGATGACTTGAACCTGTATGGTTGGGCGAACGTAGAGTAAAGTGCGAAAAAAGTGCGAGGGGTCTATGTTCACGGCGGGCAGACAGGTTATGTTCTAGATGTGAGGGGGGCACAGGCGGACGGTGAAGAGAGAGAGTTAGAAAAAAGTTTACGAAACGCCTGTTCACCCACACGGAAACAAGTTACTAGATAGAAGTAAACAGCAGCAAAGGAGCACGACAATGGAAGCCACCACGATGATTCAAGTTATCAAGTCCCTCCCTGCCGAGATGGCGGTCCTGATTCGCGGTCCCCACGGCATCGGTAAGTCCCAGATTGTCAAGGGTGTGGCCCAAGAGCTTGGCCTCGACCTGATCGACGTCCGCGCTTCGACCATGCAGGAAGGCGACGTGGTTGGCTACCCCGACCTCGAGAGCATCAAGTCGACCGGTGTTTCGACCTTCGCCCTCCCCGCCTGGTTCGTCAGCGCCTGCCGCGAGCCCAAGGTCCTCTTCCTCGACGAGCTCAACCGTGGCCTGGTCGGTGTCCTCAACGGCATGTTCCAGATCATCCTCGACCGCGAGTTGGGTAACGGCCCCGATGGCAAGGCGATGAAGCTCCACCCCGACACCCGCGTGGTGGCTGCGGTCAACAACGGTTCTGAGTACACGGTCAACGAGATGGACCCTGCACTGCTCGACCGGTTCTGGGTTACCGACCTGAAGCCGACGGCTGGTGAGTGGCTCGACTGGGCCCGTGGTGCTGGCATCTCTTCCGTCATCGTCGACTTCATCCGTAACCACCCCGAGCACCTGCGCCCCACGAAGGAAGTCGAGCCTGGCAAGGTTGCCCCGACGCAGCGTTCCTGGGACCGGTACGACCGTTCGATCAAGCACATGGGCATCAACCTCGAGGACCACGGTGGTAACCCCCCGGCCATCCTCTACCCGCTCGGTACCGGCTTCGTCGGTGTTGAGGCCTCGATCGCCTTCCAGGACTTCGTCAAGAACTACCAGAGCGTGCTCACCGCCGAGGACGTCCTGGACCGGTGGAAGAAGAACGAGGACAAGGTCAAGGGCCTGTCGGCCGACCGGTTGCTTGCCCTGGTCGAAAAGGTGAAGGCGGCTGTGTCGAAGGACGACCTGACCCAGAAGCAGGTGGATAACCTGGTCAGCCTGTTCCGTGCGATCACCGGTGAGCAGCAAATGGCCCTCTACAACGGTGTCCTCGGCTGCGGCAACAACACGAACCTGGTCCGGTTCCACAAGCAGGTCGCCGGCGAGATCCTCACGATCATCAACAAGGCGCAGAGCGTATCGAAGAAGTAAGGTTAGAGGACCGCTTTGGGGGCTTATCGCCCCCTTTGCTGCTGACCTACGACTTTGGGCGCGGTCTCCAAAGCGGTTCTTTTTCCTACGCAGTTCAAGTTACCCCTCCAGCTGTGCTCTTATGCAGCTCGAGTTGTGTGTGGTCCGTGGTAGTATACGGAAAGTGAGCGAGAGAGCGTTCCTGCGGTGGTTGAAAAAAAGTGTGAGGGGGCTATGTTCACGGCGGGTGGACAGGTTATATTGCTAGCATGGGAGGGTGCTGATGACGTACGATCCGAACGTACAGGTCCACCGTCAGATTCTCGCTGTCGAGCTCATGACGCGTCTTGACACAGCAGGGTTTATCCGTCGGCCTGCCAAGCCTGGGACTCGTGAGCTTGTGTATGCCCGCCCCATTCCCTCGTTTCCTGGTGTCTCGGCTGTTGTGTACACGTCGATCGAGGAGAACGGGGGCGTACCTGAGGTGCGGTGGCAAGGCCGTGATGCGATCCGGTGCATGGCGCTCTACGCTGGGAAGGACGACCCCGCGAACGAACGGATGGTTGCTAAGGCCGACCGCAGGGTCTTCAGGACTGGGGAGATCGTGAAGATCGGTGAGCGGATGATCGCCAGGCTCCGCGAGGTGTGGCGGGATGCCTCGAATGCCCAGAGGTGTGGCCGGTGTGGTGCTCCGACGTTCGTGTCGAAGAAGGGAAACACCGTGTGTGCTGATCTGTGCTTCAGCAAAAAGTGATGAAAAAGTGTGTGGGGACTATGTTCACTGTGGGTGGACAGGTTATATTGCTAGCATAGGGAACAACAACGAAGCGACTGGAGGCAGCGATGGCTTGGCCGAAGAAGAAGAAAGAGCAACCCCTTCGTACCCAGGAATGGCTCCTCGACCAGTTGCGTCGGCCCAAGGTGCGGGCTGAGGATGTCGGGCTCACTTACGCTGAGGTCGTGCGCATGGGCTGGACGGACGAGCTTCGTGTGCGTCGTGCCATCCAGAATGCCTTCCCCGAACTCCGTCAGGCTGGTGTGACCCAGCGGACCCGGAAGGTGTGGGACAAGGTCTACGACATCGCCAATCCCTCGAACACTGCCCGGATCGAGGGCTCGCTCTGGCGTGTGGGGTTCCAGAATAGCCGGGCGAACCTCTCGACCTTGAACCCTCCCAAGCGGCCCCGGAGCTGGTCGAGCTACCAGCGGCCCCTGCGCGAACTCTACCACCTCGGGTGGGTCCAGGCTGCCACGGCGGAAGAAGCGAAGCAGATTGCCCAAGTGTCGTTCGGTCCCCTTGCCATGTTCAATCCTGATTGCATCGACGTCGAGCGCCGGGGTCCGGACGGGTGGAAGGCAGGTGAGAACAACGAGGCCCGGGTCCGTGAGCTCCAGGCGACTGTCGAAGAGATCGAGGATCAGGTCGCGATGATGCAGTGGGAGGTCGAGCAGCTCAAGACCCTGGCCACTCTGATCGGGGGCTGATCGAAAAAAAGTTCGACAACCGCCTGTCCATGGGGTGTGGACAGGTTATATTGCTAGAGTGTGGTTGAACAACAACGGAGGCAAACGATGGCAATCCCAGGCATTCTCTCTTCCTTTCGCCCGCGGGACTTCACCAACACGCATGTCGCAGCCCTCATCTCAAACACTTCGTCGATCTTCAACGAGGTCCTTGGCGACCGCTGGCCGAGTAACCAGTCGGTCCTCCTCGAGGACGTGGGGTCATACCTCCGCCAACTCAGCCACAGCGACGAGACGGGGTGCTTCCTCAAGTTCCGCCTTCATCCCTCGGATGCGCACAGGGAAGACAGCCTGACCAGGGCCCGCGAGATTGCCAAGCGTTGGCTTGCCCTATTCCCTAAGGGCTCGCAGGTCCTTTGGGATGGACAGGAGCGCATCAAAGAGGGGGAGACTGTGACGGTGGTGGTTGTGACTGGCACCCACTCGATTGGAGACTAGCAAAAAAAGTGCATCTGGGCTATGTTCACGGGCAAGCAAACAAGTTATATTGCTAACATAGAATGGAGGCAGGGATGGCACGGACCTGGGGATATATCATCGCGAGTGGTGAGGACTTCGCTAGTTCGACTGAGCTCTATGAGTTCTATAAGGCGCATGGGATTGAGGCGTTGGTCGAGGAGGGGGCAGGCTACTACCAGTACGATGGCCAGTTCGACCTCGACGCCAACCTTGCCCACCTTGTCCTGATGGGGTGTGCCTTTGACGACGGGTGGCAACAGGACGGGACTGTGAGTCGTTTCTTCCTGGAGGGGGGCGAGTAAAAAAGTTTGCCCGGCGCCTGTCCACTTTCATCCACCAGGTTATATTGACTAAGTAACAACGGAGGCAACAATGGCGACCGAACCGAAGCCCCTTATCCCGGAAGGTGTCGAGTTCTATGTGATGGACGACATCCTCAGCTACTTCCCTGAGGGGTTCGCCGATGACTTCTACGACAACTTTCTTACCGACGTGTCCTGGGGTGATGCCTATCTGACCCTGGTCGACGCTAACCAGATCATGGACAAGCTCCACGCCTGTTGGGACGAGGGCAACTACGGCACGCAAGAAGAAAAAGACGACGTCTTCGAATATATCGGCGACCTCGATGGGGAACTCGTGGCACTCCAGGGGTGAGCAAAAAGTTCTAAAAAAGTGAGCCCACCGCCTGTCCGGTCCCCCTGGGCAGGTTATATTGCTAGCATAGAACGGAGGTTGCGATGGCTCGACGTAAGGAACTTCCCCTCGACAAGATGCCCAGTGGTCACCTCAAGGTCGGCGACATCGTCCGCCTCGGATGGCCGGCGGGGATGGGGAATGGTCTCTTCCTCGTGCTCGAGGTCTTCGACCCTAACACTATCCAGGACGTGAAGGTGGTGAGTGTCCGTGAGGGCCTGGGAGGGCAGGCGTGGTATGCCCGCTCGACCGGTGCCACGGTGGTGGGGCGATGAAACTGTTCGAGACCCTCCATCGAATCGAGGCAATGACCGGGGATGCTGACCGTGTTATGATAGACGACCCTGGTCCTGGTGGTTACGAACTCCAGATGGGAGGGTGGGTCGAAAGTGGCGAGGCGCTAGCATACACTGGAACGAAGACTGCATTCTACAATGTGATGTACTACCAGATGCTCCACCCAGTCCAGGGCTTGGTGTGGATACCGACCCGGTCAGTGATTGAGATAGGGGAGGAAGGATGAAGGGGACGAAGCTGTTGAAGGTCGCGTTCAGCAATATCGAGTATTGGAAGAACGAGGAGATAAGTATGGGTCGTCCCGCGCTCTGGCCCCGGCGTGGACTCCAGAAGGACGACATAGTGACCTGGACGGGAGGCAGGGCTTCGGGGGACATTCAGAATGTGCTCCAGGTCCTCCATCCGACAGCGGGTCTCATCTGGGTGCGGGAGGCTTACCTCGATTCTTTTTAGAAAAAGTTTGCCTGGCGCCTGTTCGAATCGCGTGGACAGGTTATATTGCTAGCATGGAGAGGTGATGCTGCTCCGTTCTCTGTTCGACGACGTGTGGGTATACCCAGACCTCGATAACCTCGAACCCACTGTCATAGTCAACAGGGGTGAAGTCCTGGTCCGGATCGGTGTGGAAGGGGCGCGTAACCCTTCTGAGCTCTGTTACTACAAGGTGTATATCCCAGGCAATGGAGCTGTCGGGTGGGTGCTCAACGACAACGTCGAGGAGGTGAAGTGATGCTACTACGTTCACTGTATAATGGCGTCCCTATCTACACCGTAATCGGCACCACAAGCGCCGCGTCACAGTTTGAGCATATGATGGGGAAGGGCGACCCTGCCGTGTGGACGGGGAAGGCGACAACCCTCGACGCGGTGGTGGGGCCTGAGACTTTCTACGAAGTGTACGCACCAATCCAGGAAACGAGTGGTTGGGTGTGGTCTGGAAACGTCGAGGAGGTGAAGTGATGGACATCCAGCCTGGCGACCTCGTGGAGCCCAAGAATCATGATAAGTGGTTTGACGATGATGTCCATCCCTACCTCGTCGTCTCACGGTTCGTGTCAGACAGGGGAAACGAGCTCGGGATGCCGGCCTGGAGGTTGTTCGACCCAGTCAAAGTCATGGAGATTGTACAGTACGACCACGAGCTAAAAAAAGTTGTCGGGTGACCTGTCCATGTTCAGACAACAGGTTATATTCATGATGGGAGGATGGCGATGTCGCTCAAAGTAGGAGACCTGGTCGAATATAGGTTGTTCCAGAATCGTGTTGTGGGTGCGCCGGTGAACAAGAACGTGGTCGTCACATCACTCGAGTCCTTCACGGGATGGGTGGAGGTGTTCGACGGTCAGAAGACGATGGCTGTCCCACGTTACTCCCTTCACCCTGTGGAGGAATGATGGAGCTCCCAGACTTCGAGGAGGGCGAGCTGGTGGAGGTGATGGGTATGGACGACTCGAGCAATATGGTCGTCGCGTTCGTTGGCATCTTCGAAGGGTGGCACGACCTCGGCCTCGACGACGGCCACGGTAAGGTCACCATCTCCAAGCTAGCTCAGGTCCTCGACACACAGATGGGCCATTCATTCTACTACTCCCCGAAGATGGTGAGGAGGCTCAATGTTCAAACCAGGTGACATCGTCAGGGAGATCATCGACTTTCCCAACAATCCCAAGTTCATTGTCGTGAAGCAGCGTCCCACAGCACCGGACTGGGCGATCAGGTCTTACGTCCTCCAGAACACAGTCGATGGAGAGCTCTACGAAGGGTTCGAGAGCCAGCTTGTGAGGCTAGAAGAGGATGGGACCTGGCGGGGAATAGACTACGAAAAAGAGCAGTCCCTATGTTCAACTGACGGGTGACAGGTTATATTGCTAGCATGGAGGGAGAAGATGAGCAACTTCAAGAAGGGTGATGTCCTGGTTGTCCGCCACCCGTTCGATGGCCTTCGTCCCATCACTGAGCGGGGCATGGAGAGTTGGCGTGAGCTCTACGCGGGGGACATGATCGACGATGGGGGTGAGCCCCGCCTGCCTCCGAAGACTGAGTGGTACGATGTCCTCCCAGGCATGCGGCTCATCGTCACGCGAGCTCGGGTCCACAGGGGCAACGTGGAGATGGTTAATCCTGAGGATGGCACGCAGTTCCTGTCCCGCCGGTCTGAGGTCGAGATGAAGGCCGAGGTGTTGCGATGAGCTGGAAAGAGGGTGATCTCATCAAGTTGAACGAGCAGTGGGGCCGAGTGGCTTCGGTCAGGGATGTGATGCGACAGGGAGACGTGTGCATCGTCCTGGGCTATCATCAAGTCCATAATTTCGGTCCATATATCTGGGACATCTTACACACCCCGACGGGGACAGTCGATGCGTTTCATCAGGATTACTTTGACAGGGTCGAGTGATAGGGAGGAAGATGGGTAGGAAGTGGGGATTCTCGTGGTCGTGGCGGAGGGCTGTAGGGCTCTCTGGATTGAAGTCTAAGATCGCTCAGCGGACGGGCATACCCCTCACGCGGGGAGGCCAACAGAGAAAGGTGGGTGCTATGTTTGGGTGGTTGACGCCGGTGATTATCATTGTTTCGGCCCTTGCGACTTGTTTGGGATGACTTTTTTCCTGTCCACCCACACGCGAGCAAGTTATATTATCTCCATCAGGGGGGACGATGAAGAAGAGAGCCCAGAATGCGCTGAACTCCTGGCGTTATGCCCATCCCATCGGCACCCTCGTCAAGGTCAATAGCCTCGAGCGTGACCAGACGTCGAGAGTGGTGGTGCCCATGGGTACAATGGGTCTCATCGTTGGCATGTGTCCCAACCCCTGGTATAACCAGGTCCAGCTCGAGGACGGACGGGTGCTCAACATCTTTTGCGCAGACCTGGCGAAGATGGAGGATGAATGAAACGGGGTGACCTGGTCAGGGTGCAGTGGTGGGCACCTGGAGGTGGGGAGGTGGGTGTTGTGATGGAGCAGTGCGATGACACTCGGTGGTGGGTGTTCCTTCCCAAGTGGGGGGAACGTGTTACGTATGGCGAGGGGAACCTAGAGCTGGTGGAGGGGGAATGAAGCGGTTGAAGCGGGGTGACCTCGTGCGCATCAGTCCCCACGAGCGCCAGCTGGGTGGGGTCAGGGCAATTGTGTCCTATGTCCCAGGCGGTATCGAGGGTGACCTGATCGACGATGATACGGTATTAGTGTACTACCTCGAGGGGTTCCTGGCTGGGCAGGAGCACTATAGGGCTGCGAGGTATATCTGGCCAGTCGAATAAAAAGTTTGCTCGGCGCCTGTCCACAACCCATGGACGGGTTATATTGCTAACATGGAGGGGCGATGAAGTTCCGACGTGGTGACCTTGTTGAAGTGATGGGGAAGATGGGTGGGCAGCCCTGGCCACAGGGTCGAGGCATCGTCACAGGTTTCTTCTTTGGACCCACCCAGGACCTGATCGAGGTGACTGTCCTCCAGTCTGAGATCAAGACGATGCCTGGTCGGGGTCGCCTCTTCTCCGAAGGCAGCCTCAGGCTGGTGGAGGAGTTGTGAAGTTCGAGCCTGGAGACCTGGTGGTGGTCGACATTCCCCACGACACCAGATGGCACGGGTTGATGGGCATCGTGAATGGGTTGAGCATGCTCCAGGGCATGCGTGAGCCCAACTACTACGTGACGTTCGTGGAGACTGGGAACCGTATGATTGTGAATGAGGGCGAGCTAAAAAAAGTGGAAGAATAATCACCCAACCTCCTGTCCACAATCCATGGACAGGTTATATTATCTCCATCAGAGGAGAGGAACGATGAAAGTCGGTGACCTAGTCCGGATGAAGTATCACGCCAGGCAATATGATATCAAGCTCCGCCCCAAGGAGATGAAGGAAGGGTCATTGGGTATCATCCTCGGTTTCATCGCAGAATCTCCGGCGGTCGCCCAAGTGTTCTTCGACGGGCTGACCTGGGAGCTCCACTTGGACTACTTCGAGCGGGTCGATAGGTGAAGCGGGGCGACCTGGTCAGCCTCTTCGATTCTTTCTCAGACTCAGACTCTGTGTACTCCCTGCCCGTGAACCCTGAGGACCATGCCGTCGAGATACCCCACGGCGCTGCAGTCCTAGTCCTGGACCCGCGGTCAGAAGAGGCCGCTGCCGTATACGGACCCCACAGCGACGAGGTCTGGGTCAAGGTCCTCTGGGAGGAGAGGGAGTGGTACGTGTACTCATCAGATATCAGACCCCTTAATAAAGCGAAGGAGACGAAACAAAAAAGTCGAGAAAAGTTTTAAAAACGCCTGTCCCTTTTTCATCAGTCGGATAATAGAATCAAGTCAGCGGCGCTCCTGCCGCGACAAAAACGATGGAGACCGAATGCGCATTAAGTTCCAGGACACCCCCGACTTCGGCACCAACATCCTCGACATCGAGGTTCCTGCCCACCTGAACGAACGCGTCCCCACCGGCATCGACTGGCTCGACAAGAGCTTTGGTGGCGAGGGCTTGACTCCGTCTATGGTAACTCTCTTCGCAGGTGAGGCTGGTGCAGGTAAGACTACGCTGTCCCTTACGATGGCTTCTTCCCTCGCCGAACAGGATAACTTGGTCGTGTACAACACCGCCGAGGAGAGCCTTCACCAGCTCAAGCGCACTTATTCCCGTCTCAATCTCCGCGGTGGTATTCGTGTAGGTGGCGAGACTAACGTCCAGCAGCTCATCGCGAATGTCGACGCCCTCCGTAAGAAGAACCCGGGTAAGCGAGCGATTGTGTTCGTCGATTCCCTCCAGTGTCTGGAAGACGGTCACTTTTCAACTGGTCGAATCACTTCTGAGACGGCTGTTCGTTCGCTCGAATTGCTGTGCGAGTGGGCGAAGGAGAACTACACCAACGTGGTGGCCATCAACCAGATTACGAAGTCTGGCTCTTTCGCAGGTAGTTCGAAGTTGAAGCACCTTGTCGATGCGATGGCTTTCCTCTCGATCGAGAAGAAGAACGAAGAACTAATGGGATTCCGTCGCTTCGAAGTCACCAAGAATCGGTTCGGTGGGTGCGGTGCGATTCAATACCTGAACGTCACCAGTGGTGGATTCAAGTTGGTCGCCACGCAGGAATGATTCCTCTAGCGCGAGGGCAGCTTCGGCTGCCCTCCGCTTTTCTTCATTGCGTCGAAGAAGACCCTCTCTTGCAGCACGCTTTCGATCTTCGGAATATGTTTGCTTGGTATCGATTCCCATGACTTCCTGTTCTTTCCTTTTCTCTCTTCTCTTAGCTTCTCTCTCGATGGCTGCCTGTCGCATCTTTTCTTTGGCTTCATCATTATGCGTATGACCTTTCTTTTTCTCGCTCATCTTTTTCTTCGATTCTTCGGTGTGTTTACGACCAGTTGCTTTCTCGCTCCTTTTCTTCCTGACTTCTTCTCTGTATTCTGGAGTCCAACTTTCTATAGAGGCCTTCCACTTTTCGACCATCTTCTTTTTTTCTTCCTCTGGTTTCTTTTCATAAGCTTCCCGTCGAGAGTTTCGAAAAGCTAACAACCTTTCTTCAGACCACTTCGATGTATCCCAGTATTCACGCATCTTTTTCTTCGATTCTTCGGTGGGTCTGAGTTGTTTACACCTTTCTTTTATCTTCTCGACAGTTTCCGCGCTGTGTTTCTTACCCCAGAACGAGTTCTTTTCTCCCATCTTACTTTCACTCATCTTTCGTCGAGTAACCTCAGACATGATTTGCCTTTCAGCTTCTTTCAAGTTGAATCCGACCGGAGCCATGGTCCCATACTCTCTCATCAATCTATCTTCTTCGACAAGCAAATCTTTTTCTTCACATTCCAATAGTACTTCCCACTCGAACGTCTCTTCTCCATACATGTCCCACGCAGCTTGAAGCAGTCTGTTACGATGCTTACCACGTTTCATATCGGTCCAGTGATCAGCCTTTCTATCTTCGAATCGATTCTTTGTCGAACCGATGTATTCCTTTCCATTCTTGACGCAACGAATCT
>Ga0315901_10007806_pt1 | contig 12571 bp, 12 predicted proteins | sample LakEriMetagenome_10_FD_203761 | JGI IMG/M metagenome (GOLD analysis project Ga0315901, IMG submission 203761) | Freshwater fungal communities from buoy surface, Lake Erie, Ohio, United States - Buoy 2 MA116 | ecosystem: Environmental > Aquatic > Freshwater > Lake | place: USA: Lake Erie, Ohio... | reverse complement strand
TTCAAGTTTTAGTTGAATCGGAATTTCCAACAGAGCTTGGTGGAACATTTAGGAATCTTGAAAAAGCCGGTAACCCTTGGGGCGCTAATAGAGCAGATAGAAATGCTTGGATTGCAGAATGTGATTTTCCAGTTGAGATAATTACTGGAGCTCTCCCAGATGAAGTGGAGTATCTCTTTTGGGTTGGATGTGCTGGAGCATATGAAGAGAGAGCAAAGAAAACCACAAAGGCTGTTGCAGAGCTTCTCTATATCTCAGGGGTTAAATTTGCAGTCCTTGGCGCAAGAGAGACCTGCACAGGAGATCCAGCGCGCAGAGCTGGCAATGAATTTCTTTATCAAATTCTCTCAAGAGAAAACATTGATACCTTCAACGAGGTTTATGCAAATTACAAGGGTAAGAAGAAAGTTGTAGTGACCTGCCCACATTGCTTCACAACAATAGGACGGGATTATAAACAACAAGGTTTTGAATTAGAGATGCTGCATCACACACAATTGCTAAATACTTTAGTCAAAACAGGGCGTTTAAAACCAGTGACACAGAGCAGTAATTCCCTTACCTATCACGATCCTTGCTACCTAGGCAGACATAACCAAATATATGAACCACCTAGAGAGTTATTGGAATCTACCGGAGTTGAACTAGTTGAGATGCCAAGAAACCAAGAGCGATCATTTTGTTGTGGCGCAGGCGGCGGAAGAATGTGGATGGAAGAAAAATTGGGAGTAGGTATCAACTTGAACCGAATTGACGAAGCAATTGCCACCGGTGTCCCAGAAGTTGCAGTTGCTTGCCCGTTCTGCCGGGTTATGATGAGCGATGGTGTTAAAGGACGCGATTCAAATGTTCAGATTATCGATGTCGCCCAAGTGCTACTTCGTTCACTTAAAATGTCTAGGGATTAAACATAAATGTTTTCAGGAATAACAAGATCAAATGATTTGTACTTTTAGCTGGAAGAACCTTTTATGATTATTAATCCAATTTATACGCCTCGTTTTCTTCTGCGAAATCTTACGGCTCTCGATGATTTTACAAATTATCTCTCTTGGATGAGAAGTATTGACACCCTACCGTACATCGAAAGCGCAAAAGCTGACTACAAGACTGAAGCGTTGATTTCATACCTAAACATTATAAACTCATCGAAAAATGACTTACAACTCTCAATATTTGAAAAAAGCAATCAACGCCATATCGGTAATATAAAATTTCATGATATCAATTTCGCTCTTAGGAGTTGTATGGTTGGATTTTTGATTGGAGAACCGTTGTGGCAAAACAAAGGCGTAGCGGGAGAAGTCTTTGATTTTGCTTCAAAACAGTTATTAGAATTATTTGGTATCTCTCTATATAAATTGGGTGTCGACCCATCAAATGTTCAGGCAATTCGCGCTTACACTAAAATGGGATTTATTTTATCTTATAGCTTTAATATTGATTTGGAAAATCATCGAAAATTACTCATGGCCCAAGTAATAAGTAGTTAGTTATTTCTAATAGTGAAAAGTGGCCGGATTGGCTCACACTCCAGTCTATTCATTGCCCAATCTTGATTAAGATTATTCGATAACTCATTTATGACATTGGAATACACGAAGACACATGTTTCTATTTGTTTGTCTGTCAAGGCATACATTACGTTTATTGTTGAAAGCGCTAATACTCCTTTCTTTAGTATTTCTTGCAAGAAATAGGTTTTGATAACGTTAAGGTCAATTTCATTAGGAAGTCTCCAGTTATGAAATAGCCATGACGGGTGCCCAGTCAGAGAAAATATCTCTTTTGATGATTCACTCATGGATTTATTAAGTTGCTCTTTAAAGTAAAGACCTTTTCTACTTAAAGCTCCCGCAACGTCGTTCTTTAGATATTTTTCTATCGTGTACTTAGCTGCCGCTAAAGAAATTGTATCTCCTCCGAAAGTTCCCGATAGAAAGACTTCGGACATTAATTCCATGATTTCTTTTTTCCCAACTAGAGCAGAAAGAGGGTATCCATTTGCAATTCCTTTACCGAAACAAGACAAGTCAGGAGTAATTCCTGTTAGTCCTTGAGCTCCATTTATTGAGACTCGAAAACCTGTTACGGTTTCATCAAATATCAAAATGATTCCTTTTTGGGTACAAATCCTGCGTAAACTTGACAGATAGTCTAGTGAAGGAAGATTTCTTGTAAATGGTTCGATAATTATTGCAGCAACATCATCCTTAAGATTGTCGATTGCCCTCTCAATCTCAGATATTTCCCCATAGGAAACATTGTGCACAAATGATTTTAATATTTTGGGCACTCCCAGATCCTTCGAAGTTCCCGCTACATACCAATCTTGCCAACCGTGATACCCACAAGTAATTAGGTGTTTTCTGCTTGTATACGCACGGGCAAGTCTAATCGCCCCTGATGTTGAATCTGTCCCATTTTTAAAGAAACGCACTCGCTCTGCTGATGGAATTATCTGAGAAATAAGATCTGCTACTTCATATTCCAGACGCGACGGAAGCGAAAAGATACTACCTTTTCTTAGTTGTCTCCGTACCGCCTTGTTTTGACCTGGGTCTGAATAGCCAATAGTGATAGCTCCCAAAGAAGCAACGATGTCAATGAACGCATTTCCATCGATGTCAATCACTTTTGCACCCTTTGCGCTTTCGATGAAAAGGGGAGAGGCGCCAAAGGGGTATTGTGTTATAGATTTACTAAACGTTTGAGATGCTAACGGGATTTTTTTTATAGCTAATCTAAAAAATTCCTCAGATTTAAGGTATCTTTTCGACATGAGTTGTGTCCCCTTGCTTTCTACAATAAATTGCGTTGCTCAAAATAAAAGCCTTTATCTCTTGATACTCTGGAATTTCCAGAGCGTTCATTGCCAATAGTAGAGATTTTAACCAATGCAAGTCTGAAGGATAATCAATAGTCCATCTCCAGTCACCAAGATTTTCCTCTTCCAATAGATTTGCGACCGAAAACATTCCTTCATTCTCATAAAAACCTGGAGTGACATGTTCTTTTTGATAGCCATTTAGTTTTATTTCTGATAACCTTAAGAATGCTTGATGTGTGAAAATTTCAACATCTAAGCCATCAGGAAAACTTCGAATCAAAGTATTAGAGCAGTAGTCAACATTTAATAAACTATGTAATTTTAGCAATCTTTGAATGATGGCGGGAGAAATCAAAGGGCAATCTGCAGTAATTCTTATATAGTTCATCGCTGGATATCTTTGAATTACTTGACTGAATCTATGGAAGACATCGACTTCGGACCCACGCACGCAAGGCAAATCGTTAGTATTTGATATGTCCTCTATGCAAGAATCTAAACTCTCGTTAGATGTAGCCACAACGATTGGAATTTCTAGTTTCTTAAGCGACCTAATTTGATGTGTTAACATCGGTTTGCTAAGCAAGGGCTGCATCACTTTACCAGGGAACCTACTTGATCCCATTCTAGCTTGAATAATTATCTGATAATCAATCATCTAACTCCACTTTCTCGGGTCGATGAGATTATTATCGCGACTTGCAAAACTTTCCCAATCGGCATCGTTCATGTTTGTAAGTCTAGGGCCTTCAATACATTCCTTAATTTCTAACCATTCTTGGAAGTTGTTAACACCAACAACTACGCCATCTATGAATTCTTGGTTCATTATGAACTCAACGCAAACCCTAAGAGGGCTTATCTGCAGCCTACTACATGTTGTCTTTAACCTTTCGAGGTCTGAGTGCAATTTACTGGGTGCGATACTATCGATTCTAATTAAGGCACCTTGAAGGAAAATACTCCTTGCTACAATTGATGTTTCTGGAAAATTCTTTTTGACCTCCTTTAGATTTTGAATATTTTTTTGATTTAAAATATTTATTGGTGCTTGGATACAAATACTCCCATATTCTTGAAGTAATTCTGGCTTACACAGTTGTTCATAAGTAGAGAAGCCACAGTTCAGCCATTTTTGGGTCTCCTTATGCTTGGATAGCAATTTTAAAGCCAATTCCCTTTCGAACCAATTTAATTCTTCCCAATTATGAATTAACTCTATTCTCGAGAAATTACCACGCAATAAGGAGGAAACAAACTCCTGAGATTCCTTTTTGAAACGGCGCTTAGAGTATATTTCAGCATCATAATTTACTACTTCGTTACAAATGCGCTCTGCGACCCCATAATCCGGGGACACATCAATTGCAAAATCTGTATTATTTACTTCGTAGTTCACGATAGTTTCAAATTCATCATACTTCAATATATTTGAGTAAGCACCATAGACGTTCTCAAGATTTGCTGTGCCGATGATCAACTTCATAAGGCGTATCTTACATTAGAAAACCTGAATACCTAGTCTTCTATTTTCATAGTCTTTGGTGAAAATTGATGATTGATTTATTGTTTTTGTAAATCCAAGTTACGCTGTCCTTATTTCGTTTTGTAGTCTTACTAGTATTGCTACTTGAATTTAAATAAATTTCTCAAAAGAAAACCGTTCTGCATTCTAGTTGTGGGATTTAATGCTTAACTCCCCAAGAACATGAAAAGAATATTTGATATTAAGTAAATCATTAGATCGCGTTGTACTGTTTCAGAGACTAGAATGGATATGTTTTGCTTCAACCATGCTGAGTCCATATCGGTAGGGTGTGATTTTCTTGTTTTGCTCTAGTGAATTAACTAGGCATCTATGTTCAGTGAAAATAATTTAACCTACTGTCCTACTATAAAGCTGCTAGGTGTAGATTTATCGTGGTTTTGCGCATCAATACTCTCCTAAAGTATTGGAAGTTTTGACAATTTTAAAATTTACAAAATGCAATTTACCACAATTTTATTCTTAATCGAAGAAATCTTAAAAGAAAATTAGGTGTCCCTGTACTTTGAATTTTTGTCTGTTTTCTTCTTTTTATGTATTAGTACAAAGCCAATAACATAATTTAAGCGATTAAATATTAAGGTTGAATCAAGAGATTAGTGTTGATAAGCGGGCCATAGTTTATGCGAAAGTTTAACTTCTTCATATGCACTCTCCTCACCCCATAAATTATCTTTCCACCATCGCCCTCCCTTTATCCGCCAGACTTTAGGGTTCCTGAAGGTGTCGGCTGTTTCCCAAAACTCCTCCTCGGACATCTGCACATATTCGAGCCAGTGATACAAGTCTTCGGGAACAACATGGTCGTATTTCCTTACCATTTCAACTCCCTCTTCTCGAGTCATATATCCCGTCCTTATATCCTTGGATGCGTGGTCAGACGCTCTACCGTAGCCAAACTTTACGAATTTAAGGTAATCATGAACTCCATTTTCATATCGGTCATCTAAGTTTGACATTTTCCGGTAAGTGCGCTGGAAACTACCTGCTAGTTCACGCCAACCATACAACTGCTTCAACATTGGCGTGTGTTTATTTGGATCCCATTTGTAATAATTTCCTATACATAAACCACGCACTCCAACTTCTAATATCTCTTCGTCTGAGGGATACTTAGCCCATAACAGGTCCTTTTCTGTGAGAAACTCTTGTTCATCTCCAATAAGATCAAACCATTCATATCCACGGAGGGCATGTTCATGACGCATCCGCGCAGTAAATTCAACAAAATCGTTAGCGGAATACATACCTGAAACATCCCAAAAGGTTTCGCCCCAAATTACAAGAGGAATCTTTTCTTGTATAGCTACCCTGATGGGATAAGTGAAAATGCCGCAGTGTGCATGCCAATTCATATCGCCCATCTTGCGAAAACATAATCTGTTTAGTTTCTTTAGTACTTCGACGCTTGGGCCAAAAACCAAATGATCAGCATCAAATACATGTCGCATTAAATCGCGATTAAAATCACCTTCTGGTAGATAATTGTTTCCATGATAGGTAACAAGTAAAGGTTTGAGACCTAACTCTTTTACCATAACATGTGTTTGATAGAAGCTATCTTTCCCACCACTAACTCCAATTACACAGTCGTAGTTGCTTTTGTTCCCTTTTACGGCCGCCTTGACTGTATTTTCAAATTTCTCTCGCCTCCCTGCCCATTCCTGAGGGCTGATTTGTTCAAATTCTTCAGCAGTAAGACAAGCTGAACATACGGTGTTATAAGAATCGAGATTCACAGAGGTAAGAGGATAAACACATTTTGCACAATAATTCATGAAAGCAACCTACATGATTCTTGATAATGTTGGTTTCCGGACGGGTAAACCTGAATCGAACAGAAACCTTCTGGCTTGGTAGATGCTTTGATCGTAAAAATGAAAGACGTTTGCAGCTGCGACCGCTTCTGCTCCTGCATCAAAACCCTCCTTTAAATGCCCCCATTGTCCCACACCCCCGTTTGCGATTACGGGCAAGGTCGTTACCTTACACACCTCCTTTAAAGTTTCTAAATCATAACCAGATTTAGCCCCATCATTGTCGACGCAAGTTAAAAGAATCTCGCCTACCCCTAAGTCCGTTATATTTCTAATCCAAGAAATAAGTTCTAGATTAGTTATCGCTCGCTGTGATGGATTCCATACCATTCGTTTTCCCCCAACTAATCTGTAGTCAACACTCGCAACAATAGCCTGGCTTCCTAGTGATCTAACGGCCTTTCTAACCACGTCTGCATCTTCAATCAACAAAGAGTTTATGCTGACCTTGTCTGCCCCTAATAAAATGGTATGCTCGATATCCTGTAAAGATTTCAGACCACCACCAAATGTAAGTGGCATCGTGCTTCTTTTTGCTACTTCTGAGATTAACTCTTCCCTGTTCATGATTTTAGTTGAATTCAGATCTTGACGCTCAACTTTTTGATTGCCCTTTGTGCTGATATCAAGGTAAATAACTTCGTCTGCATCCCATTTTGAAAATCTATCAATAACTTTTAAAGCATTTCCTGTTACTTTATAACTTTCAAAATTATAACTTTGTACTATTTCTCCATAGCGAAGGATCAATACGGGTATTATTCTCAGTTTTTTCATTCTATTGAACAGAAATTTCTTAGTAGCTGCAAACCATTTTCCTGACTTTTTTCTGGATGGAACTGCACTCCAAATATATTCCTGCTCCTAACTATCGAGGGAAATTTTTTTCCATAATCCGTTTCCCCTATTGTATAACTCTTGTCTAAGCAGGTCATAATGTAGGAATGTACAAAATAAAAATCGGAGTGGTCTTCTATGTCAAATAAGATTGGGGATTTCTCTCTAATTGAAACACTGTTCCAGCCAATATGAGGTTGACGTATTTGCTTGGTGTTTTCGATCACTTCACATCCACTCAGCCAACCAAGCCCTTTATATAAACCGTGTTCGTAACCTCGCTCACTTAGTACTTGCATGCCTACGCATATTCCAAGATAGGGTTTTTCATGGTTAAAAACCTGATTTTCTATTTCGTTCAATGGTAAACATTCCTGTATACGTTTCATTGCTGAGCCAAAAGCTCCAACACCAGGTAAGACTATATGAGATGAACTTCTTAAGGCATTAACATCATTCGAAATATATGACTCAACCCCTATGCGATCCAGGGCATTTTTCACTGATTTAACATTTCCGGATCCATAATTAAGGATACATACTTTTTTCAATTTTATTCCTTTATTCAACGCATTTGATTGTTGCAGCGTCACCCGGTTTAAAGTTGGCTTTGAATCTCTTTCCCAAAATATTTTGCAAATCTCTAATAGGGCCGCCTGTATTTGGCCTCAATGCTCTAATGTTTTCCCTGTTCGCGATATCTCCCTTTTTAACCTGCTTTACAATATGAAGTGAACGGCGCAGTCTTCTTGACTCTGTTTCCGAAACCTGAATTGACCACTCTGGATTTCCTAATGCTGCGTGAGCTTTATTGCCCTCATCTACAAGTAACCTAAACTCATCAGGCTCTAAAGAAAAGGCAGCATCATGTCCGCCATGACTTCTATTGATAGTTAAGTGTTTTTCAATAACTGTGGCGCCAAGTGCAATTGCTGCAACACTTACTCCTATGCCTAATGTGTGATCAGATAGCCCAACATCAACTCCAAACTTCTCTCTCAGGGTGAAAATTCTATTCACATGTGCATCTTCCGCCTCTGCGGGGTATGAGCTAGTGCAAACCAAGAGAGTCAGTTTATCGCGGACGCTTTGCGCTGCCATCACAGCAGTCTCTATTTCATCCAGAGTAGATGCTCCCGTTGAAATTATCATTGGTTTCCCTTTAGAGGCTACGTATGAAATCAAGTCAACATCGCCTGTTTCCATAGAGGCAATCTTGTACATAGGGCAATTGAGTTCTTCTAGGAAATTTACAGCTGAATGATCAAATGGTGAACTAAATGCCTGCATACCTAATTCATTTGCATGTTTAAATAATTCTTGATGCCACTCCCAAGGAGTCATAGCTTCCGCATATAATTGGAAAAGATTTATACCCCCCCATAGTTGATGGTTATTTGATATGGAAAATTCTTCAAGTTCAAGTGTCATTGTTTGTGGTTTGTATGTTTGTAATTTGACTGCATCGGCACCTGCCTTCGAAGCGAGCTCTAAAAGGTCGTGAGCTGTTTCTATAGATCCTCTGTGGTTGGCTGAAATTTCTGCCACGTAAAACGGTCTTTTTGCCATTGTTAGAAGTAAGTACCAAAACTTGGACAAAAGAGTTGTGTAATCATGCCGCTATCATATCCTTCTCTCTGTGAAAGTTTTGCTTCTTGGGCCTTCTCCAGAAAAACTTCTTTCGTGTATAAGCTCTGTCGACGATGAATTTGTCGCTTTGAACACTGAATTCGATCATAGGTTCATTGTAGATAGTGGCATTAATCTTTTAATCTCATATAACTATAGGAAAATTATAAAACCTGAAGTCCTGAATACGCCTGGACTTCGAGCATTGAATTTACATACCTCTTTACTTCCTTTTAACCGCGGTTCCCACCCTATTTTGTGGAGTGTCCTGGAAGGGACACCTTTGGGTGTTACGATTCATCAAATAGACCAAGGTTTGGATACTGGGCCTATTATCTTTCAACGAGAATTACAACTACTTGATCAAACTAAATCTCTGAAAGAAATTTATGATGATATTAACAAAACTTTAATTGATATTTTTTGTTCAAATTGGAAAACCCTTCGGGATGGAAGCTACACAAGCACGTCTCAGACCGGGGCGGGAACTTATCATCGCAGTCTCGAAGGAATTAATTTTATATCTTCATTAGAGAAGTCCTGGGATACGAGCATTAAAGATTTAAGTTCTCTATACTCTACCTATCTGAGTAAAAGAAAGAAAAGAGAATTGTAAAACAGAGAATCTCTTGGTTTTAGCGGTAGGCATCAATATACTGCGCAATGTTCTATAAATTGACATATTTCAGAAATTGACTTCTTTGTCATTAGTGTATGTAAAGGAATTGAAATTTCTTGTTCATAAAACAACTCACTACTAGGACAGATGCCTCTTTTATATCCTTGTTTTTCAAATACTGGATGGTAGTACGCAGGCAGATAGTTCACCTGAGCCATAACTCCTAGGCTTCGAAGTTCAGCTAATACAGTATTTCGATTCTCTACAAAAATAGGGAATAAATGCCACATTGGATCTCTTCCCTCAATTCTCTTTAGCATCCTAATATTTTTAACGTTTGTCAGTTTTTGTGTATAAATTTCGTAAATATTCTGTCTCTTTAACCTAAATTCATCAATTTTTCTCATTTGAGAAATTCCGAGAGCGCATTGAAAGTCAGTTAACCTATAGTTTAATCCAAACTCATGAACCTCTTGGTGCCATAGGCCAGGCGGAGAGTTTTTGAATCTTGAGGGATCTCTGACTAGCCCTTGTCTAGAAAACTCTTTTGCTCTTTGAAGAATTTCTCTATTTGGAGATGAAACTGCTCCCCCTTCTCCAGTTGTTATATTTTTAGTTGCGAAAAAAGAAAAAGTTGTTACATCTGCTTGAGACCCCAGGGGTTCCCCATTTATGAATGAGCCAAGACTATGAGCTGCGTCTTGAACTATTTTTATGTTTCGCCCACCAATTATCTCTCTTACAGCCTTAACATCGCATGGTTGTCCAGCATAATCGACCAAAACAATAGCTTTGGTTTTTTTTGTTATTGCTCTCTCTATACATTCAAGATTTATCAGTCCAGTCTCTAGGTCAATATCTGCAAATACAATTTTGGCTCCAAGAAGCGCAGCTGTTGCTTGAGTAGCGATAAAAGTATTGGGAGGAGTTATGACCTCATCTCCTGGCCCAATCCCGATTCCAAAGTAAGCAGCATGCAATGCTGCAGTTCCAGAATTTACAACAAAAGTTGGACATTTCACATAATTACTTAACAAACATTCAAAATCGTCAACAAGGGGACCTGTAGTTATTAGATCAGAACGGAGCGCTTGAACTACGGCTTGAATGTCCTCTTCAAGTATCTCTTGTCGCCCGTAAGGAATCATGTCGTTTAGTGATTCGTGATCAATCTTTGTAGTTCCTCAATCGTTAACCATAAATCGTTTGTATCCGACCTATAAGTAAACCCGTCTTCTACGGGTTTACCTCTAGGTGGAGTAAAACCCCACTCTGCGAAGATTGGTGATACAACATACCTGTTTGATAGTTCAACAGTTCTTCTACTGTCATCTGGAGAAATCATCTCTTCATGCAACTTTTCTCCGGGCCTTATGCCAATCTCCTCATACTTAAAATTCTTCTCTATAGCTTGAGCTAGATCCATAATCTTCATGCTTGGAATCCGAGGAATATATAATTCTCCTCCTTGCATAATTTTGAAGGACTCTAAAACAAACTCGATGGCTTGCTCCAAGGTAATCCAAAAACGAGTCATTCTCTTATCTGTTATTGGAAATGGTTTACCCTCTGCCGCAAGTTGCTTAAAGTATGGAATTACGGATCCTCTACTCCCCATAACGTTTCCATAGCGCACTATAGAGAACAAAGTTCCGTACCCGTAAGAATAGTTATTTGCTGCTGAAAATAATTTATCTGCGGTAAGTTTTGTGGCTCCATATAGATTTATTGGAGATGAAGCTTTATCAGTTGAGAGAGCAACAACTTTTTTAACGCCGTTTCTTATGCAAGCATCAATTACGTTTTGACTGCCAACAATGTTGGTTTTCACAAACTCCATTGGGTTATATTCGCCTGTATCTACCTGTTTTAATGCAGCTGCGTGAACTACATAGTCAACGTTATGAAGGGCAATATCCAGCCTAGAACTGTCTCTGATATCGCCAAGAAAGAACCTTAAGCGATCATCGTTAAACTCATTCTTCATATCTAGTTGTTTGAGTTCATCCCTAGAAAATATGGCAATTCTTCTTGCCTTGCTATTTATCAGTCTCTTTGTAAGGGCTCGGCCAAAAGATCCGGTGCCACCAGTAATCAATACCGAGGCATCGTCTAGAAAACTCATCTGGACTCTCCCGTTCCTATAACCCGACCTATATCCTAGCGACATGCTGCCAAAAAGAGTTATCTTCGCGGCCAACGCGAGTAATTCCTCCGGGGCCGGGCACTTAAGGCGATTGATTGAAATTGCAAAAGCTCTGCCCAAATCAATCGAGAAGCACTTATTTGGCTCCATTGATATACCTTGGCTTAAAACCTCTGCTAAAAACGTGTTCTTAATGAATCTTCCTATAAAAGAGTGTGGTGTAGATGACTTAGTTGTCATCGATTCATACGAAAAAGAATTTTGTTTACAGATTGAATCTGGATTTACTAAATCTCAAATTATTCAAATTGCTGATCGCTACACGTTCTTACTACCCAAGTCAAAAATTGTTTTTATGGATCTTCCTTTTGTCTACGACAGTGAACATGTTAGACCTAGAGTGATTTCACACGGAATTGAATACTTGCCCATCCGAGACTTTAAGGTCGTTGGCTCCAACTTCAAACCTGTGGCTAGTAGAGTTCTCATAACCACAGGCGGGGTGGTTAATGAAAGAATTTATGAACAATTAATCCAGGAATTCTCTAAGGATGTTTACTCTGCAATTAGTTTTGAATTTGTTGGTTTCCCCAATACAGATTTAAGTGTCACTAGCAACTTGAGGTTTCACCCACTTGGTGAAAGTTTTGATGCTGTAGCCGCCGAGTGCGATACATCGATCTCAGCTGCAGGCACCACTATGTGGGATTTGTTAGCCAATCAAATAATATTGGGCATAACTGCCACTGTCGAGAATCAGCGAGCAAACTTTGATTATGCTGTGAATTTGAGTCAAGCCTTACCCGTGTTTGACCCCAAGACCCAAGCACTTAATTTAGAAAGTTTGAATACGTTACTATTTGATCGAAATATCCGAAAGAAGCTTTACGCGCAGATTTCTGGAAAGTACGACTTTTTCGGTGCTACTCGCACCAACAAAGCTATTCTCGAGTCATTCAGCGAAAGCTCTGCAATTATCTAGTTTTGATACTAATTGACTCTTTTGAACTTATTAAGAGCGAGAGTAATCAAAGCCCCACCAATTAACCCGCCTAAGTGTCCTCGCCAATCCACTCCGCCTAAAACAAAACCGATAGCAAAATTAAGCCCAACGATAATTAAAATTGATCTCCATTCAACTCCAGCT
>Ga0315901_10007805_pt1 | contig 12574 bp, 8 predicted proteins | sample LakEriMetagenome_10_FD_203761 | JGI IMG/M metagenome (GOLD analysis project Ga0315901, IMG submission 203761) | Freshwater fungal communities from buoy surface, Lake Erie, Ohio, United States - Buoy 2 MA116 | ecosystem: Environmental > Aquatic > Freshwater > Lake | place: USA: Lake Erie, Ohio... | reverse complement strand
ACCAAAGAACTGCCATTCTTGGTTTTGGAATCGAAAGAAACCAGCGCCTGTTGAAGTAACCCAGCCTAAGCCGTCCTCATTGGTGTAAAATGCAAATCCGCTGGATTCCTCTTTTCGTAACAAGTTTCGGCTCCAGGGGAAGAGGGCTGCTTCCTGTTGTTCAAGTTCGAGCAGGTGAAGCAGGGTGGCGGGTATATCATGGTGATTACCCAGTACGTTTAACCGTTTTCCACGTACCTCTTCTGAGAGAAAGGGGGCAAACAACAGGAGCGGTATTCGGCGAGTAAGAGGTTGATCTAGCCCCAGTCCGGCAGGGTTGGAGGAACCATGATCAGCCACCAGAACGAACAGCGTATTAGCGTACCAAGGCTGTTCTTTTGCTTGATTGAAAAATTGTCCGATGGCTTGGTCTACAAACGCAGCACTGTTTAGAAACTGGGAGCGTTCGTCCTTGTCGGTCCATTGACTTTTGTAGGGTACGTCGTAGGGAGGGTGTAGGCTTAGGCTTAAGGGAACCATGAAGAAGGGTTCGGTCAAGTTATTAGCCGTTTGTAGCGATTTTTTGAAGAGCATTTGATCGTCAGCTCCCCAACGTTGGGTTACTTCTTCGGAGGAAAAGTCTTCTTGCGACAGAATTGGATCAAACCGCTGGCTGGAAAGCCAAGCCCCCATATTAGCAAAGGTTAGTTCCCCGCCATACAGAAAGGCGGTAGAGTAACCGTATTTTTCCTTAAGCAGGCGTGGCAGGCTTTGGAGCTTATCTGCTTTGTCTGTGTGGAGAATGACAGATTGATCTGGCTGTGCTGGGTAACCACTTAAGATGGAGACAATTCCTTGATCGGTTCGGTAGCCACTGCTATAGCATTGCTCCACCAAGAGCCCTTCCTGTATTAGTTGACTTAGGTTTGGGCACACCCCTTCCTCGCCTCCTAACTCTTTAATTACTTGAGCGGTCATGCTTTCCAACACAATCAGAACGATATTTGGCTTAGATGGTCCTTCAGTGGGGCTCCAATAGCGGCTGGCTATTGGGGTTCCCGTTTGAAAAAGCTGTTCTTTAAGTTGGAGTGCCTCAGGCGTTTCGAATGCCTTGTACTTATTCTGGGTGGTTCGCACCTCCATTAAGCTATGTGCCAAGTGCCAGACTGGGTTAGTAGCTGCGTGGTTGTTAAAAAGATGGTCGGAATAATAGACGGCGCTTTCGTTGACAGGCATAACGCCCCATCCTCCCCGAATGGCCAAGAAGAGCAAAGCGAATGTCGGAAAAAAGGAAAGTGAATAGACCCTTTTTTGATATCGTTCATATACATCGTTTCCGATCCAAAAGCGATAAATTTTAGAAAACACCCCAAAAGCAGTTAGGTATAGAGCAGCGAGCGCTAGCGTAAATAGCCAAGAAAGTGAGTTGAATAAGGCGCTGGGGGAACTGAGGTATTGAATAGCCCGGGTATTTAATAGGGTATGCCATTCTTCGTATATGAATACATTAGCGCCCAACACTCCGATACAGACGAATAACAATCCTAGGTTGAGCGCGCGGATCACCTGATGCGCAATAGAGTGTGTGGATCGTCCAAGCAGAAGGCCAAAGTAATATACCAATACCGGGAGGGCCATGAGGTAAGCGGCCATGCTGGCATCCAAAGGAAATGCTTTCCACAGGGCTTTCCAAACGGAAGCGGGGTGCTCAGTGGACCATTCTTCTTTAAACCAGAGAATAAACCAGACACGAAAGGCCTGGAAGAGGAACATCCAGAAAAGAAACAGGCGTAGTATCAACTCAAAACAAGGTTAGTTGGCGTAATCGCTCAAAAACTTCAAACGCATTAGTTGAATTTCTTCGTAGGTAATATCTTCTTCTTTCAGCTCCTGGAAAGCAACGTCCAGTTGGTCAGTAGGGGCTGACTTAAAGTAATCCAGGATGGTTTCACGCACATATTCATCTGTGATCTCTCGGTTCAGGAAGTAATCGAGCCTTAGTTTGGTTCCAGACGTGACGATGCTGTAGAGTTCTTCCATCAGTTCCTCGTACGTCAGGTCATTGTCGCGGGCGATGTCTTCCAGGTTGATTTTACGATCGATGGCGGTGATGATTCCAATTTTTGTTTTGGATTTATTGGCTACCATCCGGATCGTCAGGTCGGAGGGGCGTTCGATTTCATTTTCTTCGACGTATTTGGCGATTACGTCAATGAAGGGTTGTGCGTAGCGTTGTGCTTTTGCTAGGGATACACCCGTAATCTTGGACATATCCTCCATAGAAATGGGGTACTGGGTGGCCATTTCTTCGAGGGAGGGATCCTGGAAAATAACGTAAGGGGGCAGATTATGCTTTTTGGCTACACTTCTTCGAATGTCCTTCAGCATATTCATCAGGACTTCGTCGAGCACGGCGGTCCCTCCCTTTTCATCCTCAAAGTCGTAATCTGCGTCTCCATAATTGATGTTGACGGTGATCTTGATGGAGTGTGGATTTTTGATAAATGCTCGACCTGCATCGGATACTTTTAGGATGCCGAATTGCTCAATTTCCTTATAGATCAGGTTATTGATCATGGCGTGTCGGATCACCGAATTCCAGAAATTCTCCTCATCTCCTTCTCCAACTCCAAAGTGCTCCAGTTCGGTAAATTTGAAGTCCTTCATTTCTTTGGTTTCCTTCCCAAGGATAAAATCGACGAGGGTTCGGACGAGGTAATTTTCATTCAGCTCCAGCACACTCTTAATGACCGCCACCATTTCCTCTTGTACTTCGACCACCTCTTTAGGTGTTCGGCAGTTGTCGCACATTTTTCCACAGCTTTCGGTTTCAAATTTTTCACCAAAATAATGGAGCAGGAACCGCCTTCTGCAGGAGGCGGTTTCGGCATAGGCGACTACTTCTTGCATCAATTGGGCACCCATTTCGCGTTCGGACACGGGCTTATCTCGCAAGAATTTTTCCAGTCTGAGAATATCGTTGTAGTTGTAAAAGGCTACGCACTTACCAGTAAGACCATCTCGGCCAGCCCGGCCGGTTTCCTGGTAATAGTTTTCGATGGATTTCGGGATATCGTAGTGGAAGATAAATCGGACGTCCGGCTTGTCGATTCCCATTCCAAAAGCGATGGTGGCACAGATAACATCGATGCCTTCCATTAAGAAGTTGTCTTGCGTTTGGGCACGCGTTTTAGGATCTAGTCCGGCGTGGTAGGGCGACGCTTTGATATCGTTTACCTGTAACAGCTCGGCGATATCTTCGGCGGTTTTGCGATTTTGTACGTAAATAATACCAGATTGACCTCTGAATTCTTCTTTGATCATTTGGATTATCTGCCGAATTGTTTGGTCTTTTTTGACTTTTGGGCGTACCTCGTAAAAAAGGTTATCGCGGTTAAAGGACGAAATGAAGACCGCTGGATTTCGGAGGTTAAGGTTTTTGACGATATCCTCTTGTACTTTTGGAGTAGCGGTTGCGGTGAGTGCAATGAGGGGTACGTTTTTTGCCACGGCATCCAGCATAGTCCGGATTCGTCGGTATTCGGGACGGAAGTCATGGCCCCATTCGGAGATACAGTGGGCCTCATCGACGGCAACAAAAGAGATATTATTGGTGCTAAAAAATTCAATATTTTCCTCTTTTGTCAGGGTTTCTGGGGCCACATACAGGATTTTTGTGCGGCCTTCCGTTATATCGGATTTCACTTTCTTCATTTGAGCCCTGGTTAAGGAAGAGTTCAGAAAGTGTGCGACCTCATCTTCGTTTGAATAGCCACGAATGCTGTCTACCTGATTTTTCATTAGTGCAATGAGTGGACTAATGACAATGGCGGTTCCTGGCAACATGAGGGCAGGCAGTTGGTAGCATAAGGATTTCCCACCACCTGTAGGCATGATCACGAAGGTATCTCTGCCATCAAGAAGGCTTTTGATAATATCGTATTGATTACCCTTAAAAGAGTCAAAACCAAAATAGCGCTGGAGGCCGTCAATAATTGGGTCCTGTGCAGTGGTCGAAGCCGAAGGTGCGCTCATATTATATGTTGTCAAGGATGCTATTTAAAACTGCTCAACCGAGCGGAATATGGAAGATGAAGTGATGAACGGTATACCCCTTTCCAAAAAAGCCGTCAAAGGTATAAAAACATTTTTTTATTTTGTGCAAGTGATTGTCTGTTTTTTTTTCAGATTTTTTTTATTTTTTTGAGAAAACAAAGTTGAACCGACAAAATAAAAGATTGAAAAGATTGCATAAATGTACAATTTACAGAATAATAATCCGATAGCTTTTATTTCTGGCCCAAAAGGAGGAGCCTCGGTGCAATTCCTACTTAAAGCAAGGATGCCCTTTCAGGGGTTTGGGGACTTTTTGGACCTTGTTGTGCATCTGATTTTCCTAATTTAGACGCAAGGGGCCACGTTTAATTTTGTCAAGGCCATTATTTTGGGGCAGGTGTATAATAGTGGTGCGCGGAGGTTGGTTTTTCTTATTAACTGGGTTGTTTCTCTATTTTTGATTCCATCCTGTGCCTATTTCCTGAGATGACTAGGGCTGAGAAGGTGGAATTACAAGCCATTTCAAACTTTTTATAGGGTTTTTCGCATCGTATAGTTGGGTGAAAAAGGACATAATTCTTTTCTTTTTTGCCAAAAAAGAGGCATTTTGTTAGGAATTCTTTTAATGGTGGACTTCCAGGGTGTTTTGTTTCTAAACAGGAAAAGAGGCCGCAATTAAAATGTAGCACTTACTTTTGTGCCCTGTTACCCACAAAATAGATCCAAAAAGCAATAATTAATTCCATTAATGGCTAAAAAACTATTGATAGTCGAGTCTCCCGCAAAAGCGAAGACCATCGAAAAATTCCTTGGCGGTGACTTCACGGTGAAGTCATCCTACGGGCATATCCGGGATCTGGAGAAAGGAAGTGACCTGGGGGTGGATGTCAACAATGGCTACAAGCCGCATTATGTGGTTTCAGCAGATAAACACAAAACGGTTAAGGAGTTAAAAGATATCGCGTTGAAGTCTGAGGAAGTATGGCTGGCAACGGATGAGGACCGGGAGGGGGAGGCAATTTCATGGCATCTTTGCCAGGTGTTGGGTTTGGATGAATACACCACCAAGCGGATTGTTTTTCATGAAATCACCAAACCGGCTATTCAGAAAGCAGTTCAAAATCCGCGCAACCTAGATTTGAACCTGGTGAACGCGCAACAGGCACGTCGGGTATTAGACCGACTCGTTGGATGGGAGTTGTCTGGATTGCTCTGGAAAAAAGTGAAAGGCCAATTGTCCGCTGGACGGGTACAGTCGGTAGCAGTTAAATTGGTTGTAGAGCGCGAACGCGAAATCCAACACCATAAGTCAGAGCCCTTTTTTAAGATTGCTGCCTATTTCCTGGCGAAGAATGCACAGGGAAAATTGGTTTCTTTCAAGGCTGAGCTTCCTGCAAGACTTGAGAAGGAGGGAGATGCCATGGATTTTCTTAAGAAGTGTGTCGGTGCAGGATATCAAGTCGGGAAAATTGAAGTGAAGCCCACCCGCAGAAAGCCGGCACCTCCGTTTACGACTTCTACCCTTCAACAAGAAGCGAGTCGTAAAATGGGTTTTGCCGTTAGCAGGACCATGCGGATCGCACAACGCCTTTATGAGTCCGGTTATATTACCTACATGCGTACGGATTCGGTCAACTTAAGTGAAATGGCGATCCAAACTATTGGGGCAGAAATTCAAAAACAGTACGGTCCCAGGTATCATCAGGAACGCCGGTTTAAAAATAAAAACGAGTCTGCACAAGAGGCACACGAAGCCATTCGACCTACTTATTTTGATCGTATTCAAGTAAGTACGGACAGGGATGAGCAGCGGCTGTATGAGTTGATTTGGAAGCGGACCATGGCCAGCCAAATGGCGGACGCGGAATTGGAGAAAACGGTGGTAGACATTGCTGTTAGCTCCCATCCCGGCACTCCCTTGGTTGCAGAAGGGGAAGTGATCAAGTTTGATGGGTTTTTAAAAGTTTACTTGGAAAGTACCGACGATGAACCCGAGGAGGAGCAGGGCATGCTGCCCCCTTTAGTAGTGGGTCAGGCTTTGCAGCTTAACGAAATGACCGCTACGGAGCGTTTTACAAGACCTGCAGCGAGGTTCACAGAAGCGGGGTTGGTAAAAAAGTTAGAGGAATTGGGGATTGGTCGCCCATCCACGTATGCGCCCACCATTTCCAAAATTATGGAGGAGAATAGAGGTTATGTTGTAAAAGAAAGCAGGCCTGGGGAAGAGCGTCCTTATCGGGTAATGACCTTGCAAAATGACCAAATAAAGAGTCATCTTGCTAAGGAGATGACAGGAGCAACCAAAAATGTCCTGTATCCTACGGATATGGGTATGATGGTTACAGATTTCCTAGACGGTCATTTCGACAAGATCATGGATTATGGTTTCACTGCGGGTATTGAAAATCGTTTTGACGACATTGCAGCGGGCAAAGTAGAATGGGCCAAGGTAATTGATGATTTCTATAAACCCTTTCACGTCCTGGTAGAGCACACCTTGGTGGCGGCCGACCGGGTATCTGGGGAACGAATATTGGGCCTAGATCCAGTGAGCGGCAGGACGGTGTTAGTACGGATGAGTAAATTGGGAAAACCGGTCATTCAAATCGGAACTGGGGAGGAGTTAGAAGAAAAAGAGAAACCGCGGTACGCCAATTTACGTGTGGGACAAAATTTAGAGACCTTAACTTTACAAGAGGCGTTAAGTGCCTTTGCGTTACCTCGCAGCCTAGGTGAATTCCAAGGGCAGGAAGTGACGGTAAATACGGGCCGATACGGGCCTTACGTAAAATTTGGGGAAAGCACGTATGTCAACTTGGGTAAAATGGATGACCCTTTTGAAATTACAGCAGAGCGTGCAGTTGAATTGATTAAGGCCAAGCTGGAGGCAGATCGGCCTGCTGGCGAATACTTAAATATTCCTTATACGATTGGTAAAGGTCGTTTTGGGCCCTTCTTGAAATGGGGTGACCTGTATGTGAATATTCCGAAGAGTATCTCTCCAGAGCATATTACTGCCGCAGAGGCTGCACAGCTTATTGCGGCGAAGGTGGAGAAAGAAAGTAACAAGTACATCCATTTGTGGGAAGAAGAGAAAATAAGTGTCGAAAATGGACGTTATGGCCCTTATATCAAATTCGGGAAGGTGATGTTGAATTTACCAAAGGTGGAGGGAGCGAAGATGACAGCCGATCAGGCAAGAGCCCTTACGTTGGCCGATGTCAAAGAGATTATTGAGAAGGAAATTCCCGGGGCATTTGAGAAGAAGACCAAGTCTAAGTCTAAAAAGAAGTAACTATGCCACCTAAAACAGATGTTGAAGCATTAAACAAGCTGATTTATCAGGAGTCTGCTTTTCTGACAACCCTATCAGAGGCCACTTCCAAAGTGATTGTGGGTCAGGAGGCGATGATGGATCGCTTGTTAATTGGCTTGCTGACGAAGGGGCATATTTTATTGGAGGGTTTGCCTGGTTTGGCGAAGACCTTGGCAATTAAGACGTTGGCACAAGCCGTAGATGCGGAGTTTAGCAGGATCCAGTTTACCCCCGATTTGTTGCCTGCAGATGTGCTGGGTACTACTATTTACAACCCTGCCAAAGCTGAGTTTGTGGTTCGAAAGGGTCCTATTTTTGCTAATTTTGTATTAGCAGATGAAATAAACCGGGCTCCTGCAAAGGTTCAGAGTGCCTTATTAGAAGCGATGGCGGAGCGACAAGTGACCATTGGAAGTACATCTTTTAAGCTGGAAGAGCCTTTTTTGGTATTAGCTACGCAAAATCCAATTGAGCAAGAGGGTACCTATCCTTTACCGGAGGCCCAGGTGGACCGTTTTTTATTAAAAGTCAAGTTGGACTACCCCACTTTTGAACAAGAGCGCGTCATTATTCGACGTAACCTGGACGGGGAAGAAATAAAGGTTCCTACGGTATTGACCACGAAGGCATTGCTTCAGGCAAGGGCAGCCGTGAAGAAAATATACATGGATGATCGTATTGAGCAGTATATTTTGCAAATCATTTTTGCCACCCGTCAACCTGAGCAGTATGGGATGGCTCAGTTGAGTCCGTTGATTAGCTTTGGTGCTTCACCACGGGCCAGCATCGCTTTGGCGCAGGCATCCAGAGCAGTAGCTTTCTTGCGTCGCAGAGGTTTTGTAACGCCAGATGATGTAAAAGCCGTTGTCCATGATGTTTTAAGGCACCGAATTGGTTTATCTTATGAAGCAGAGGCGGAGGGCTACGATCAGGAACAGATTATTGATCAATTGTTATATACGATCGAAATTCCTTAAGTAGCGATGAGAGTTGTTTTAATACAGAGTAAACTGGAATGGGAGCAACCAGCGGTCAATCGGGCTGGCTTTGCGGAAAAAATCAGTAAACTTTCGACAAAGGCCGATTTGATTGTACTACCTGAAATGTGTACCACTGGGTTTTCCATGAATGCAGAGGCTTTGGCAGAGTCCATGGGTGGGTTGACTACATCTTGGTTTTTGGAACAAGCTCAATTAAGCGGTGCAGTGGTTACTGGCAGTTTTATTTGTCGGGAAGGGAATTCTTTTTTTAATCGGCTAATCTGGGCTCGGCCAGACGGGAAGCTTGATTGTTACGACAAGCGGCACTTGTTTACATTGGCGGGGGAGCACCTTACCTATACTGCCGGCCAGCAAATTCCCATGATAGAGTGGAAGGGTTGGAAAATTAGGCCTTTGATTTGCTACGACCTCCGCTTTCCGGTTTGGAGTAGACAGCCCAACTTGAAAGAAGAACAATATGATCTTCTTTTGTATGTAGCTAATTGGCCGAATCGGCGTTCTCATCATTGGAAAAGTTTATTGGTAGCCAGGGCAATTGAAAATCAATGTTATACCGTAGGCTTGAATATTGTTGGGGAGGATGGGAATGGCCATCAGTACAGCGGTGATAGTGCTGTAATTGATTACGCTGGACAAGTGTTGGCCCAAGGCTCCTGGGAAGAGCAAGTGCTCAGTGTTGAATTAGATTTGGCTAAGCAGGCAGCCTACAGGATGCAATTTCCTTTTTTAGAGGATGCAGACATTTTTAGCGTGTAGGTAGAGGCTAAATAACTAAATCATTTGGGTGGTTTGGAAATTAGGTGTTTGTTTGTTACCTTTGTGCTTTATTGTTTAATTGCGTTTACCAATTATTAGTTTGAAGGAACCAGAAAGGCATTAATTTTCAGGTTCTTAACGATTTTTAAGTCATTCATGGGTATCCAAAAAAGCGTGTATAAGGCGGGGTTATCTTCCTTGTCAGTCGTAGTTCTCTTCCTATTGATAGGGGGGCTCGGCATGTCTTTTGTGGTGATCGACCCTCCAAAACCACCAGAAGCGAGTTCGATGGAGGTTCGGGTGGCTGATCCTCAATTAATGCGTTTGCGGGAGTGGATCATTGATTATGCGCAAGAATTTAAGGGGACTCGTTATCGCTACGCAGGTAGAAGCCCAAAAACAGGTTTTGATTGTTCGGGTTTTACCAGTTTTGTATTACACGAGTTTGATGTGAGGGCTTCCAGTTCTTCCTCTACGCAATCCACGCAGGGAGTTAAAATTTCGTTAGACGATGTCCTTCCAGGTGATTTGGTTTTTTTTGGAAGTAAGAAGCATATTCAGCACGTTGCGATGGTGGTAGAATGTAGTCCGGAGGGAATTATTTGTGTTCATAGCACTAGTTCCAGGGGAGTTATCATCGAGAATATCAGTACTTCCAGGTATTGGAAGCCTCGTATATTATTTGCTAGGGATATCATTACCGATCAGGTAAGGGGGAAGGGTGGCGTGCCAGTAATGTTAGCAGCTGGGATGCAGCCATCGGAAGCAGCGGAGGCATGCAATGAGCAGATGGCGGAGCGTCTATTACGCAAACCATAAAAAGAAAGACACTATACTTACAGTCCAGTAAAACGAAACGAATTTACCAGCAAAGCCGAGCTGTAAAGCTGCGGCTTTTTCTATGTGTAGAGGGGTGCTTTCATTCTTGTATTTTAATTGACTGATTATGCGTTTAGATTTTCGATTCATGCTCTTTGTTGTGCTTTGTGGGGTGGAACTTTTGGGGGAGGGGCTTTCTTTGTTTCCATTAATTGTGGTGAGTAAGCCACTTTTGATGCCAGCCTTAGCTTTTTGGTGGTATGGGAATAAAAAAGAAATTGGATCTGAGCGGGTATGGGTGTTATTGGCCCTACTTTTTTCCACTTTTGGTGATGTTTTACTCCTATTTTCAAGGCAGTACACCTCTTTTTTTCTTTTTGGATTGGGTGCTTTTTTAGTGGCGCACCTTTTTTACATCCTAACCTTTTGGAAATTAAAGAAGGGGGACGGATACTTAACAGCGTTCCCATTGCTTATAGCCCCATTTCTGTTGTATTTGATAGGGCTGCTGGTCTATTTATGGTCTGGCATTCCAGCACCGATGCGGTGGGCGGTGGTGCTTTACGGGGCAGTGATTATGGTTATGGCCTTATCGGCATTACATCTTCGAAGGACGGTACCAGAAAACGCGTTTTGGACTGTCTTTTTTGGTGCGGTTTTGTTTGTGTTGTCCGATACGATGATTGCTATCAATAAATTTAGGCAGTCTATACCTTCTGCTGGTCTATTAATTATGTCAACCTACGTAATGGGTCAGTACGGAATTGTCAGGGGATTATTGGGGGTTAGCGCAGCCAGAGGAGCATCGCAGCAATCACAAGAATAAAGAAAAACCAGGCCCAAAGGCTCAGGCTGTTTTCTCTCCATACATTGTACATGGCCTCCATCACTTGGCGCCAGTCGAGTTCACCACCAGGACCTTTTGCGACCCCAGCGCGGACTAGTACGAAGTACTTTCGCTGGCCTTTACGGCTTTGGTCTCCGTTTTTAGAAAGAACCAGAAAGTCGTGATTCAAGAAACGCAGGTCAAAAAGTTCACTTCTTCCACCAATCTCGATAATGATGGAGTTGTTATCATTTAGTGGGCGCCAACCACCTTTAATGATGTTTCCATCAACGCTGAGCAGGTATTCCCCGTCCTCGTTGAAGATATGAAGCAAGGCTTCATGAAAACCTTCTTCTGGTCGAACCTCTTGCCAGCGTTTTGCCAGCCAAAAGTGTGTTTCGCTAAGATCTTCCCCATAAGGAAGAATTTTAGGAAGGATAAAATCTAGGTGGTCTTCGAAAGAGCCTAAGTCATCTGGCAAGGAGGGACTCAGTACTCTTGAGATATCGTTACCGATTTGTTGTAAGGGTGATGCCATAGGCCTGCAAAGGTAAGAAAATTCAAAAAGTACGGTCTAGGGTACTTAAAAATGCAAAGGGCTGGTTGTTTTCACCTCCAGCCCTTCGCATTATTTCATTATTCTTGCTGTTTTTTAATCAAAAGCGTAAAAGGAATCAGCAATATCAATTGCTTTGTCACGGGCTGCATCGGTAGAGTAAGCCAAGACGATCACCAGATTAGTGGCACTTTTTTTGTCCAATAAAGTAATGATGAGTGCCCCTACCCCATCTTTGGTTCCCTCCACGTAATAACCAGTAAAGTCATCAATTTCTAGTTCGTCTACGTCGGTAATTTCGTCGTATTCAAGTTCAGTAGCGGCGGCTACCAAGGCTTCTGCCAACCCATCCTCGTTCACTTCTCCATCCTGTTCTACATAGATGGATAAGATTAGGTCACTGCCTTCAGCGGTGAATTCGCTGGCATTGTTGGTGGTGATACGAAGGTTAGCAGGAGCGCTAAATCCAACACCATGTTGTTTCCATTGCCAATCTTTCTGGGCGGATCCAACGGTGGTAAGTGCAAGAAAGCCTAGGACTAGAGGCAGCACAATCCAATTTTTCATACTAAGAATATTAATAAGGTGAAAGTTATGAAGCAATATCAGGTATCAGCATAGGGGTACAATAACGTTGCAGAGTGGATTATAGTACCCAAAGGCAGCCAGGATGTGGAAGCGTGCTTGCAAAAAGTAGCTTGGGAGAGGAATTGTCTCTATAGGAAGGTAAAGTAGTGCTTTAGGTTGTAATGTATGGTGGTTTATACATTTGGCGCAACAAAATTTTAAATGGGCAAAAAAGGTAGATCTTATTCAATAAAATTTCAGAACGCACTTCGAATGGCTTATTTGCTCAAATGTCAATGATTATCAATGCATTCCATTTGTGAATTCCCAATCAAAAATATGTTTTCATGAAAAAAATAAAAAAAATAAAAGGTTAGGCATACAAGATGCAAAATTTATTTCAACTTTTGCATTTAGAATGTACTTGAGTTCATTCTTAGGCGATCATTCTACATTCAATTCACCTATTATCAAGTTTTATTTTATCATTCTTAACTAATTTTAGCGTATGAAGTTAAATTTATTCACCTTGTTAGGTCGGTCTTTCTGGCTACTGGCATTTTTGCTGGTATCTGAGGCCCTGCTTGCGCAAGGAAGGCGTGTAACCGGTGTTGTAGCAGACGCAGATGGTCCGCTTCCAGGTGTAACTGTGGTTGTGAAGGGTACCAATAATGGTACTACTACCGACGTTGATGGCA
>Ga0315901_10007803_pt1 | contig 12574 bp, 20 predicted proteins | sample LakEriMetagenome_10_FD_203761 | JGI IMG/M metagenome (GOLD analysis project Ga0315901, IMG submission 203761) | Freshwater fungal communities from buoy surface, Lake Erie, Ohio, United States - Buoy 2 MA116 | ecosystem: Environmental > Aquatic > Freshwater > Lake | place: USA: Lake Erie, Ohio... | reverse complement strand
CCCAATACATTAGTTCCATCAAGTGATACAAATGTCAACAAATCTATTGCCGAACCAGTTGCAGTTGCTTGATAATCATTACCACCTGCAAATCTTACATTAGGTGAGAATGTTACTGAACCAGTTGCAGCACTAGCTGCTTGTGAAATTTGTATGTTTATAGTTTGTCCTGCCTTAATGTTAGTAGGTGTAAAGTGAGTTACTGAACCAGTTGGTAGAGTAATCACAAACATATTACCATCATTAAAATTAACTGATGCAGTTTGTGAAGTAACTGAAAGTGTATTTACAAATCCACTCATTGAACCAGTTACTTGAAGTGCTCCCGAGATTGATGCAGTTCCACTAAAAGGGAATGCAGAACCTCCACCACCGAATGAACCAGTAGATACAGTAGTAGTTCTACCACTAGCATCACCTACCCATACATATCCTTGTTGTAAAGATGATGTTAAAGTTCCAGTTATACCTACTGAACCAGTAAATTGTGTTTCACCTATTACTTGTAATTCTACTGCAGCAGATGATGAGAGTACAAGTGAACCAGTAATGGTTGTACTTCCACTTACATTCAATGTACCTTCTACAAATGTGTTAGAACCTGAATCAACTAATAAACCAGTCTTTCTTGTTCCAGTAGCAGTACCAGTTCCTACTGCAAATACAATGTCACTTGTTTTATTTCTTATACCATCATTAGCATTAAATCTACCAACGAATGCAGAACCTATACTTGTTGTATCACTTGTTAATGATGAACCAGTTACTGCTAAATTAGCACCAAGTATTGCAGTTGCAGATAAATGTGTGTATGCGTTAGTTCCACTTGTTCTTGCTAAATCTGCATTTATATGTGCAGCATTGGAAATACCATATGAAATGTTTCCTTGAAATGCTGCATTATTAGTTGTTCCTGCTGGATTTGCTCCTTGGACAGTTAGATTTGTAAATTGAACTCCACCTACTAAATTATTATTTACTGTTGGTTGACCAGTACCAGCAGCAGTAGTAAAGTGGTTATTTGCAATAATGAATGAACCAGCATTAACTATGTTATTTTGAAATGCTAATGATGAACTATTCATCGTTGCCTGCATTGCACCATTTACTATGTTATTAGTTGCAGAAGGTGTTGTAGCTAAAGTTGGTAAAGCAGCATTAGCACTTGCTCCAAAAGTCATAGTTCCAATTACCTGATTACCAGTAAATGTAAAGTTCGGTGTTCTTGTAAGGTCATTTACACCTGCTTGACCAAGGTTCAAAGTTCCAAATATAGCGTTATTACTAATGGTAAATAAACTACCCGTAATAGGTCCTCTAACAGTTGTTGTACCACTACCGAAGTAGTTAGATGCCATTGTTATAGGGGTTGTCATAGAACCAGTCACTTGTGGCATGCCGGTTGCACTATTTACTATATTATTACTTCCAACTATTCTTTTGTAATCTGCAGTTGGTGCACTTGGATTGGTAAATATGTTATTACTACCACTTATGGTTGTATCGGTAGTATTATTATTATTCTTAAAAATTATATTTACTTGATTACCTGCAGATGCAGTAAGGTGTGAAGATGCAGATGTAAATGTTTTTGCAACCAACATCAATGAACCTGATGCATCTGAAAGGGTTATAGTATTACCTGATGCATCTATCAAGGTTTGATCTCCAGTAAATGTGTTAGAACCAGTAGTTGCATAACTTCCAGTTACTGATTGTAAATTATCTACTTCACTTTGTAATGATGCGGTAGTAAGTTCTATATTATCTAATCTACCATCTACCGATTCGGTAAATGAGTTAAATGATGAAGTAGTTGCAAAGGTTGCATTCAATACTTCTTGAGATGCAGTAAATGCATTCAATGGTCCTAAATCACTATTGATTAAAGGTGCATTACCATTTACCAATAACGAACCAGTTATTTGTGTAGCAGAGTTTATAGAGACAGTAGAACCATCATCACTAATGTTAGAATCTAATAAGTGATGTCCTCCATCTCCTTTTTGTATTCTATTATTTGTTGGATATGATGGAGAACCTTTTGTTGCATAATCTGGTCCAAATAATGCAACTCCAAAGTTTAATGGGTCTGAACCAGTATATTCATAAAACCAATCGTTGGTTAAACCATCAAATTGGAATGATGCAGTAGTATTAGCAGAACCTGAATCCTGAACTATAATACCAGCATATCTTTCAGTTGGTGTATCGTTATTCAATACAATAAACGCATCACCGATAATCTTTGCAGAACCAGTTACTGATTCAAGATATGCAATAGATGCAGTTCCATTTACTGCAATGTTATTAAATGTTTGAGTTCCAGTAAATGTATTATCTTGGTTAAAGATATAAGATGATAATGAACCACTTGTTACTGCAACCGGTACTCCATTACTATTACCTACCCACACATATCCTTGTTGGATGTTCGGTAATCCATCTGCAACTTGATTGAATACAATACCTCTACCATTTGTAGCTTCTAATGTTACAACACCTAATACTTGAACCGATGCAGAACCAGTTGGTCTTGTTGCAGTATAACCACCACCAGGTGCTAGGTAAATAACAGTACCTGCAGGAAATCCATTTGTATTTACATTTTGAATTTCACCACTAATTATTGCAGTTCCAGTTGCAGCAGGTGCAAGAGTTGTATCATACGCAATTAAAGTTGCTGGTCTTCTTAGTGGATTGTTAGCATCTGCTCTAAACACATTTGCATTATCACCAGTTGAACCTGAAACGAATAGAGGAGTTCCTCTTGTAATTGCTACTGAATCAACATTACGAATGTTTTGGTGAAGGGTTTTAACCCAATCAAACGAAAGATTACCTGCACCATCAGTTGATAAGAACTGGTCTAATACACCATCAGTATAAGTTGTATCTTGTAATACTACTTGTGATGAGCCAGAAACAGTCCCTGCAGGTAATGCTGAAACAACTTGTGCAGAGCCTGATATAGTTCCACTTGGCAATAACGGAGTTATTTGTGCTGCACCACTTACAATACCTGATGGTACATTTGATAATCCAGTATAAGATACTTGAGATGATCCTGATACAATACCACTTGGTATATTACTAATTTGTGGGTAGTTGATTTGGGATGAACCTGATACAACACCACTTGGTAAAAGAGGAGTTATTTGTGCTGCACCACTTACAATACCTGATGGTAAATCAAGAGTTACATTGGTATCACCACTTGCATTACTATAAGTTAATGTTAAAGGTGTTAGAGGATTATTTTGTATATCGGTAATAAATGAACCAGTATCAATAATACTTCCACTTACATCAGGTATATTTACTGCAAAGGTAGAACTATCACCTTTTGTAAAAGTTAGATTTCTTGTGTTATTATTAAATGATGCAGTAATTACTGATGAACCAGTTACTGATGAACTAACAAATCCTAATGCAGTAAGTTGTCCTGAACCTGAAACTATACCACTTGGTATATTACTAATTTGTGGGTAGTTTATTTGCGATGAACCTGACACTACGCCACTTGGTAAAACACTACCACTGGCATCAGGTATATTCACAGCAAATGTAGAACCATCACCTTTTGTAAAGGTTAGGTTTCGTGTTCCATCGTTAAATGATGCAGTAGTAAGTAATGAACCAGTATCGGTTGAACCACCACTACCAGTCACATTATTGATTCGTGTATCAAAAGATGCAGAATCAATTGTATATTTTTCTTGATTGACAGTTGAGTCAATCATGTTTTCATTGAATGTTCGTAAAGCAGTTGGAGTAATCAATCCCGCATTGTTATTTGGGAATGACATATTATTTTCTACTTTGAGAGCTTGTTTAGTTAATTCACTCATATCGTTTATATATCCTATTCGTTGTTGATTACTATATCGTATCCTTCGTTATATCCATTATCAAATCCACCACCTTTAGTTCTTACTGGTGATTGAATAACACCGATACCTTGCTCCATTAATGCTCCATTGCAACATTTCACATGGTAGATGTCCTCGTGAAGACAAAGACAACCTCTACGAGAGTTTTTTGGTGAAGATAATCCTTGTGTAGGTCCAATGTATATACCTGATGCATTCTCTCTATTTACAGAATAACGGAGATTACCATTACGAGAATTACTCCACTTACTATTTGACCAGATTGCCATATATAAAAATCCTTTTAGATATATAACACAAATTAGGGTAAAAAGTGTAGATTACTTCATACCCCTCATTGCATCTTTGTGCATCATTGATTCTAATAAGGATTTGTCTGATTTATATGCTAAGAATAAAAGACATTGTTCTAATGGTAGATTAGTTACTTCATCAATTTTTTGTATGTCTCCATTTGCGAGTTCAAAGATTGACGTATAGCCTTTCCACTTCTTTCCAAAATTAATTTGATGTTGGGAGGAAGTCCCGTCAGATTCGTAAATTTCAGGGTATAATTCAGCAAGTCCATTTGCAAATTGATAAAAAAAAACCATGCTCCGAAATGAACATCCATACCTACATCTAAAAATAACTCATCATCTATCTCTCCCTGATAGGATGAAATCTCATATCTTTCTTTTTTCTTTCTTATTACTGGTCTGTAAAGTATTGACATAATCTTAGCCCAGTTAGTATCAATTCCTAATGTATCATATTTAGTTATATCTAAATACGCACCATAACTAATCTTGGATAGGTTTGGTTCAAACCCATACTCTATACCATCTATTGTGATTAGTCTTTGTAGTGGTAATTCCTGATTTAACATCAATGCATCCAAACTTCTTTTAATCTTCTCATGTGATTCGTGTGTCATACTCAAAATGACATCCACACTAATACCACACAAGTGATGCATAGTATAATGGAATTGTGCCATAGGGTCATCCTCATGGTTTTGTAAATCTCTTTGTAATTCCAAATACTTTCGTAATGTTATATCTTTCCAACTATCGGGTAGATTAATGTTTATTTCTTGTCTCATTTTAATTCATGTTTATATATCCAAAACCACTTTCTGCTACTCTTTCTTCCAATACTCTAATGTATTGATTTGCTCTTCGTAATTCTGCTTCTCGTTTCTTCACCATTGCATCCATTGTAATTACTTTTGCTCGTAATTCTTCATTCTCTTCTCGTAGTGATTGTGTAAATAGGATTAAATCTCTTAATTCCGTTTCACTCCATGATTTATCTTCTTTCATATTATCTTATACTGATTGAGTATTTTCCCTTGTGTTGTTGTTTGATTGATAACTTGGACATTGCCACATAGCGTAATGCATCAAGTGTGTGGTCAAATCCATCTTGTGGTGTATCAGTTACATAACCATATTTGTCTGTCACATACTCGTATCCATACATCTCGTTTATTATATTTTGTGAGCGTTTTGTTATGTGTAGTTTATAGTTTTGTAATACACCTATACCAAACTTTCTACTATCAGGACCTTTCACTACTGCCTTTGCATTGAAACCTGAACGATATAGTTCTTCTATGTTTCTTGGTTCTGCACTATCACAAAAGATTTCATCTTTCTCTATACCGATTACTCTTAACTTCTTTATCAGTTCTCCTATCGGTAGTTGTGATTCGTATATCACCTCATCTATATAAAGGTTATCACCATTCCTAAACACTGCAACCATTGCAAGTGGGTCATTCCAACCCCAGTCAAGTCCAAACCCTACAAACTCTCCATCTACATCATCTACGGTTGTGAATGAGTATATTGCTTTATCATTTGCAGCATATTCTCCTTTACCGTAGATAGTCCATTTCTTTGGATTGGTTCTTTCCAAATCCTCAATTGCACGGATTGTTTCTTTTGGTAGGTAGGGATTGTCTTTGTAAGTTGTATTGTATCTCTGACAATTATCCATTGTTCTTAACCAATGAAACGGAGATATAGTGGGATTGTATGCAAGTATAATCTTGCCAGTAGTTCTAATAGATAATTGGAAATAGGATTCTTCATCTACTTCTGATGCCTCATCTACAAATAGTATATCTGATTTTACACCTCGTAGTTTTTCAGGGTCATCAGTATTCAGGAATAGAAAGTTAGTGCCATTACTAAACTTGTAGGTTCTATCTGATATATTGAATTCACTTTCGGAGTATATACCGAGGTGTGTTAGTATATCCTTAAAATCCTTCATTACTGTTCGTTTTAAGGAGGGTACTGTCCTTCGTACTATGGTTATATCACTTTGTTGTTTTAACCCCTCTACGATAAGGTATTGTAGTATAGCATAGGTTTTACCACTACGAGTACCACCAATGTGATGTGTGATTCGTTTAGTGGATTCTAAAAGGTTTTCAAAAGTGATTGATGTATCAATGGTTATCTCCATCCGAACCTGATTTGTTTATGTTTACAGAGATTTGATGTATCCTCTGGTCTATCTCTGCTCTCATCTCTACACGAGATTGTTTTGGTAGATTGTACTCTAATAGCTTGATTACTAAATCTATTGCACTTCTTGGGTCTTTCTTCTTCATCTCTTCCAACATCTTTGGTAAATCATCTAATACCGAGTTTGTTGCACGAGCAATAGAAAGTTTCATTTGTTCGGTAGAACGATTCACTGCTCCTGCAGGTCTACCTTTACTTAACTTATTTCCCTTTTGAAAAGGCATAATGTGTTTTTTTTGTGTTATTTAATCATCTTTATATAATAACACCCATATCAATTTGAGTTGTATATGGGTGTATATATTTATATATAATAATCGTCTTCTTCTTCGTTTATTACTCTGCCGGGTTTCTTTGGGTTTCCCTTTTGTTCTTGTCTTATTGTTTCTATTTCTGATAATTGTGAATCTATAAATCGTTGGAAGTCTCCATTAATGTCCCACAACAAATCACCAATTCGTTTGATATATTCTCGGTGTTCTTGTTGTGTTCTTTTCTTTTGGGGTGGATACTCTTTTAAGATTTCTTGTTTTAATTCGTAATACTTTTTGTAATCTTCATTAGTTAGTAACTGATTTAGGTTTCGTGTAGAAACAATTTTATCATTCGGCATGTTCTTTCGTTTTAATTGTATAACCACTAGTTGATTTTAAATTTCCATTACAAACTGATACTACACTAGGGTATGCTAAATTTAATTTTCTTGCACACTCTGCTCTTGATTCATATTCGCCTATAAATGTTCCATCTTTCTTATATACCAATACTGGTATTGATTTTATTTCCTTATTTCTTTTACCAGTGTTTATACTTCTTATCATTTCCGTAGGTTCTAAACCATAAGAAATTTTTAATTCAGTTTCTAACTTTCTTGCATCTTTTCTATTATCAAATTCAGCAACTATATTCATTATTAAGTCTTGTCTTCCATAGTACTTACCTACACCATGATACTTGTCTCGTGGTTTTGTTTTTGTATGTTCTGCAAATCTTACCTCGGGTCTATAACTTTCACCCACATCTTCAACTGTGCCATACAAGTTGATTAGTTCATACACATAATACTTTTTCATAACTTTTTATTTTATTAATCTGCAATAAATGGATTTGGGCAGGTTGTCTTCAAGTGTTGGCGTATTTTTTTCAAATTCATAAACATAGTGCTCTTACAAATGCCTATCTTATTTGCTACTTCCAACATCGTATCATCTGAATCGTAATACAATTGGAATAACTTTACTTTTGGCCAATCGCGAGTTGTTGTTAATCTTTGGAGTTCTTCTTGAACTAAATCAAATGATTCCATTATCCGTTCATCTTCTTCGTAACAATAAACTTCATCTAATGGTTCTTGAAACTTATTATCGGTTATTTTAACCTTATTGTGTTTTACTATTTTGTTTATCCACCTTGTCTGCAAATACCGATAACAATACATCGTATTTATAGAATCCTTATAGTAAATCTTTGGTGTTCCTTTTTCTAATAGATAAATCATTAAATCACCTATCAAGTCTTCTGCTTCTAAATTATTCTTTGTTATATTCTTCGCAGATTGTAGTAACCAGATATAGTGTTTTTTATATAAAACCTCAATTCTTCGTTTAAGTTCCAAGTTTTCATTCATTTATTGGTTCTCCTGATTGTTGATTTCTTTTGCCAAGTTTCCTGCTTCTATTAGGGATTGTGATTTAATGTAATTGTTTATTACATTTACAGCATTTACCCAATACTTTGCAGAGGATTGACACGCACATGGTTGGTGTGTATTATCCTTACTAATCCTTTGATAAGAGTTCCAAACTCTTCCCATGTGATTTTCAGGTATTCTATCGTGAATGGATTTCATTACATCCTTTAACTCTGTCCATTCTTGAGGTGTGAATATATCTTGGTAACTCATTATTGTAATCTTACTGGTTTATCTAAATCCAAGAATTGTTTAATTGATTCAAAACCTGGATTTCTATCTGAAATACCAAAACCCATACTTGCAAGGACTAAAACTAAATCATTTACATTTTGTAATTTACTAAAGTTGATATAGTAAAATGTTTCTTGATTTGGATTTGTTGTTTCTTTTGTTGGGTCTATACTCCCACTTGTTGTTTGAAAATTCATAATTGTTTGTTTTTTAATTGGTTTGCATATTCTAATAATTCTTTTTTATCTATTGGAAAATCTTCTATCCAAAATGTCATCTTCTTTTCACCTTTGTATAGGTGGTCATACAAATCTCCTATATTCCATAAGTGATAGTATTTTGTTGGTTCTAATTCCAACAATACTGTTTCTTCATCTACTTTGTGTATCTTTACCATAACTTTACTCCTTTACAATTACCTTCATAACTCTTATCTGTTAAACGATTTAACCATTCCTTCCTCTCACAACACCCACACGATTTGAACCCGAGGAGCGTTACAGAAATGAATGTAGCAACTCTTGAACCAAACCCGAGTGTGATTACATGAATTAATGCTTCTACATAATCACCTATCTTTATCCATTTCATAATGTTCCCTTCCATTCGTTTGTTGATGGTAAATTATATTTCTCTCTGAATTCACTATTTCTCATATCAGTTTCAGTAAATTCATCCTTTATTCCTGGTTCGGATTCTCTCGGTATATTATTCACATATCTTTTGTTCTTGATTACCCGAGATACAGTTGCCAAACCACATCCCCACTTCTCTGCTACTAAACGATAATTCTTTAATTCTAAATAATCCTTCAACATCTCATCTCTACTCTCACTATACAAGAATCCTTTTTCTTTCCTGAAATAAGTTCTTGCATTTTGTTTAGGTGTAACCAATCGTAGATTTTCTAAATGGTTATTGTGTGGGTTTTCATCTATGTGGTCTACTTCTAAATTCTCTGGTATTGCTCCCATATAGGCTTCGTATACTAATCTGTGAATGTATTGAAACCTTGGTACTTTTTCACCTCTATTATTTCTTCTATTGTGTTCGTTAAATAAACCAACTGCAAGATACTTTTTCTGTGATTGGGATACTAATTGTGGTTTAAGAACTCTTGGTTCTACACCTTTGTAGGAAATGATTGTGCCATCAACATCTACTTTGTAATCTGGGTAATTTGCTATTTGTTTCATAATTTGCTATTTGTTTCTTACAGTATAACTATACGAATTCCAGAATTCCATAAAATTATTACATATCCACATACTTTGTCTTAAAGTTAGGTAGATTTATTTTAGATTTTAACTTTTCCAATGCAGTTTGTTGGTCATCCATAAAAGTTTGTGTATTACCTGATACTTTATTATATGTTCCATCCTCATAACAAAGTGAAGAGTAAAACTTTTTTTCAAACTGAAACAATTCAGTTTCTGCCTTTTGCATATCATTTACATAATCTCTCATGTAATCTTGTAATTCTGTCAAGAAACTATCTAACTTATCATCTGGTAAAAACTCTGAACCAATTGATTTATATCTTCCCAAATATACATCAAGTTTTTCAATAAACTTTTTCTGTGATATAAAATAAACATTAGAAGGTAGTGGTCCTAACTTGTAAAGAAAATTACAATAATCTAATAATACTTCTTTGTAATTGTTTCTATCTTCCTGATTTGTAATTGGTTTTCTATCTAATGTACTGAAAATCATTGTTAGAAAATCTCCGTAGTTTTGTGTAATTGTTGCCATTTTATTATTATTTGTTTTTTATATAATCTACTGCTGATACTCCTTGATAAAATAATTCAGCAAAAGAAGGTGTTGGTGTGCTAGTAAGATCACTTATACTATCTATTTTAAGATCTATCTCTTTTACTTTCTCTTTCTCTTTCTCTTTCTCTTTCTCTTTAGCATGATTACCCATACCAAACCCATCATCTACCCATACATCACCCATAGGTGACCTATCCTTACCCCATCTTTTATTTGCCGCATCTCTACCTTTTTCACTCTTTGACTCAAACTTTTCTTTTCTAATCCTCAAATTCTCCATTACTCTATTACAAGTAATCAAATCATCTTCAGTTCGTTCAAAACAAATATTAACTATATCTTTAACTAATTCAACATTACAACGAAATTCATAAGCAATAACATCTGGTTTCATTTGTATTGTTCCATTACCTTCGTGTAACATCTCTACCAATCCCCAATAAACACCGAATCCTTCCATTCCGTGCTTCATTCTGACCTCTAACAATTTCGTATCTAACCTACTACGATAATCGTGAGTAAAATAATTTTTGTTTTCCATAATAATAAAAAACCCACTCCGAACAAAGTAGTGGTAGTTACTTTATTCTCGGTGGGTTTGAACTTATAGTTCATATTTCTTTTAGATGCTACCACACATCTTGTATAGATAAATATTAGGGTTTTCGCATTCCATGCATTATATAGGAATTATTTTTTGACAACTTGTGTCAATTCATTTATAAGATTGGATAGGTAGCAACAATGGTTGTCTAATTCATAAATCTCTTGTGATAATTTGAAATGTTCTTCACTCCAACCAAACTCACTCAATTTATCATATTCATTTGATTTCTCATAACTTCTGGATTTATATTCTTGAAGTTCTTTTTGTAATTTTTCTACTTGTGCCATAACTTTTTCTTTTAGGGTTCAAGGATTAATAATGTTTGTCATCTCTAAAACATTAATGTCATAGAGTTTTTTTCTCAATTTAGAAATACGATTAATTTGTTGTTTTTGTTTTAATTCCCAATGTTCTTTGTCATTGGAATAGATTAAACCATCTTTGTCAGTAAAAACTGATTCATAGGTTCTTTTTTTGATTGATGATTGCATAACAATTAATGCCTGCATTAAATCATTTAGTTCTTTTTGTGATAATTCTACTTGTGTCATAACTTTTTTCTTTTAGGGTTTAACTTGATTTCTTATTACTCTACTAATATACGAAATGTCTATCACATTTCCAACTGTTTTAGGAATTATTTACTGACAATTTCTGTCAATTCTTCAAGTGATGATTCCAATTCTGAAATCTTCAACTCTATGTTCTTCTTGGTCTCAACTAGGTGACCCCAATATACTAACATCTCTTGTTGTAATGCAATCTCATCCAGGATGACTTCTCTCTTCTTACTTAATAAATCCATAGTGTTCATATCTTAATTTCTTTACATATAGATCAACGAAACCCTCTATAAAAAGGTTTCGTTTTTTGTGAATTATTTTTCAACTTTTTTCTAACTACTTGATTATCAACGGCATTATTTTTTGCATAAAAAAACACATCTTTGGAGATGTGTTGCATATTTATATGTAATAATTTTTGCTATTTATTTGTTTTTCAAAACCCCTTCCATTTTGGTTGGGGTTTTTTCATTTACCATTCTCTCTTCTTCTCTTAAATTTTATATCCTGATCTAATTTATGTTTTATTACTGATGGTTTAAGGTATTCCTGTCTTCTTTTTAATTCTTCTAAGTGACCGGATTTGGTAACCTTCTTTTTGAAAACCTTGAGAGCCTGGGTTATGTTTCCATCTCTCACTTTTACTTTAACTAAATTCATTTCTTGTTGTTTATATCTTGTAAAAATTTTATTTCAGTTCGTAGGGTTGCTACTTCTTCTACTAATTTTAGAACTTGTAATCTTAATTCATCTTTCTCTCGTGATGATTGTTCTAATAATGCTTCTAATTTAGAAATACGAGATTGACAATCAGTTTTGATAAAATCCTCATCTCTTTCTCTTTTCAATGCTCTTTTCTCATAATAACGAAAAGCAGATGTACCACCAAGAACTGTCACAGCAGTTATTAAAACTGAATACATATTCTCCATATATATTAATCTTTAATTGGTCCGCCAACTACCCATGCATCACAAGTTCTTGAAGATGCACATTTGAAATCAAATGCCTCACAATACCCTAATTGACCTGCTTCTATTACTCTTTCAGGGTCATCTTCGTATCCAATACCCTGTGCGATACAATCAAGAGTTTTCTTTCTAACATCAAAGAATGCACAATTACCACATAATGCAGTTTTTGCTTCTTCTACACTTCCACCGAACTGATTTGCTTTTCTAGTCCAATACTCTTCGTTTGGTTGTTGTGGATTCAAAGGTCCATACTTTGCTTGTTGGATTGCATTCCATCTATTATATAAGTTCAATGGAATACTTTGTGTTGCCGGA
>Ga0315901_10007800_pt1 | contig 12578 bp, 12 predicted proteins | sample LakEriMetagenome_10_FD_203761 | JGI IMG/M metagenome (GOLD analysis project Ga0315901, IMG submission 203761) | Freshwater fungal communities from buoy surface, Lake Erie, Ohio, United States - Buoy 2 MA116 | ecosystem: Environmental > Aquatic > Freshwater > Lake | place: USA: Lake Erie, Ohio... | reverse complement strand
TCAGCAGACAACTGCCGGAATCATTGCAGTATATGTATGGTGTCGATACCATGTTCCTGATGAAGAAAAATGACTATCCTCAATTGGACACCCTGCTGCAAGTTTTGCAAACTTGGGATAGGAAAGGTGAGGCTGATAGCAAGGGGGCAGCGGTTTTCCTGCTTATTTATGAAAACGTATCTGCTGCGATGAGGGGTAAAGAACCGCAGCAACTTACCCGGATTCAATGTGAAAAAACACTGCTGGAGGTGCGGGACTATATGCGTAAACATTTTGGAACGGTTGATCTCCGGCTGGGGGATATCCAAAAACTGGTCAGGGGAGATAAGGAATATCCGGGTCCGGGTTTACCTGATCTGCTCGCGCCTGAGTGGGGTGTTCCTTGGAAAGATGGCAAACGCAGGATCACGGGAGGCGATGCCTATGTGGCCATGGTACGTTTCCCCAAAACAGGTTTACCTATCATTGAAACAGTAAATACCTATGGAGCATCATCTAAAAAAGGGAGTCCCCATTTTGATGATCAGGTACCGCTTTTTCTGAAGCAGGAACTCAAGCCCATGACACTGGACAAGGCAAAAGTGATGGCAGAAGCCAAGAGGATATACCATCCGGGAGAGTAATCACTCCGCTCCGATCATCACACCAAATCTTCCGTATACTTTTTCTTTGATGTTTTTGTGCCATACCCTTGACACTTCGGCATCCAACTGAAGGGCTTGTATACATCCTGCTTCTATAAAATGCTTGGCAAAGGATCTTTCAGAAGACTCCATGCAGGCAAAATACACTTTTCCATCTTTTGTGATCCCAACACCGTTTCTCATGAGGATCCTCTCTTTGATGGAAAGCCTTGGATTTATTTTTCCATTGATGACCAACATGGGGGATGATTGCAGGGCATAGGTCATTGCTGAAGTTTTCAGGTTGGGTTTCAGCTGTTCGACGAAGGCCTTACCTGATTGTATATAGAATACTCCATCTCCCTGTGAAGCAGGCAAGCGTTTATAGTTTTGTTCAATTTGCAGGGATTTGAATTGCTTTCCATTTTCGATATATAGACCAATGGGCTCATGACGTTGATTGAACTTGCTGCCATTGGTAAGGAAAATAAGATTGGGATATTCTTTTCTGACATTATCAAAGGTTAGCCATGGGTGACCTTCTTTGTCCAACCAATGCATGCTTATTGCTGTAGGATCAAAAAATTGGGCAAAAGCATCAACCCTGAGGACTATGAATATAATTATATAGAGGGTTCGTGATGTCATGCTGCAAAGTTCATATATAATTAATGCATATCGCACAGGTTTGGTTGAAATCAAAGTCATTTCTTGATGACTGATTGATAAAGTTACAGATAAGCATGAAAGATGAAGTGATCATGGTGGCAGGTGACAAGCATCACCTTCTATTCAAACAGCCGTCATAGATGGGGTAAATCATGGCCGCTACTTTTGATCATATTAAATCAAAATAAATCACCATGAAAAAATCATTACTCTTCGTTTTTATGATCGCATCCGGTTATTTGGTCAATGCACAGATCAATCAAAACAATTGGATGGTTGGCGGCTCCTTTGCATTCAGCTCAAGTGAAGTGATGGATATTACAACCAAAACAACTTTGTTTTCACCCAATGTGGGTTATTTTTTTATGGATAAGTTTGCCGGTGGTATTAAAGGGAATTTATCGTCATTGAAAATGGAAGGTGAGGATGTAATGTCAACTTCAATGTTTGGCCCCTATCTCAGGTACTATCTGTTAAAAAATGATTCAGACTTCAATATGCATTTTGAAGGCAACTACATGTTTGGGGCAACTAAAGCAATGGGTGAAACTTTTAATCAGGATGGTTATGAACTGGCCGTAACACCGATGGTGTTTTTGAATAAACATACGGCTTTGGAATTGAGGGTATCTTATGGATCTGTTCATACCGAAGATGAGCCAGAGCGGACCAACACCTTTGGGTTGGGGATTGGTTTCCAAATTCATTTAGGCGGAAGCATAAAGAAGTAAGATCACCCTTTTTGCAACACAAAAGCAGCGGCACCAATGGCACCAGCGAGGTCATGGTGCGCTGCTTTTTTTATTTCAACTTTATTCCCACCCGTTCTCCATTCGTATTGCTCCATAAATTTTTCCAGTGGCAGGAACAAGGCATCTCCTGCTTCCGCAATACCTCCTCCAATCACTACCACTTCCGGTGAAAGGATATTGGTAAGAGAGGAAATGCCGATAGCAAGCTGTCGCACTGAAAGTAGCCAGATTTCTTTTGCCCATGCATTTCCATTTTCTGCGGCAGCGATGAGTTCATGTGTGGAACTGTATTTGCCTCCCGTTCTTTTCTGAATTGTGCAGTTGCCAATACAATCCTCCAGACTACCGGGTATACCTGTTATATCGGCCTCGCCCAGATGATCGATGACCATATGTCCCAAATGTCCTGCTTTATTGAACGCACCCTGATAAGGTTGACCATTGATTAAAATGGCGCCACCAACTCCTGTTCCGAGTGTGAGCATAATGGCATGTTGGTTATCGCGACAAGCACCAAATTTTGCTTCAGCCATCAAGGCAGCAACAGCATCATTAACTACATGTACATTTCGTTTCAGATGATGGCTCCAGATATAATTTTCCAATCCCTGCATTCTCCCCGGCATAAAAGCAATGCATTGATTATTGGTATTGGGAATTCCAGGAGCTGATATACCAATTGGGCAGTCTTCTTGGTTGATTTTTTTACTGATGATATCAATGACCTCAGCTATGGTTTTTTTCCATTGGCCATCTTCTCCATCTCTGGTTTCCGCAAAATGTTGCTGCAACAGATTTCCCTTCTCATCGATGGCAACAGCTTTAATCCTGGTACCTCCCAAATCAATTCCAATCGCATTCATGATTGCTTATTTTCAATTGAATTCAAGATAACCATAGCGTTCATAATCATGAAAATTCGTTCTGATTGGGGTCAATTCCCAGCGCGTGGATCCATTATCATAATCAATTCTGTAAAAATTTGCGCGCCATTTCATTCCTTTTGCTGGAGGGACATTTTGTAAAGGCACCAGCAATGAATAGGGAATGAAAAATTCAGCTGTCCAACCTTTTACTTGTTCTCCATTTTTTTGAATACTCGTAGCATGGGAAGTTTTCCGCCTGCCCTCATAATGCCAGGGCCTCCATCCATAAAATTTCCCTTTGAAGTTAGGCACGATGATGGGTAACTCATAGTTGTAAGGCGATAATTCATATTCAAAGTAAAGGGGAGAGGACTCGTCTGTCCAGAAAAAACACTCCACTACATCCTCGTTATAAATATCTGCAAAATCTTCCCGAAGGGTAGAGGTGATGGTTTTGTCCTCTAATACATAAAGACAATAAATACCGCTATCGGAATAGAGGAACTTTAGCTGTGTAATGTAGTTTGCTTTCCCTTTGGTTTTTTTTATGTCCAGAAAATCCGCTTGCCCCCACTCTGCAGCATCCCCTTTTCCATTGATGATAAAATCTCTTGTCTTGTTGATTTTCCAGGTTGGCAGGTCAGCAGTTTGTGTAAACGCTTGCAGGGTGGTAAAAAACAGCAGGAGAAAAGTCAGTATTCTCATCATTGATTTTTTGATAACATCGGAAACAACCTTCTGATATCTGCTTCGCTTGGCTGTGTGCCATATTCACATATTTCAAATGCCTCAGCAAATTTAGCCTTGGATGCTTTCTCCTCACCATACCATTTGCTGAGTGAGCTGCGTACATCGCTCCGCATGGCACCACTGTATCTTGATACCAACCACTTGAACCTGGCCTCTTTTCCTTCGGGAACCTCATTTTCATAGTGACCGATCCAGGGCATCCACTCGTAGAATTGAGATTCGTGGGCATCGAGTGCTGATATCTTTTTTTCAAATACAGCACTGATGTCTATGGCGATATCAGGCCTGAAAGGATTGGGTCTCTGAAAGTTATCTATCGTATACAAAAAAACAGGATTTTTTCTAAGTGGGGGAACATCATACGCAATGTTGGGTACAGCCACCATATAGGCAGCATCTTGAACAAGAACACCGGTATAACGATGATCAGGGTGGTAATCATTTGGTCTTGGAGCGATCACCACATCAGCATTCCATTCCCTGATCTTTCTGATGATTTGTAGTCGGACTTCCAGACTGGGCAGCAGCATCCCGTCGTGGTTATCCAGAACATCGTACTTTACTCCTAATCGTTTTGCTACTTCCTGGGTTTCAGCATAACGCCTTTCTGCAAGTGCCTTTCCCTGCATTTTATGGTGACCGGCATCGCCATTGGTAACAGCAACAAATTTTACCGCGTGACCCATACTGGCCAGCAGGGCTGCAGTTCCCCCTGCATCACTATCGCAGTCGTCCGGATGGGCACCTATTACAATAATCCTTGATTTTTCCTGGGCAATAATATCATTCAGTGAAAAGGATAGGCAAACTAAAAGCAATCGAAATAAGCTCTGTTTCATGATGGCTAACTTTTTTTGAATTTACATAAAAACCTTCAAGCATCATTCAATACCCTGTTTTTACTGCTTTATTCGGGAAAAATCAGATATTCGAATCAAATAGCCAATATGAAGTATTTAATCCTAATCGCAATCAGCTTCATTACTCTTCCTGTTTTTTCTCAAACCTATAATGGTAAATTACTGATATGGGATTTTGGAACCACTTTAGACAAACGCATCCAAGTGAGAATGGGTTCAGGTGGCTATAGTTTTGGGACAGAAGGAACAACGCTTCAGGTAAAAAATATTGGGACAAAAAAAATATACTTGAAATTCAAGCAGTCCTTCACTGATTTTTGTGGTAATGAAAAACAGAGAGAATTCAACCTCACTGTCAATCCCAATGAAGTTGTGGGCGGCAGTACTTTTTTAGGTGGATGGGAACAATATGACTATACCACGAATTGTAAGGAAAGAAAAAAGTATGCAGACAATTTTGGTACAGCTATCAAGGTTGCCAAACTAGAATTGATAAGTGCCCGTGAGGAAGGTGAGCCGGTGAACTCATCTGGGAATGGCACAAATAATAATAATTCTGGCTCTGTCAATAACAACCAGCCTGTTCAGCCTGTTAATGGCCAATCACCCTGCCCTTGTCCTTGTCCCGATGCACAAGGCTCCAGCGATTGTCCCACTGTCAATTTTACTTGTGGTGATGTAGGCGCTAGATGTGCGAGCCTGAAATATTTTGAACAAAAATATATAGTGTATAATCAGCATACAGGGGATATAAAAACTGATAATACTCCTACCAACTATATTGTTCAATACAGAAAAGCCGGGGATTTGAATTGGATTGAAAGAATTCCAGCATCTAATATGACATATTCAGTATCTGATCTTGAACCTTGTACTAAGTATGAGGTTAGAATGTTAAGAGATTGTGGTGGTGGCAAGAGATCTATTCCTTCTGGAATACTCAGTTTTACCACGACTTGTCCCGAAATGCCCAGTTTTCAAATGATCAATATTACCAGTAGTTCTGCTACTGTTAGTTTAAGAATGCCATCCACTTTTCTGGGGGCGGGATGCGGATACTCTATTTTACCAAAGCTCATTTTTGAGTACAAGCGGGAAGGCGGAGTATGGGAATCTGTTTTTTGTACATCCGGGAAAGGTTCTTGCGGCTTTTTTGGTTTGACTCCTAATACAGGATACAGGGTTCGGGCCAAACGTGATTATGGTAATGGTAAGTATTCCGGCTATACCAATGAAATCTATTTCAAAACAAAGTCGCAATAGGCGCTATTTTCAGTAACTTCCTGCAGAAGTATGAAATTTGGTTTATTTGATATTGAAAATGAGTTAAACAATCAGGAGCAGGATACCATTCTTGTAAGGAAAGGCAATCAGATCCATTTGGCATTGTTGTATCTCACTGGCGCCTATGGATTTATATATGCCCTGGTGAATGCGTATCAGGGATTTGACCTGCAGGCATATATCAATTTTATATCGGTAGGACTTACAGTACTTGCCTTCTTGCTCAATTATAAAAAATTATACCTGTCTTCAAAGATCTTGAATCTGCTTCAGCTGATTGTTGTCATATCACTGATGTTTTATTTTTCAGCAGGATTTGGATCACACGAAGCGGACAGTATTCTTGTCTTTTTTATTCCGGTAATTCTCGGCACTTTGATTGTTTTTCAGGGACGGGAAAGAAAATATGGCTATGCTTTGGCAGCCTTGATTTTTATTTTGATGGTAGTATTGATGACTATTGACAAGCATTATGAACCTGAACAGAAGATTAAATATGTTGAGGGTGTAAGCAGTGAGCTGATCTTGAATTTAACAGGTGCAACCCTGGCTACATTTCTTGAAGTTGCATTTATTCTTATACTCAGCAACAAGATTGACGAAAAGCTACTTAAAACAAATAAAGAATTGGACAGCTTTGTATATAGCGTTTCACATGATCTCAGATCTCCTTTACTTTCAGTTAAGGGGTTGTTGCATTTGTCGATGGATGCTGCTCAAAAAGATGAACTCATCGAGAAATACCTTACGATGGCAAATAAGAGTATTGATCATTTGGATGAAACCATAAGAGAAATCTTGGCTTATTCGAGAAATACACGTGTAGGTGTAGCAGAAGAAATATTTGATGTGGCTGAAATGATTCATCAGGTCTGCCAGGATTTGGAACATACAATGGAGAAAAAAATTCTTTTCAGAAAAGAGATCAATGGTTCACCGATGCTCTGTTCCGATAAAGCCAGGGTGAATACAGTATTAAGAAATCTGATTGGTAATGCAGTCAAGTATAGTAAGGATCGTCCTGATGGATCTTTTGTTAAAACCATTATCCGTTCATCCGATAACCAGATGATCATCTCTGTCATTGATAACGGAGAAGGTATATCCCGTGAAAATCTGGTCAAAGTGTTTGACATGTTTTACCGAGCCACAACAACAAGTCAGGGCACTGGATTAGGTCTCTACATTTGTAAGGAAATACTACTCAAATTGAATGGTAAGATCGAGGCCCAGTCAGAATTTGACAAAGGCACCACAATGACAGTAACCATACCTAATATCCAAAAATGACCATTAAAAATTTCTTTCAATCGGTTCGAAAAGCATTTACCCTTAAAATTTCAAAGGGACCGGATAGTATCCTTGCCAAAAAAGGGGATCAGATCCATGTTTTTCTGATCTATCTGGCTGGTTTTTACATGCTAAGCTTTGGCATCATCAACTATTTTATTGATGATAAGACCGGCGCTGCTGTTGTAAATTTTGCATCTCTCCCATTAATAGCAATCGTTTACATCTTGAATAAGATAGGTTGGCGTGTTCTTTCCAAGTTATTGAACCTTTCTCTTATACTTTCAGTGATTATACTCATCTTTTTGCTTACCAGATCTTCTGAGGGACTGAATAATGGAGACAGCATCCTTGCTTTCTTTATCCCCGTATTTGTTGGTGCCATGATTATTTTTCAGGGTAAGGAGAGGAAAATTGGAATTATTTTTGCGCTTTGTGTTCTTACTCTGATGACGATTCTCATTCTTAGTGATTTTCATCTGGGTGATACTCCCGCTTATTCCAAAGAACAAGTCAGAAGAGAACTTGCATTGAATATCATTGGATCTGCCATTGCTACGATGCTGGAGGTTGTTTTCATCATGATGGTTAGCAATGCCATTGATGAAGAATTGATCAAAGCCAATAGCGAACTCGACCGTTTTGTCTATAGTGTATCCCATGATCTGCGATCTCCGCTTCTCTCCATCAGGGGGTTGTCAACCCTCATGCAGGATGAAGAATCAACTGGAAGTAAAAACATGCATTATCTCAAGCTGGTCGACAAAAGCATCAATAATCTGGATAATACCATTCGTGAAATTCTGGCCTATTCCAGGAATGCACGACTGGATATCGAAGTGCAGGAATTTGACCTTAAGGAACTCATCGATAATATTTTTGATGAATTGCGTTATTCTGTAGAGTTGAATTTTCAGTTCATGACGAATATAAATGGGCCGTTGATGATTAAAGGCGACAGATCACGAATGGAGACTGTACTCAGGAATATCATTGGAAATTCCATAAAGTACAGAAATACAACTATCATAGATCCATTCGTTTCTGTTCAGTTTGAGGAAAAACCGGGGCAGTATCGATTCAAGATCATTGATAATGGAGAAGGTATTGAATCAGATAAAATATCAAGAGTTTTTGAAATGTTTTTCAGAGGGAAGACATCCGTTAGTGGAACCGGTTTAGGTTTGTATATATGCAAAGAGATCATGGATAAGATCCGGGGGAAGATAGATTTGCAATCAGAAGTCGGTAAAGGAACTACTGTTCGTCTGCTTTTCCAACAAATGACTTAACTTTAGGACATGAGAAAATACTTGATCGTTGAAGATGATGAAGTGTTCATTTTTCTCCATGAACATGTTATGCGTCATGCAGACTCCAATGCGGAGATCATCAGCATGAAATCAAGTCTGATGGCCGTAGACTACCTCAATGAATTGATAGAAAAAGGGGAAAGCATGCCAGATATCATCTTGTTGGATCTGAATATGCCTGAAATGAACGGATTTCAGTTTCTTGAATATTGTCAGCCTATGGCTGAAACCATTTTCAAAAATACCCATATTTATGTGGTCACTTCATCGCTATATGAGAGTGACAAGACAAAGGCGCTTTCCTTTTCCTTCTTAAAGGGATTCAAGGAAAAGCCACTTACCAAAGATGACGCCAGGAAAATAGTAGAATTGCTTCCTGCTGATCAGCACTGATCATTTTATTTTATCTCTCCTTGCCTTCATTTCTCTCCATGTTGTCAGTATGATCTTGTTGTCTTCAAGATATTTTTTCAATTCCGGTGATTGCATAGCCAGCATATCTGCCTTTCTGGTTATTCCTGATCCGGAGATCTTGTCAAATACTTCAGTAGGTGCTGTGCAATGCATGATGACCATCGTCAACCCTGGTTGTAGATCCTTGAATGAATTGAGATAATGAGTAGTTGCGATCTTTTGTAGTTCTTTATCGCTTACGATAGCTTTTGGATATGAAAAACCATAGCTCACATTGTGCAAATCATCCAATACGGGTAAGCCAGCATTCCATAACATTTTACCAATCATATCTGTCTGTTCCCTTTTCAGAAAAGTTCCTGCTTCAGATTTCATGATCATGGTATTGTGACCGCCCGGAAACATGACGGGGATCTTTTCTTCCATGCCGAGTTGTAAATATTTTCTAAGGAAAGATTCAGAACCGAACAGGGTTCCCATGTGCGAATCAAAATGGGTGGGTTCCCATCCTGCAGTTCTTGAGCGATCGAGCTGACTTTTGATCTCCTTGTACACTTCATCTGCACTGGCATGCATGACCACCTCTTGAACACTCTTCCACATGGCGCCTTCTTTATCCACCAATCCGGGTACCGCTGTTTTACCCGCTAATGGTCCCCAGCGATACGATGCCCATTCAGAAGTAAGGGTTAGATGCAGTCCTGCATCGGTTTCCGGATGTTTTTTCAGATAAGCAAACATACCCGGTACCCATCCACAAGGCATCATGATGCTTGTGGAATTCGCAACTCCATTGTTCATGGATTGCGCGACACCTTCATTGGAATCAAACGACATACCCGCATCATCCACATGGAGGATGATCACCCTGGAACCTTTGGGGTAACCTAATTTTTCTGCATAGGTTTGAGACTTGATGAATACAGGGATGAATGCAAAAAGAAGGATGATGATGGGTTTCATGAAAAGCGCTTTCCTTAAAGTTAATTATATTGTACCATGATCAAATTCCTCATTCCTTTTTTGTTGATCGCAAGCTTTTCTTCCTGCAGCAAAGCTGCTCCTCCAAAGCAGGATGCAACTCCGCAGCACGATGCCAATAAGGTGATCGTACCCATCGGGGGGAATACCTGGACCGTTAACGGTGCCACCGTGACCAATAATGGGCTGACCGGCTGGGAGTCGACTACAACCAAGGTTAAAACCTATGTTTTTCTCGCACAAGGAGGAACCCTTCATCTTTCCCTCAACATGAATCCGGGTGGACAAAACAAGTTGAAGGTTACCATACAAGGAATCTCCAAAGAAGTAACAGTGGAGGGAAACATCGAAAAAGAGTTTTATGTGGGCAAATGGGAGAATGTTGCCATGGGATATGCAATGGTCGAGTTGCAAGGGGTTACAAAATCTTCCATCGGTTTTGGAACTGTTTCTTCAATCGCAATCAGCGGCACTTCCCTCAACAGTGAAACTGCTTTCGTAAAAGACAATATTGATAATTATTTCTACTGGGGCAGAAGAGGACCCTCTGTTCACCTCAATTATACCATCCCTTCTTCAGACATCACAGCTTTTTACAGCGAGATCACAGTGCCGGAAGGAAATGACGTGATCGGCTCCTACTTCATGGCCAATGGGTTTGCGGAGGGATATTTTGGAATTCAGGTCAACTCATCATCAGAACGTCGGATTCTATTTTCTGTATGGAGTCCTTATGCAACCGACAATCCCGCCAGCATTCCCCCGGAATTCAAGATCACGATGCTCAAAAAAGGCAACAACGTATATACCGGAGAGTTTGGTAATGAAGGAGCAGGGGGACAAAGCTATCTGGTATATCCATGGACAGCTGGTAAGACTTATAAGTTTTTGTTACAGGGACAACCACAGTCAGATAATTCCACCATCTATACTGCCTATTTTTTTGCACCGGAGGAAAATAAATGGTTACTCATTGCCAGTTTCAAAAGACCGGCAACCAACACGTACCTCAAGCGACTTCATTCCTTTTTGGAGAACTTCATGCCCGGAACGGGAGACCAGACCAGGATGGCCATCTACGGCAACCCATGGGTGAGGGATACCAACGGTCTTTGGACTTCACTCAGCACTGCGAAGTTCACCGCTGATCAAACTGCCCGCAAGCGTTTCAGGCTTGATTATGCCGGAGGAACGCAAGGGAATGCTTTCTTTCTTAAAAATTGTGGTTTCTTTTTTCCGGCTGTTGCGATTGATAGCCAATTTAACATCGATAAACCCACCACGGCTCCCAATATTGATTTCGCCAAACTCCCTTAATTGAAATGATATGAAGAAAATTATTCTTGGATCTTCTTTGCTTTTTTGTTTGGCAGTTTCTGCACAACAGCGTTCCGCTCCTCCAGTTCCTGCAACACCTGTAGTCGCTGAACAGAAGTCCGCCACAGTCAATAACAACATCCCCTTCAACCCCGATCAACAGATCACGGCTGATCATGAGGCCACGATCAAAGGAGTAAAGGTTCCTTATAAAACAGTAACAGGAATGCTTCCCGTATGGGATGCAGATGGCAAGGCCCAGGCGGGAGTTTTCTTTACTTATTATGAACGTTCTGATGTAAAGGACAGAGCCGCTCGTCCACTCTTGATCTCCTTCAATGGAGGTCCGGGTACAGCATCCCTCTGGATGGAATTGGGCTATACCGGTCCAAGGATTTTAAATATTGACGATGAAGGATATCCTGTTCAGCCTTATGGATTGCGAGACAATCCTTATTCCGTTTTGGATGTAGCTGACATCGTCTACGTGGATCCTGTGAACACCGGATTTTCCCGTCCCATTAATAAGGATGTTCCCGGTTCACGCTTCTTCGGCGTGAATGCCGATATCAAATACCTCGCAGAGTGGATCAACACTTTTGTCTCGAGGATGAATCGTTGGGCTTCGCCAAAATATTTGATCGGAGAAAGCTATGGAACCGGTCGCGTATCCGGACTTGCATTGGAACTACAACAGTCACACTGGATGTTTGTCAATGGTGTCATACTCGTTTCTCCCACCACTTTGGGAATTGAAAGAGATGGTCCTCTTGCTGCTGCCTTGAAGCTCCCTTATTATGCGGCTACAGCCTGGTACCACAAACAATTGCCTGCGGATCTGCAATCGAAAGATCTGACCGACATGCTTCCTGAAGTAGAGAAATTTACCATTGATGAACTGGTGCCTGCCATCTCTAAAGGAGGATTTTTGGAAGAAAGCAAAAGAAAGGAAATAGCCAAAAGGATGTCGAGGTATTCCGGTATCTCAGAAACGGTGATCCTTCAAAATAATTTGAATGTCGAACTGGGATTGTTCTGGAAGGAATTACTGAGAGAGGAAGGATATACTGTGGGGAGATTGGATTCCCGTTACAAAGGAATCGACAAAAGAGATGGTGGAGAACAGCCGGACTTCAACGCAGAGTTGCTGTCCTGGGAGCATTCTTTCACGCCTGCCATCAACATCTATCTCCGCGAAGAGTTGAAATACAAGACTGATTTGAAATACTATGTATTCGGACCGGTGCAGCCCTGGGATCGCACAGGTGATCAGACCGGAGAGAACCTGCGCAAGGCCATGGCCCAGAACCCGTATCTGAATGTATTGATCCAGTCGGGTTACTATGATGGCGCCTGCGATTATTTTAATGCGAAGTACAGCATGTGGCAAATGGATCCCAGCGGCAAAATGAAAGACCGTTTGTCATGGGAAGGGTATCGCAGTGGACACATGATGTAT